>OGXL01002684.1_pt1 | contig 12866 bp, 9 predicted proteins | sample 1576311 | NCBI WGS metagenome assembly OGXL01 (sample SAMEA3541564, study PRJEB24748) | human gut metagenome | biome: human gut; feature: human-associated habitat; material: faeces | place: China | collected 2012 | reverse complement strand
TATTCGCACACTGATCATGGAGCCCACGCTTTTACTTCTGGATGAGCCATTTTCAGCACTTGATTACCAGACAAGACTCACTGTCTGCAATGACATTTGTGAGATTATTCGCATGTTACGCGGCCAGTCTTCTGATAGCCGTTGGCATCGAAGTAGTAGAATCCGCCGTCAGCCTGGCAGTACTGTAAGCCATCCTGCATCTGACCTTTTTCGTTGAAGGAGAAGTATTTACCTTCAATTTTGATTCTCTGAACGTATACAGCTCCGTCATCATCGTAAGTAGCGAAGTCTTTGGAACCGCCATCAGCGTATTTAACTTCACCGTCATCGATGTAGTACCAGTCTGTATCACCATCAGCATCCAGATCCTCAGCGCCGTCGATCTGATACCAGCCGTTACCTCTGGAACCATCTTCAACTTCGTTGTAGTATCTCATTACGCTGGTTGTAGCTAATTCGCCCTTAGCAAGGTTACCATCAAGCTGTGCGTTGGAACCCTGTTCAACAGCCTTACCATCAATCCACTCGTACAGCATCTGACCGTGCTCGTTGAACATATAGTATTTGCCGTTGATTTTCTTCTTGCCTGTGTCATGATATGCTTTACCAGAAGACTGGAACCAGTACCAACCCTCATCATCACAGTTGTCATCTTCAGAACAATCAAGAACTACTTCCAGATCATCATCATCATCCAGATCGTTCTCATTGTTACCGGATTTCTCAAGCCACAGCCACTTAGACTCAGCTCTCCAACCTTCGTCCTCAGTACCTAAGTAGTATGCGTTGCCGTCTTCCTCGTGCCAGCCATACTGCATCTCACCATCTTCGTTGAAGTAGTAGGTCTTGCCATTGATCTTCTTATCTGTATCGGTAACTTTTTTACCTTTGTTGTTGAAGTAGTACCAATGCTCGCCGCCGTCTTCCGGATCATCTTCATCCTCATCAGCCATGGTCTTTTTCCACTCGTTGGTCAGCATATGACCATCTTCAGCTACATAGTAGTCATCATCTACCCATGTATCTGTCTCCATCTCACCATCTTCGTCAAGATGGAACCATTTACCGCCATCTTTCTTCCACTCATCGGTTACCATCTCATCATCGCTGTCATAGTAGTGCCAAACTCCAGCGTCATCTTTCTCCCAACCAGCTGCGAAAGAAGTCATGGAAGCACCCATAGCGAGTAAAGCTGCTGCAGAAAGTACTGCAACTAATTTAGTCTGCTTTCTCATAATTAATGCACTCTCCTTTTTACTTTTTGAAATATTTTTCTCGAAATCCTAACTGCATTACCAGGTCATTATACTTCGGATATGGAAAATTATCAATAGTTTTTTTACAGAATTTCCAACTTTTTATTTTGAAGTGGAATATTGTCTGTATTTCCTATGTTTCTCTTCCCTGTGAAGTACTGCCTTTCTCCGATACATTCACATTATAATACACGTTTTTCCAAAATACCATAACATTTATCTGTGCATTTTCTTACGGATTTTTTACGAAAATTCTTTATAGTTTCGTAATTGTATTTATATTTGTACAATCCTGTTTTAACCGCTAAAATGCCTGTATTTCCAGTATTTTTTACGTTTCTTATTTCCCACAGACCACCTTATCAAGCCTTTCGTCACTATTCACGCATACGTGCCCAGTAACAGTCTTTATTCTCCCCCCGCAGCATTGCTTTTTCCGTTTACTTTCTCTGTGTTTATGCTATAATGTTCATATATCACTTTTAATTTTATTTTTTGAACACACAACAGCTAGAACCTATTTTCACTCTTATCCATCTATAATGATGACGAAATACGTGAATATATAAGAGAAAAATAAAAGAATTTAATAATTCAGGAGGTTTTATATGGATCGCTATGGACTGATCTGCCGGAGTTTCTATGAGAATCCGGATGTGACCCAGCGGGAGCTTGCTTCGATTTTGAATCTTTCCCTGGGGACTGTGAATAAATTGCTTGGAGACTGCCTGGAGGAGGCATTTCTCATGACGGATATGGATACGGGGAAATATCTGCTGACCGAACAGGGGCTTAAGTATCTGGATCAATTTAAAGTGGATGGCGCCGTCATTACCGCCGCCGGGTTTGGCTCCCGGTTTGTGCCGCTGACGTTTGAGACACCGAAGGGGCTTCTGGAAGTGTTTGGCGAGCGGATGATTGAGCGCCAGATCAAGCAGCTCCATGAAGCGGGGATCACGGATATCACAATTATCGTCGGTTATTTAAAGGAAAAGTTTGAATATCTGATCGACAAATATCAGGTCAAACTCCTCTATAATCCAGAATATGCCACCAAAAATAATCTGGCAACGATCTATCACGCCCGCGAGCTGTTCCGCGGCCGCAATATGTATCTGCTTGTCTCGGACAACTGGATCCGGAACAATATGTACCATAAGTATGAATGCGGCGCATGGTACTCTTCTGTTTACATGGAGGGCGAAACCTCGGAATGGTGTCTTTCTTCTAATAAGAAAGGGCGTATCACATCGGTGCAGGTCGGCGGACAGGATTCGTGGGTGATGTATGGACCTGCGTTCCTCTCGCGCGATTTCTCCAATCAGCTGATTCCGCTGATTGAGGAGGCCTACCATCAGCCGGGTACGGAACAATGGTACTGGGAACAGGTTGTCGTCGATCATATCAAAGAACTGGATTTTTCCATGAACTGCCAGCCGGCGGATCAGGTCTATGAGTTTGAAAATCTGGAAGAACTGCGCCTGTTTGATCCGAAATATCAGAATCATTCGGACAATGCCGCCATGCAGCTGGTCGCACGCGTTTTCAATGTAAAAGAGGAAGCGATACACAACATCCGCTGTCTCAAATCCGGCATGACAAACCAGTCGTTCCTGTTTGAACTGGATGGAAAACATTATATCTGCCGCATTCCGGGTCCGGGAACAGAATTTCTGATTAACCGGAAAGAGGAGGAGGCTGTTTACAAGGCGGTCACACCGCTTGGCATTACCGAACATATTTTGTATTTTGACGGAAAAACCGGCTACAAGATCGCCCAGTATTATGAGGGCGCTCGGAATGCGGATGCAAAGAACCCGCAGGAGATGGCCGCCTGCATGGAGATGCTGCGGAAGCTGCATCATTCCGGCGTGACGGTTCCGCACACGTTCCGCATCCGGGAACGGATTGATTTTTATGAGAGGATCTGCCGCGGACATGAAGAAATGCTGTTCGAGGACTACCCGGCGGTCCGCGCCCGGATGAATGAACTGATGGATCGGCTGGATACACTGGAACGTCCTTGCTGCCTCTCCCATATTGACTCAGTTGCGGACAATTTCCTGTTTCTGCCGGACGGCTCCCTGCGTCTGATCGACTGGGAGTATGCAGGCATGTGCGATCCACTCATTGATATTGCGATGTGCAGTATTTATTCATATTATTCACAGGAAGAGCTTGACCACCTTCTGGAAGAATACCTCCAGCACGCCCCATCAGACGAAGAACGCTTTGTCACGTATGCCTATGCGGCGCTCGGAGGTTTCCTGTGGGCGCTCTGGGCGGTCTTCAAGAGTATGACTATTCTATAGGAATTAAGGTTATAAATCCCGTGGAAAATGGCAATATTTTAGGATTTGCCAACAAAAATCAGGGAGCAGACGGGTGGCTTAATCTTGGAGATATACGCGTTACCGAAAAAGGCAGTGAAAAGGAAACATCCACATCTAAATTGCCGGAAGAAACTACTGTAAAGCCACAGGAAACAACTACAAATAATCAGGAAACCACAACTGTAAACAGACCGGAGGAAACTACAACAGCCATACTGTCCATTTCAGCGACGGAAAATGATGAAAATATAAGCTGTCACATAGAAAACAGTAGTGGATGCACATATTCACAATTATACATAGATGCCGATAATAATATTAACACAGGATATAAGAAGGAAAATGCAGGTTTTGAATACATGGTGGAAAATGGAGTACTATATTACCATGCTTCAAATGACAGTGATTGGGGATGGAGTGAAGTTTCAGGTGCCGGTATCAAAGTTACTAAAACTGAAAATCAAATGGAAATTAACATAAGTACGATGGAGCGCACCACGCTCTTGAGGTAAGCCTCGTTGCGGTCTTCCAGACGGATCACCTTTTCCCAGTCCCACTGATCCACATAGATGGAGTGCAGGTTGTCCAGATCTTCGTCGCGGCGGATAGCGTTCATATCGCAGTACAGGCCCTTGCCCACACGGAAATCGTAGTCCTTCAGGGCCTTGCGCTTCCACTTTGCCAGTGACTGCACCACCTGTGCCTCAATGCCGCTTTCCTTGATATCAAAGGTGACCTTGCGCTCGACACCGTTCAGGTCGTCGTTCAGACCGGTGGATGCTTCCAGAAACAGTGGAGCAGACACGCGGTACAGGTTCAGTGTGGCGCACAAGGTGTCGGCAAACAGACGCTTGACCGTACCAATGGCGCGCTGCGTGTCGTACAGGTTCAGCGCGGGCGTATAGTTTGCCGGGATGATGGTTTTGCTCATAACAAAATACCCCTCTTCTATTGGATTCCGGCCCTGATCTCCCAGTACAGGGCACGGCTTTTGAACCAGAAAATACTTGTTTCATTATGGCATATTTTTTTAAGAAAGTAAAGTGAGAAGGCAAAAAAAGGGGGCTGCCGGTAAGGCAGTCCCGTTTCCGCAGTGAAAAGGGCGGCTTTGCATCAGCCGAAAAGCCCCTTCAGCAGGATCAGCAGCACTTTTACAAAATCGCCGGTGCCCAGCAGCTTGTACAGAGAGATCAGAGTAGATAACATGAATGTTTTGCTCCTTTTTTGCAATTTCGGGACAAAATGCCCGGCATGCATTGAATACGGCTGGGCAGAACAGCGGATTGCAGGAAAAAACTGGGAGAAAACAAAACGGCACCCGTGCCGCTGCAAAAGCAGTACGGGTGCCGGAAGATCAATTGGTTTTCAACAGCTTCAGCGCTTTACGTTGAAAGCTGCCATGCCGGGGTAAACGGCGCTGCCGCCCAGCTGCTCCTCAATGCGCAGCAGCTGGTTGTACTTTGCAACACGCTCGGTACGGCTGGGAGCACCGGTCTTGATCTGGCAGGTGTTCAGCGCCACGGCCAGATCGGCAATGGTGGTGTCCTCGGTCTCACCGGAGCGGTGAGAGCTGATGGCGGTGTAACCGGCCTTGTGAGCCATCTTGATGGCTTCCAGAGTTTCGGAAACAGAGCCGATCTGGTTCAGTTTGATCAGGATCGCGTTGCCTGCACCCAGCCCGATGCCCTTTGAATAAAGGAGAGGCATTCATTGCGGTGGATATATTTTCTTTGGAGGCTTTGCGCAAGGAGGTCTGTTTCAGATATTCTGCTTCAGTGGTAGGCTGTTTGCGTTCATAGCGTTCAAAATAGACTTTAACGATAGAGTCTGTGTCATAGCCTAAATCTATGTGAGTCATTTCATATAGTTGTTTGGCGAAGAACATGGAAACAACTATTAGAATGAATGCCACGATATACTGAATACTCAGATAGAGGTTTCTTACAACGGACGATTTTTCACCACTGCCTATTTTCCGTAATGAATGGATAGGCGTGTTGTATTTGAATTTAAAAAACGGATAGATTGAAGCTGTCAATGGCAGTAAAATCAGGATAGCTATGGTTATTCCGATGTCAAATATACCATTAGGCTGTTGAATGACATCAAAATATTTATTTAAGGGAAAGGTGGAAATTTCGACAAAGAACCAGGCTATAAACAATGATACAAGTGTCAGACAGAAATTCTCGATATATAGTTGGGAGAATAGCTGTGCTGAATTGTTTCCAAAAACTTTCTTTAGTCCGAATTCTTTGCTTCGTTTCAATAATACAACCGTATAAAGACTCATAAAATTGAAGATGCCTACAATTAAAATTAGTACAGCAACAAGTGCCAATAGATGTAGCTGTGGTAAATTCCCTCTTTGCAGCATGTCCTGCCAAACATCAATGGCTGGATGAAAATACACTTCACGCATGGGAAGCAGTTGATACCTGAATTCAACATCCGCAGCACGTGGAGATTGCCGGAACGCTGCATGCCGTGCATTTATCTTCGTAAAGGAAGCCCCTTTATGAATTAATGCCATTTTCATCGGGAAACGGAACTCCCAATCCTCCTGCAATGTTTCAGGAACAAGCAAGTCGAAATGAAGCGAGCGTTTCCCTCCGTCTTTGCTGACAACTCCGGTCACCGTAAGAGGGTCGCCGGTAGAGTATTCAATGGTTTTGCCGATAGGATTTATGTTCCCGAAGAGTTTCTCACTCAGCTCTTCTGTGATAAAGGCGGTTTGTGGAGACGCCGCCCATGATTCGGCTTTTCCATATTTCATGGGAAAATCAGTCACTGTTAGAAACAAGCTGTCTGCTACAATCGTTTCTACATCAATATGTTTTTCTTCCTTTATGATATAGTCTTTATTGAACCATACGAAAGTGGACATCGCTTCTATGTCTGCATCTTCGAGGGGGCCTCCGATAACTGCCGTTTTATTGTTGTCATCTTTGTATTCCTGCACCATGATGCCTATCCGGTCTTTGTCGGGACTATAACAATCCACATCATTTTCCTGCTTCACGTAGCGGGAGATTATGATGACACATGCCAGACTTAAAGCCAATCCTAATATATTGATGGCTGTATATATCTTGAAACGATATAATGTCCTTATAGATAACTGCACCAACTTCATATCTTAATTTTATTTTATTCCGCTTTGATTACTTCTGCCGGATTTATCTTCGCAGCCTTGTGTATTTGCCAAAATAATGTTCCCAGTGAGATTAAAGCCACTATCAGTAACGATATAACATATATTCCTATACCTACGGATGCCTTCACTGCGAAATCTTGTGTATATAGGTATATGATATAGTAAGTCAGAGGAGCGGCTATAATAAATGCCACGGCTAATACAAGAATATATTTGCGGAACAATAATTGGTAGAGATCACACATCCCGGCTCCATTGATCTTGCGAATACCTATTTCCCGATAACGCTGACGAATGTCAAAAAGTGAAATGCCAAATAGCCCTAAACAAGATATCAAGACAGCTATCAGTGCGAAACAAGAATAGATAACCGCTATCTGCCGGTCTTTTTGATATAGTTTATGCCATTCATCTTCCAATAAAGTATATTCGAAGTCTGTACAACCATAGATACGCAGCTCTGTGTCGCGCAAATAGTCAAGTACATCTTTAAGTCGTCCGGGGGTATAGGCTATCTGGCACATATCGTCACTGCGCTGTTTGCATACATTGTAGATAATGGGGCGATGTCCTGCACTCAAGTGGCGGTCATAGTAATCCTCAACAACGGCAACAATGGGATGCAGAGGAGCATTGGGATTTAACCGGCGTTCGTTCTCTTCCTGTACCAAAGCTTCAAACAGATTGTCGTAGTGCAAAGCTTTCATAGCTGCTCGGTTGGCTATCAAAACCTCTCCTCTGTTTCCTTCTCCTTCAAAACTGGGAATACTACCTTCTATTATTTTGATACCGTACAACTTAAAAAAGTTGGGGGTAGCATACCAAAACTTCATCTCTACTTTTTCCTCTCTATTGTTATAGTAGGTTACTTTAAAACCTTCGGAAAGTATATGTCGTTTTTCCATTTCAAAATGTTCTATAAAAGGACACTGTGCAAGTGCCTCCCATAGTTCATGTCTGCGTTGCCACATAGCTTCTCTGGCTTCCTGCCATTTTTCGCGTGGCATCGCTGATTCCGATTCATACCCTAACTTGGCTATCAGTACATTTTCTATGCGAAATCCTGGTTGCGTGTGTAATAAGAGCGAAAGCTGCTTGTTGAAATAAAGGGAAAGACTGATGAGCAGGAATGTGAAGATGTATTGTATAAAAAGAAAAAGAATGCGTGTGTGTACAGTACGTTTGCTTTGGGTGGCATCACGAATTGAGCTGACGGGTGATGCATAATTGTATTTTACAAACGGATAGATAGAGGTCAATATGGGTAATATTACCCAAATCCCGGCAGAAAGCCAAAAGTCGAAAGATGTATAAGTGAAAGGATATTCCAACAAACGGCTGACAGGGATTATCGTTATCTCTATCAGTAACCAAGCCAGTAATAAAGCACAACCAACTAAAAGTCCGTTTTCTGTTAATATCTGCAGGAAAAGTGTCGTTCCTTTTATACCGAACATTTTTTTAAGCCCGTACTCTTTTCCCCTCCGTTGTGTGCCTATCAAATAAAGATTGATGAAGTTTATAATGCCGGTAAGCAATAACAATAAGCATACACAAGATAAAATGTAAATATGAGAACGTTTTCCATAAGTGAGCATGGCAGGGCAACCGGCATCTTGCACGTAAGCTGGTTCCCAATAAATATCTGCTATAGGTATGAACGAAAATGTATATTGTCGTGCATCTATATTTTTCCAATTCGGATTTACCCAACGTGCTTGTTTCCCAAGTTCGTTCATTTTCTTGATGCTTGTACCCGGCGTGAAACGAACAAATTCAATAGGCATACGTTCCCAAAATGAGGAAAGCGTATTTGATACCACAATGTCAAATTGTATCATTGTCTTGCAAGTCGGTTCGGCTATAATGCCACTTACGGTAATATCTTTCCCATTTGAATAATGTAACACTTTACCTATAGGATTGTCATGGCCAAAAATACGACGTGCACATACTTCCGTCAGTAGTGCAGATTCAGGAGATTTTATAGGAGTTCCTTGCACTATGCGGTAAGGAAAAAGCTGAAAATAACAACTGTCTGCTACGAGTGTCCGCACTGTGTAACGGGATGCTTCGTCGCTCACAAAATCCTGTTCCATCAGAATTAAAGAAGTGCGTTTCTCTATGTAACGGTGGTCAATGTATATACTGTCTTTATTCGTGTTTTCTATTGTTGCCATTCCTCTATTGCCATCCATGTCCTGAATGACTCCATAGACATGTTCCCGGTCTATGCAATGTGTATCTACCGTCAGTTCTCTATGTATATATCGCATCAGCATGATGCAGCAGGCAAGGCTGAAGGCGAGACCCAGCAAGTTTATAACCGTGTATGATTTTGAGCGTATCAGGAAACGCCAAGCGTATTTCAGTGTTTTCATTATATGTCAAATTTATAATTTTTATGTCTTTTATTCGTTTTTCATAATGCTTGCCGGATTGATGTTGGCAGCCTTGCTGATTTGCCCAATAATAGTCAACAAGGAGATGGCAGTTGTTATGGCTACTGCTACGGCAAACAAGTCGAATGTCAAAGGGGCTTTGTGGGCAAAATCCTGCAAATAGAGGGTAATGGCAATCCATGACAAGGGTATGGATAGCAAAGTGGCGACTCCCATGACCGAGAGATACTTTTTAATGAGTAAGGGGTAAATATCCTTTGCTTGCGCACCGTTCACTTTGCGTAAACCTATCTCACGGTAACGTTGCCGAATATCGAACAAGGATATTGACAATAATCCCAATGAAGAGATGAAAATGGCTATTCCGGCAAAGAGCGTATAAATGTTCACCACTTGACGGTCTTCACGATACATCTTTTGGAGTTCATCTTCTATCAGCGTATATTCAAAGTCGGTTCTTCCCGTAGATTCTTCGTATAAGTGGCGCAGGAAATCAATGACTTTGGCTTTATTCTCGTGCTTATACGAGGCTGTAACAGTATAAATTCCGCCTATGCTTGCATCGTGATAATAGATGACAACCGGTTGGATGGATTGTGAAAGGTGCCGAACATTGAAATCCTTTATGACCCCTACTATCTCGCAAGGTGGATTGTAGAAATCCGGTAAGCTGCTTGAGGCGTAGTGTGGTTCTTCAGGTTGCAGCTTGTCTTTGGTGATGTCTTTTATTCCATAGACTCTTTTAGCGGTTTCGTTGATAATTACCTTGAAACTGTTTTTGGTGAACGCTTCATCTATGGAGTCGTTCCATAGGCGCCCCTCTACAAGTTGAAAATCGTATATTGCCATGGAGTGGGTCGTTAAATGTGCAGATAATGCCGGATGGAAACCGTTTTCGGCTCTGTTGAGCGCAAAACTGTCAAAACGGAAGTCGGTGAACAGCAAGTCGTTTCCTCTGCTCCAATGCTCAAACAGAGTGCTTTCACTCATTCGTTTATTGACCAAAGCATTACTTATATATTGTCTTTTTCCTTCATCCAATCCCTCCTCTTTAGTTGTTTTATATAAGCCCAATTTATCGACATACATCCGGCAAGTTATCACATCGTGCGAGCGGAAACCGAGGTCGGCGCAGAGCATATACTCCAACTGCCGTACAAAGAATAGAGAAACGGTTATTATAAAGATGGTTACGACATATTGAAAACACAGTAATATCATGCGTGACCGTGTGGAAAAGCGTGAAGATGCCAGCTCGCGTATGGAGTTGACGGGTCTGCTACATGTGTATTTCAAGAACGGATAAACAGTAGTCAGCAATGGCAATCCTAAAAGTACGATGGCAGAGACCTTCCGGTCAAAGCCGGAGTCTGTTGTGGTAGGTATATAAAGTTCATGGAAAAAGAAAAACTTGGTTATTTCTATTAAAGCCCAGCAGAGGAGTAATGCCAGTCCCGTCAATAAGATGTTCTCGGCATATATTTGCAGGAAAATGTCTGTCCTGCCTGCACCGAACACCTTTTTCACCCCGAACTCTCTTGACCGCTTGGACATGATGACAGTGTAGATGTTGATGAAGTTCAGCAGCCCTATGATGCCTACCAGGAAGGCTACTACCATCAATACCCGGACATAGCTTTGGTTGCCATATTGATAGTTCTTGTTTTCTTTTCCGTGGTCTTTATCGTAATATAAATCTTTCAAAGGCAGATACTGATAGCGTACTGTCTCATAAGTGCTCCATTTGCTGCGGGGGTGTTCTTTTGAATACTTTTTATTCAGCAGTGCGATGTCTGTATCCGGTGCCATCAGCATGGCGTATATAGGGTCGAAAAAAAGGAATTCGTCCAATTCATCCGACATGAATATATCCGGCATCCATGATGTCTTGGTATCGGGGTCGTCCACCACTCCTATGATAGTGAATTTATTCCCTTTTGTGTTTTTGAAAGTAGCGCCTATGGCATTCTTTCCTCCCAGCTTCTTCATCCAAAAAGAACGGGTGATGACAACATCCCTCGGGCGGACTATTCTTCCGCTTCCGGCAATCACCCTATATGGAAAGATTTTGAAGAAGGTGCTGTCTACAGAAAAAGCGTTCGCTGCAATTTCTTGTTCTCCGAACAGAACGGGCATATCCGATATTTGATAAATCACCGTAAATTGTTCTACGGCAGGATCCTTTTCCAATCCCGACCGGTAGCCTCCCAAGAAGTTTTCACCACTGCTGGTAGAGGTTTTTATCAGGCAAATACGTTTATATTCAGGGAAGCACCGGTTCACTGTATTTTCTTGGTGGATGTATCGGGTTACGGTGAGTACGCAAGCCAAACTGCACGCCAATCCCAATACATTGATAAGGGTGTATGCTTTGAATTTCAGCAATGCATTGATGGCTAAGATTATTTGTCTCATAGTGCGTTGTTTTATTTCAGTATCAATTCTTCCGCCTCGCCAAAGGTATCATATCCCGTTGTAATTACCCAATCTCCGGGCTGCAAACCTTCCGTAATCTCGTATTGTTGCGGATTTTGGCGACCGATGCCAAGCGGCACGCGCACGGCTTTTGTCTTTGCGGCGTTCAGTTTGTAAATCCATTGTCCGCCGGTACTCTGGTAGAAGTTGCCGCGCGGAATGACGAGCGCCTCCTCCGGCTGGCCGAGTTCTATCTGTACCCGGAAGCTTTTGCCTACACGTACGTTGTCGGGCATGTCACCGGTGAAGACGAGGTCTACGTCGAACGTGCGGTCTTTGACTTCGGGAACCACTTTCGTGATGCGCAACGGGTATTTTCTTCCCTGATAATTGATGGTGGCAGGCAATCCGGTGACAATGCGGTCGATGTAGTATTCGCTCAGGGAAGTATGCACTTTATATTGGTCCAGCACCTTGATTTCCGCAATGCTTTCGCCGGAAGCGACCTGCTGTCCCGGAGTCACCTTGACAAAGCTGAGCTGGCCGGCGACGGGAGCTTTCACCACCAGGTTGCCGAGCCGTTCGCAGGCGCGTTCATACTTCTTCCGTTCCCGTTCGCGGTCGTTCCTGATGAGGTCTTTGCGGATGACGGTGACGGCAGAGTCATGACGGAGGCTTTCCCTTTGAAGATGGGCATTTTTCACTTTATAGTTGTATTCGTCCTCGGAAACTTCGAGCTGCGCCTTACTCTTGATGCCCATGCGGTACTCCTCCTTGTCAAGGGCAAAACTCTTGCGCAGGCGGTTGAGGTCATAATCGGTCTGCAGGGCTTGTTGTTGCAGGTTCAGGCTTTTCTGCTCCATCTCAATCTCTTTTTCGCGGTAGGTGATGAGCTGCTTTTCCCAGTCGTCGCGCTGGTCTTCGATACTGCGCAGCAGGTCGGGGTTTTCCATGACGAGGATGGTGTCTCCTTGCCGGAGCAGGCTCCCCTCCTCTCCTATGATGCGTTCCACGCTTCCGACTTCACGTGCATTGACCTTGATGGTAAGGATGGGCTGAATCACTCCCTCCACATCTACATATTCCATGAATTTGCCGTTCTTGACTTCGGCTATCTGTATGTTGTCTTGCTCGATACGTAGTTTGCTGGGACCCAGCGAAAGGGTGACTACATAAATCAGGAAGGCAAGGAAGGCAACGCCTCCCGCCAGATAGTAGCGGTAACGGATGTACCAGGGTTTCTTTTCAAGTTTTATATCCATAATGCAATATTTTATATACTCTTTTTTTACTTTTCAGATAC
>OGXL01002680.1_pt1 | contig 12875 bp, 9 predicted proteins | sample 1576311 | NCBI WGS metagenome assembly OGXL01 (sample SAMEA3541564, study PRJEB24748) | human gut metagenome | biome: human gut; feature: human-associated habitat; material: faeces | place: China | collected 2012 | reverse complement strand
GTAACCTGGAACATCTCTCCCGCACCCTCGCAGTCACTTCCTGTGATCAGCGGTGTGTGTACATATACGAAACCTCTTTCCTGGAAGAATTTGTGGATCGCGTATGCACAAAGGGAACGTACACGAAATACCGCCTGGAAAGTGTTTGTTCTCGGTCTCAAATGTGTCATGGTTCTCAGGTATTCCAGAGTATGACGTTTCTTCTGAAGCGGATAATCTGGTGCAGATGCGCCTTCTACCTGTACTTCATCAGCCTGAATTTCAAACGGCTGTTTTGCTTCCGGTGTCGGAACCAGAGTTCCCCTGACGATAATAGCAGCGCCTACATTCAGCTTGCTGATCTCGGCAAAATTCGGCATATTGTCGTGATATACAACCTGCAGTGTTTCAAAAAAAGTACCATCATGAAGTACGATAAAACCAAATGCCTTGGAACCACGTACGCTTCGTACCCATCCTCCTACAGTTACTTCCCTATTCAGGTATTCTTCTCTGTTTTTATAAATTTCTTTTACAGTTGTGAGCTTCATAATCTATACCTCTCTGTCTTCATTCTCATCCAATTGCTTTCTAGTATAGACTATTCGTTGGATTACTGCAAGGAGTAAATACAGGAGAAACATGGTTTTATTGCGTTTAAGCTTCCCATTTAAGGGTTCCGGTCTGTTCATAATCCTTCTGTATATTATAAGAAACAATTCCTTTCTCTGTTACCAGATAAAACATATCTCCGATATACACGCCGCGTACTCTGCAATAATCCTGATAACTCATGGAGCCTGCAAAAAGTTCATTGTCATTGATATTCAGATACATCTGCGGCTCAAATCCATTTTGATCATGATAGGAAAGCAGTGCATAATAATAATTCTCACTGCTGTCATATACATCAGTGTTATCTCCATAGATTCCATAAGCAAACCCGAACAGACTTTTCTTCGGAGCTGCAAGAATCGCATGGTAATTATAAAGCGCGTCACAAAATGAAACATCCTTTAATATAAAACGGTCTGTTTCTCTGACATCTGATGGATCGGAAATATCAAACATAGAACATTTCATCCCCGTCACATTGCCTGTATCCGGATCTGTTTCCCAGCCGATCCCCAGCAATTGATTTTCTCCGTAGAAATGCAGATACTCAGAAAATCCGGTAATATTCAGTTCGCTCATAATCCTGGGGTTCTTCGGATCAGAAAGATCTGCTGCAAAAAGAGGATCCGTATTTCGATATGTGACAAAATATCCTGTATCTCCCATAAACCGTGCAGCCTTTATCTGCTCTCCCTCTGCCAGATCTTCAATCTTTCCAATTGTTTTGAGTTTCTCATTCAGCACATATAATCCATTACTTCTGGAAAAATTACTATAATCTTTATCCCAGCCTTCAACAGTGGTTACAATGCGAAGACAGTCATCTGCCTCGTTCATGGAAAAATTGTTGTGAAGTTCCCCCACTACAGAACCTGCTGCCCCGTCGGTAAATTTCCCGTCTCTGTAGCCGATTCGTACAATTTCCGTACGAGTTTCCCGGTCATTCCAGATTTCTGTTGCTGAATAGATATTATTTTCACTGACATAAAAAATATTTGCGCTGCTGACAACGGCCATAACATCTGTTGCCTGATCCGGATTCTCCTGTGCGACAGCCCCTGCTACCAGATATATCCTGCCATTATAAGAAAAATCTTTTTCCGGTGTCGGAAGGTAAATATGGTCATAGGCAATATACTCTTCTCCGCACCTTGGCACATAGTACTGTAACTGATCTGCGCTGTCTCCGACTTCCGGAGTATATGATGTAAAAAGATACATTCTTCCATCAGTTCTTCGAGAGGAAAGATAACTTCCATCCTGATGATAAACGCCTGTCTTTTTGGGTTTTTCCCTGTCTGAGATATCATAGGTTTCTACTGTCACAGTAGTTACCGGCATACTATAACTGGTTCGGACTCCATCTGTATTCTTTTCTCCATCTGTATTCTTTTCTCCACCTGCATTTGCTGACGGAAGATCTATACTGCCTTTATAGGTTATATAATCTTCCTGCTGACAGATCAGCTGCAGGCAATTACCATCCACATACATTTCCTTATAATCGGAGCTGTTCTCTCCATTAATCTCACAGAGTAATTTCATGGACGCTGCATCTGCAATACGCAATGTTCCTTTACTGTCCATGGCATAAATACAGCTGCCATCTGTTTTTACGATATCTGCCTCATCAATCAGTTCTTCCTGTGTGGTGGTCGTAGAATAATCTTTACCTTCTGATGATGGATCAAAGCCATATTCCTGGTCAATCAGTTCTTCCGGCATAGTTGCCGCCATACTGGAATTTGAAGCAGCCGAGTCTGTCCCTGCCGCATCTGCTGACTCTTCAACAGTCATGATGCGGGGCTGAACATTACTGTATGAAGAATTATTCTGCCATTCTTTTACCTGGGCATAAAGATCTTCATAACTGTCCGTATGAGAAATTCCAGTAACCGGGGCCGTCGTCGGAAGAGGCGTTGGCGTACCGGTTCCTTCTGTTTCTGTATTTACCGGATCCTCAATAATACTCGTTCTGGTCTCCTCCTGTTTCACAGAATTCGTCCCTTCCCACACCGGGACCATACCCAATGCCACCGCTCCGACAGCCACAACCGCCACTGCTGTAAGTACATATTTTTGCTTCATTTCATGCCTCCTTTGCCGGAATTTCCTTCGCACTGTTTTCACATTCTCCAAACATACCTTATAATGTCATTTTAACACAGTTCTGTTTCCGGACTGTAATATGCTGCTGTCCCGACTGTGCTTTTTATATGCAGACAGGGACTCAAAGCTCTGCGCCTTAAGTCCCTGTCTTTTGTATATTATGTGTTTTTTTATAATGATTCGATGAATCTCATAAATGCTTCTCTGCCTTCCGGTGTGCATTTGTAAACACCAGCATCTTCCAGAACATGTGTAAATACAATACCAACTTCTTTCTGAAGGATTTCATGAACATTCTCTTTGTTGATATCCTTGTATTTCGGAAGAAATTCAGCTGCCCATGCGGCATGTTTCTCAATCTTTTCGTTGGATGCGATATCTTTTCCTTCCAGAATGTATTCTTCCAGAAGTTCCAGTTCTTCTTTCAGTCTTGCCGGAAGAACTGCCAGCCCCATAACTTCGATCAGACCGATATTTTCTTTCTTAATGTGATGATACTCTGCATGCGGATGATATACACCAAGCGGATTTTCCTCTGTTGTGATGTTGTTTCTCAGAGTCAGATCCAGTTCAAACATATCGCCTGCTTTACGTGCGATCGGTGTGATCGTGTTGTGCAGTTCTTCGTCTGTCTCTGCAAAAACAAATGCAGCTTCATCAGTATATCCTCTCCATACTTCCAGTACATGAGTTGCCAGATCGACAAGACGCGCAGAATCTTTGTGGCGGATACGAAGTACGGAAAGCGGCCATTTGACAATGCCGGCTTCCACATCTTCAAATCCCGGAATCGTCACATGCTTCTCAATCGGAGCTTTTGCCATTGCAAATGTATAATGTCCGCCCTGGAAATGATCATGACTTAAGATAGAACCACCAACGATCGGAAGATCTGCATTGGATCCCAGGAAATAATGAGGAAACAGTTTTACGAAATCAAACAGTTTGATAAAGGTGTTTCTCTCAATCTTCATCGGAGTATGCTTGCTGTTGAACACGATGCAATGCTCATTGTAATATACATATGGAGAATACTGGAAGCCCCATGGTGTATCGTTGATCGTGATCGGAATGATTCTGTGATTCTGTCTTGCCGGATGATTGACACGGCCTGCATATCCTTCATTCTCCGGACAAAGGAGACATTTTGGATAGCTGCTTGCTTTCGCATTTTTTGCTGCTGCGATCGCTTTTGGATCTTTTTCCGGTTTGGAAAGATTAATGGTAATATCAATTTCGCCATACGGGCTGTCTACTTTCCATTTCTGATCTTTCTTTACACGATAGCGGCGAATATAGTTGCTATCCTGGCTTAATTTATAGAAGTAATCGGTAGCTTCCTGCGGACTGTTCTGATACTTATCCCAGAATTCTTTCTGAACCTGCGCCGGACGCGGCATCAGACAGTTCATCAGTCTTGTATCAAAAAGATCACGATACACAACACTATCTTCGATCAGACCTCTCTTTACGGCTTCATCCAGAAGTTCATTTAAAGTTTCTTCCAGATCTACATCAGAAAAGCTCTCTTCCGGTTCTACATATTCGTCTTCATGAAATACATCCAGAAGAAGATTGATGATGTAATTTTTTTCACACTCCGGTACCAGCCCTGTTTCCATTCCATACTGTACAAGTTTCGTAATGCTTTTGCTTAACATAAGCCTGTCCCCCTGTTAAATTTATTTTTGGTTATCAAGATAGGAAATAAAGACATTTCCTGCTGCCTGGAATAACGCTGTACTGTCGTTCATTCCGTAAGGACTTACTTCGCCTGTTGCCGGATCAAGAAGCCAGGTATTGTACTGATCGTATCCAACGATCACTACACTGGAATCTGCACCGGTCTTGGCTATAACCGCACGCTGTGCACTGATTTCATAGAGTACATTTTCCAAACTGCATCCGGTAAGGTCGATCACCGTTCCTGAATCTCCCAGTCCCTGCTGCAGAACGTCTTTGTCCCAGGAACCACTTCGAATGATCTCCGGAACATCCTCTGTATTCAGCGTCAGCTGTGTTTTCATATTTCCACGTTCCCATACATATTGCTGTGCCCGGTTCAGAACCACACCTGTCAGACTGTCTGCATGGAGAATTGCCTGTGCCGGATCTGTCCACGTACTATCCAGTCCGCCCTTTGCATATACATAATAAATATTACTGATCTGACTCTTGTCAACATCCAGTTGAACTGTTTTTTCCCCTGTATTTTTCATCTTTGCAGTAAGAATCAACGGTTCGTCTGTTTCCGGTCTGTTGTCAAATGCCAGCTTGACGATCACGCCCTGGCGGGTTGTACTGCTCTGTTCAGCAGAAACAACCTTTGCTGCCGCTGCCTGATTATTCATGATGTTGTCCTTATTTTTCACAGTATAAGAGCTTCCAGTTTTTTCAGAAAGATTAAACTGCATAAGGGTACTTCCGACCGTTACATCTGTAATATAATATCCATCTTGATGATACTCCTTTTTGACAGTTCCGTCAAAACCTTCAATTCTAATTAAAGTAATTCCATCTGTAGTATGTCCGTTTTCATCTGTAAGACTGTCACCGTCCAAAACGATTCCATAGATCACATCTTCATTCATAAATCCCAGCACACGAAGGCTCTGTCCTGCATCCGGTGTATCGTTTCTTGTTTCCAGTGTGTCAAAATCGATGAATTTTACCTGACCAGCCTGATCCCCGTCGCTGATCCGCCATGCTGCATGTGCATTGGTAGCCGAAACCGCAAACTGATTTCCATCAATATTATCTGCAAGCACATCATAACTGCTTTCATCAATATTGATCTGATAAAGCTTGCCTGCAAGCAAAAGAAACAGCTGATTATCTTTATTCACATAGCTCAGCGTTCCAAGGTCTGATTTCAGGAATTCAAATGATTCTGACGTTGGAATAAACACACGTTCCTCTACAACATTCTGATCATGGTCATAATGGTAGATTCCAACACCACAATATCCTTCATATGTTCCGCGGTTCATATAACCATAAACCATGAAATCCAGATCCCCACTGTCATTAATGCCCAGCAGCTTGATATCATGTTCTATTCTGGAGTCACGAAAATCTCCATTTGATTTTCTGCGGAAATCAAAGATATCTACAAATTTGCCGGTATCCGGTGCATAAGTCCACAAGGCACCTTCCTGCGTAAAAGCAGTCACACTGCCATCTTCATTGGAAAGCATCGTGACATTTTTGTCCCGGACTCCAAGAAGCAGCCCATCATCTGTGATCACTGTCTGCTGAGGATCAAATACCTGATCTGCGCTTCGCTGAAAATCCAACAGCATAATTCTGGTATCCGTATAGCGAAGCCGGTAAAAATCCGTTACATTGTAATACTCTGCACCACCATTTTCGTTGGCTGCCTTTATCTCATATTCCAGCGAAATACTTGCCGTCGTCTCATTGATCTCTTTAATGACTGGGATGCCTTTCTTGGATATCTGCGGGCTTAAATTTCCCCAGCTGATCGTAGAAAGTGGTGACTGTATCGTCACAGCTGTAAAATTTGTTGAAGAAGATTCTGCAGATTCCAGATAAGCCGCAAGTCCGTCTGCAGCGTTTTTATCCATGCACATCTGTGCAAAGCTGGAAGCAAACTTCACATAATCCTCCGTATTCGTCGAAGACCTGGAAACTACTCTTGTGTAATAATACGCTTCTCCGTCACTGGTATCCAGTGAGATCTGAAGGGAATACTCCTGATTCATCAAAAGACCGGAACTGATCTCGATCTGTGCACGCAGATATCCATCAGATCCTGAGCTGTCAAGACTCTTGACCTTACGATTCTCAACGATCTTGGTTCCATCCGAAGTACGCACTTCATAGGACAGACTTTTGATTTTTTCCTCATAAGGATTAACGGCGATCGTAAGTTTCTTTGTTGTATCCAGCGGTGTTACACTGTCGCGGACAAAATCTGCTTCCATCGGCTGGCGATATCCATACATTCTGTTTGCCAGCGTACCGTTAAAATCCACCATTACTTCCGGCAACGTCGGATTATTCATATCGGAACGATCATCCGTCGTCTCATTATTCATGAAAAAAGCAGTTCCCGCTACTCCCATTACAAACACGATCAGAAGTATTAAAAACCTTCTCAAAAATCTTGTTATGGTTCTCATACTCCCTCCTTCGCATCAAATCCATCCGGATAGAGAAGTTTTTCCAGAGTCAGATGGCCATGAATGGCATCCGTCATCTCTTTCAAAGCTTCACCCGAACGGGATCTGCCTGTCTTTACTGCCCGGATCAGGAGATTCTTCGGTGTATGTTCCATATCAATAAATTCCAGAATCTGCGTACTGTATCCCTTCGATTCCAGAAGTTCTGCACGGATTCTGTCTGTAAGAAGTGCAGACATTCTTTCTTTCAGAAGTCCATATTTCAGCACCGGAGAAAGCAGTTTATTCTGAATCTGGTCATTCAGTTCATGCTGACAGCATGGAACAGACAGTATCACCTGCGCATCCCACTCAACCGCTTTGGCAAGTGCATAATCGGTTGCTTTGTCACATGCATGGAGCGTTACCACCATATCTACTTTCTGCACACCTTCATATTCCGCAATATCACCACACAGAAAATGCAGTTTCTCATATCCGTATTTTTCTGCCAGTCCATTGCATTTCCGGATCACATCTTCCTTCAGGTCCAACCCAATGATATGAACGTCATATTTTTTGAGTTCCTTCAGATAATAATACATGGCAAATGTCAGATATGATTTGCCACATCCAAAATCCAGGATCGTGACCTCCCGCTCCCTGGACAATGCCGGAAGAATATCCTCAATAAACTCCAGGAAACGGTTGATCTGTTTGAACTTGTCATAAGCCGGACGATGGATCTTTCCTTCTTTATTCATAACTCCCAGATCCACCAGGAATGGAACCGGAGTTCCTTCCTTCAATATATACTGTTTCACACGATTGTGTGCCAGAATCTGAACAGGCTCTTTCGCCTGATGCTCTTTCACTTTGACAGTTACTTTACCCTTTTTGCTGACAAGAACACTGCCATCTTTGCATCTTCCCTGCACCTGCAGCTGGGAAAATCCACCCTCCTGAAGACTCTGTTCCACATATGCGATCACTTCTTCTCTGCTGTAATTGGAGTGAAGGACCTTGATTCCCACCGTGGAGGATGCCTGATAACAGACGCTGCCTTTCAGTTCTATCTGGCGGATCCGCACCTTAGAAGGAGCCTCTTTTTCCTTGCTCCGCTGGCCGCTTAAGACTGCAAGCATCAGGTTTTCATCAAATTGTTTTTCCAAAAATTCCTGTAATGTCATCATATTTAATCTTTCATAATCCCTCTGTAATGCCCCTGTGTACACCATCGGATTCCGGCATTACGAACTGCAGTGTTCTTATTCACTCAACTGTCAGAATCCACGGTATCTGCGTCGTCTGCACCGGCGCCTGGAAATCTCCTGATACAAAAGCACCTGGATCAGTTCATCCAGAAATTCATCAGGAATCTCCTGCGCTGCCATTTTCCTGGGGGGCGGAACACCGTCTCTTCTGACACCGGAACATGCCTGTAAAGCCGATGCATCATAAATTTGTCCGGATGCTCATCATAAAGTCTGCTTCCCTCATAATCCATAAGCTGACATTCTTCTTCAACTTTTTCCTGAATTTTGCGGGCAGTTTCCGGATAATAAGATTTCATCAGAGCAAATTCCTGCTCCTGTATTCTCTCTCTACTGTAAAGAGAAGAATCTGCATACGTCATATAAAATGGAAGAAACTTGTCATAATACATGGACAGGCTCCTGTTTCGTCATCATCTATAACATTCTATGCAGAATCTTTTCAAGTGTGCGCTTCAGCCCTGAATGTCTTTCAGAATGCGGAGTGTCAGTTTGAAACTGTGCTCTGCTGCCTGCGCTTCGAATGTCGGATAATCCATCTCTGCACTTCCATCTGCTTTGTCAGAAATTGCACGGATCACAAGGAAAGGTACATTGTTCAGATATGCTGCCTGTGCGATTGCCGCGCCTTCCATTTCAACAGCGTATGCTCCAAATTCTTTTGTAATAAAATCTTTGACACCCTGGTCTGCCACAAACTGGTCACCGGATGCAATGCGTCCCTCGAATACTTCGATATCAGGATTTGCTTCTTTGCATGCTTTTACTGCAAGTGCGCGAAGTGCATCATCACTGTGGAAAGAAAAAGCTTCCATCTGCGGAATCTGTCCAACCGGATAACCAAATGCAACGGCATTCATATCATGATGGATCAGATCTGTGGAAACAACGATATCTCCAATGTTGATGTCTGCATTCAGACTTCCTGCGATACCGGTGTTGATCACTACTTCTGCTTTGAAATCATCGATCAGAATCTGTGTGCAGACTGCTGCATTGACCTTACCAATTCCAGAGCGGACAACAACTACATTTTTTCCTTCGATAATACCTGAATAAAATTCCATGGAAGCCTTACGTGTCACCTGAATATCTTTCATCTGTTCTTTGAGACTTGCTACTTCAACTTCCATTGCTCCTATAATACCAATACATCTCATAATATTGTAATCTCCTTTATCATCGTGCCCTTTTTCTGAAAAGCCGGGCACTGTAATCTGTTATCATTCATAATTGTGAATAGCATAGTCTATTATAGCAAATGTTGCGTTTATATGGAAACTTTTTTTGCTTCACGGGGAATTCCTCTGGAAAATCTGCGGCAGACTTGTCCGCTTTGTCCTTTTCTGGTATACTTATTGGAAAAATATATTGTTATTATTTACAATAACTGAACTCAGGAGGTTAAGATTATGGTATATAAAACATCTGGTGTCTGTTCAAGCGCCATTTCATTTGAGATCGACGATGCAGGAAAAGTTCATGATGTAAAATTCCAGGGCGGCTGCTCCGGTAATACACAGGGCGTTGCCAGACTGGTAGAAGGCATGGATGCCAAAGAAGCTATCAGCAGAATGGAAGGGATTCGTTGTGGCTTCAAACCAACATCCTGCCCGGATCAGCTTGCAAAAGCTCTGAAAGAAGCTCTGAACTGATTTTAAAATTTCGGGTCGAAACCCAATGCAAAAGACTGTCGCTCCTCTGACTGGAAGATTTTTTATTTCCAATCAAAGAAACGGCAGTCTTTTTATATTATTTATCTATAATTTCTGTTATAACAGCCGGATTTAAACATCAGGAGAGATCATCTCTGTCCCACTTGTCACACAGCGACTGTATATCTCTGCTGAAACGCTCCAGGTCTTTGTTCGGCATGCCTTCGTTCTTTCGGATAACAGACATAAGGCGCTGTCCCATGGCAACCAGCTTCTGGAATGCACGTGCGGCTCTGCTTGCTTTCGGAGAAACAGAAGCTTTCGTGATTTTGATTCCCTGTGCCTCATAGATACAGGTATTGTTCGCCAGATCATAGACGGTTCCGCTGAACGGTGCCATAGAATCCAGTCCCAGTTCCTCCTGCAGTCTTCTTGCAAAGATCTCGGTCACTTCATCATCGCCGTGGGTGACAAATACCTTTTCCGGTTTTTCTTTGAACGCCTTGATCCAGGTCATCAGGCCATTCACATCCGCATGACCGCTGATACCCGGCATCTGACGGATCTCTGCGCCTACAGCAACCGTCTCGCCAAACAGTTTCACTTCTGTTGCCCCCTCAATAAGGGCACGGCCAAGCGTTCCGATTGCCTGATACCCAACAAACAGAATCGTATTGTTCGGATTCCACAGATTATGTTTCAGATGATGTTTGATTCGGCCGGCATCGCACATACCGCTCGCGGAAATGATAACCTTGCAGTCTTCGTCAAAGTTGATCGCTTTGGAATCATCGCTGGTAATGGAAGTCTTGAGTCCCGGGAACATCAACGGGTTGATGCCCTTCTTCACCAGTGCCATAGCTTCTTCATCAAAGCAGTCATAAATATGTTCATTAAAGATCGTTGTCGCTTCATTTGCCAGCGGGCTGTCGACATAGACTTTGAAGTTATCGTGTCCATGTACACGTCCTTCTTCTTTAATCTGTCGGATAAAATACAGCATCTCCTGCGTACGTCCGACTGCAAAAGAAGGAATGACAACGCTTCCACCACGGTCAAAAGTATGCTGGATCACTTCGGTAAGCATTGCTACATAATCCGGGCGTTCACCGTGGCTTCTGTCACCGTAAGTAGATTCCATGATTACATAATCTGCATCATGGAGATAAACCGGATCCTTGATCAGTGGCTGGTTCAGGTTACCGATATCGCCGGAGAAGACTATTTTCTTTTCTTTGTCATCTTCCTGAATGATGATCTCAATGCTCGCAGATCCAAGGAGATGTCCGGCATCTACGAAACGAACGCTGATTCCTTCTGCCGGTTTGATGGTTTTTTCATACGGACACGGAACAAAATTCTGGATAACACCCATGGCATCTTCCATGGTGTAAGCAGGAACAAATTCCGGTTTTCCCTGACGACGTCCTTTACGGTTTCGCCATTCTGCCTCGAACATCTGAATGTGGGCACTGTCTCGAAGCATAATGTCACAAAGGTGGCAGGTAGCCTGTGTTGCATAAATCGGTCCCTGAAATCCTTTTGCGTAGATAGCGGGAAGATTTCCGGAATGATCCATATGCGCATGGGTCAGAAGAACAAAATCCAGGTCACTTCCCTTTACAGGAATATCCTGATTCTCGTAGTAATCCGGACCCTGTTCCATACCGCAGTCTACCAGGAATTTCTTTCCTGCTGCTTCCAGATAATAACAGCTTCCGGTTACTTCATGTGTCGCCCCAATAAAGGTAATCTTCATGTGCGAACCCCCTTTGTCTGAAAAATCATCCAAATGTATGTTGTTGTAATCATTATACACGATTTGATTGATTTTTAACAGTCTTTTTGTGCAAAAAAGACAATATATCTTAACAAAAATTGCGTTTTTTCGACCAAGGCTTCATGTTATAATGCTTTTGCTACTGCCCCTAGACAGGTACAGAAAGGGGGTATGCTATTGTGAATTCAATTTTATCGTTTATGCTTTCCATTCTGGCAAGTGTAATCGCCTACTACATTTGCAAATGGCTGGATGGAAAATAGCAGCTAGTAGCCAGCCTGAGGTCTAAGCCGCCTCGCCAAAATGGAATAAAAACTCCCCAGAGGTGCGAACTCTGGGGAGTTTTTGCTGTGCTACTGTGAACACATCTTATCGTTTTGCCTACTGGCATTATAGCATATGTTCTTTTAATTTGCAATATACCTTATTTCAGAAAGATTCCAATTCTCATACCTTTATTTATGTAAAATAAGGTTACTGTTCACTCCGTTCACAGTAATCAAATAAGGCGGGGTGTATGAAGTCCCGCCTTGTTTTGTATGGTTCATATGATTTTGTAGATATGGTTAAATGATCCTTTTTTTGCGTATGATTATGTTATTCCTTTGCGCATAAGATCATGAATAATGTGAACCCTGACGAGTCCGACATGATTTGTGAGTACGTTGATGTCTCCGGACGGTAACGGTGTTTACATAAATTTATTTTGCATCCTGCGACCTTCTTCGCACTTCACGGATTACTGATTAATATTTTTCTTCTTTTCTTCCTTTTTCCTTTTCCAATGGTCATTATTTGACCATGATACCCTGTGTCAGCGTAGAGGTAGATTCTTTTGTACCCGACTGGCTGGCTGCATGGTATCCACGCACACGGTAATATGTACCTGATGGAACTATAACTTCTATTGTTTTACTCAAATTGTGTACATTATTAGCTGTAAAATTCCAGTATTTATAAGTTCCATAACTTCCATTAACCTTCCGTTCCAGATAAAGTGACAGATAAACTTTGCTACATGTTCTATGACATTGTGTCAACCCGGAGATTGCAATCTCATTACTTGAAATTTTTTGAATCTTTACATTTCCTAGATTCAAATAACTGCTTCGTGCCAAAATGGTTGAAGTATCTTCTGCATAATCTTCTGTAGTCTCTTCATCTGTAATCTCATCCAAAACGCTGATGGCATCTGCATATACCGGTGCGATGCTCATACTAATAGATAAGCCAACTGCCAGACTGATTCCAAGAATCTTTTTCCAGATATTCATTTCTCACTTCCTTTCGCTATGTAAACAACCTTTACATAACTATATACGTATGAAATCTGGAAATA
>OGXL01002679.1_pt1 | contig 12875 bp, 11 predicted proteins | sample 1576311 | NCBI WGS metagenome assembly OGXL01 (sample SAMEA3541564, study PRJEB24748) | human gut metagenome | biome: human gut; feature: human-associated habitat; material: faeces | place: China | collected 2012 | reverse complement strand
CGCAGCGGCGGCCAGCATGCGCCGTGTAGAACAGCTGAAGCAGGCAGGAGAAGTCATTGGTAACCATACCCGTGTCAAAGTCGTAAAAAATAAAGTAGCACCGCCATTCCGTGAAGCAGAGTTTGATATCATGTTTGGAAAGGGCATTTCCAAAGAGGGAGATATTCTGGATCTGGCAGCAAATGTCGGAATTATCAGCAAATCCGGTGCATGGTATGCTTATGAAGGAGACAAGATCGGACAGGGACGTGAAAATGCAAAAACGTATCTGCGTGAAAATCCGGAATTCTGTAAGATGATCGAGGAAATGGTGCGTGAACATTATTTTGCACAGGAGGATGAGACCCCGGAAGGCGAAGAAGAGACTCCGGTATCTGCAGATGCGGAAAGCAAGAATGAATAAGATATGGTTACAGTGACAGAGTGTACGACTCTGGGAAAGGGCAGGCTTCGTTTCCATCTGGATAATGGAACGGAGCTTGTTCTTTACCGGGGAGAGGCAAAACAGTTTCGAATGCGGGAAGGAAGCACACTTTCGGATGAAGAGGAGCATCAGCTGATTTATGAAGTGGTGGGAAAGCGTGCAAAAAGAAGAACCATGCATCTGCTGGAACAGATGGACCGTACAGAGCAGCAGCTGCGGGAGAAACTGAAACAGGGCGGATATCCGCAGGCGTGTATTGATCTTGCACTTGAATATGTGAAATCTTTTCATTATGTCGATGATTACCGCTATGCATGTACCTATATCAATTATCGTCAGGATCGTATGAGCCGCTATCAGCTGAAAGTAAAACTGTATGGAAAGGGAGTTCCCGGAGAATTGATTGATCGTGCCCTTGAGGAATGTTATGAGGGGGACGAACAGGAGCAGATCATACATCTGCTGGAAAAGAAAAAGTTTGACGCGCAAAATTCTGACCAAAAAGAATTTACACGTGTTTACCAGTATCTGATGCGCAGGGGCTTTCGGAGCAATGATGTGCTGCATGCTATGAAAAGTAAACAATGAAAGCACGTATTGCTTGACATATTTAAGCAAAAAGGATAAAATTATAATGTTGTAGAAGTATGACATGGAAGACTAATATTTCTTTTTGTTATATGTACAATGAAAACTTAATAAAGGAGGTGCTCCTGTGCCACAAGTAATTATTGCTGTTGTTATCACACTTATAATTACTGCGGTTGCTGTATGGTTTATCTCGACTGAATATCACAAGAAGGTAGCAAATACCAAGATTGGAAATGCAGAAGAGCAGGCCAGAGGCATCATCGACGAGGCCGTGAAAAATGCCGAAGACAAGAAGCGCGAAGCTATGCTTGAGATCAAAGAAGAAACCATTCGTTCCAAGAATGAGATCGACAAGGAGATCAAAGAGCGTAGAAATGAAATTCAGCGTAACGAGCGTCGTATTGTGCAGAAGGAAGAAAATCTGGACAAGAAACTCGAAGCGATTGAAAAGCGTGAGGCAAGTTTCCGTGCCAAAGAAGAAGATTTAAAGAAGCAGAAAGTTGAGATAGCAAAGCTCAACGAACAGCGCGTACAGGAACTGGAAAGAATTTCAGGATTAACCTCTGAACAAGCAAAAGATTATCTGCTTAAAACTGTCGAAGATGACGTAAAAAGGGAAATGGCGGTCATGGTCAAAGAAATGAAGACCAGGGCCAAAGAAGAAGCATCCAAAAAGGCAAAGGAATATGTCGTAACAGCAATTCAGAAATGTGCGGCAGACCATGTAGCCGAGACAACAATTTCTTTAGTTCAGCTGCCGAATGATGAGATGAAGGGACGAATTATCGGTCGTGAAGGTCGTAATATTCGTACTTTAGAAACATTGACAGGAGTCGATCTGATTATTGATGATACTCCGGAGGCAGTTATTTTATCAAGCTTTGATCCGGTTCGGAGAGAGGTTGCAAGAATTGCTCTTGAGAAGTTAATTGTTGATGGAAGAATTCATCCGGCAAGGATCGAAGAGATGGTGGAGAAGGCACAGAATGAAGTAGAGCAGACAATGAGGGAAGAAGGAGAAGCCGCTGTATTAGAAGTAGGTGTACATGGAATTCGTCCTGAATTGGTTCGTCTGCTTGGTAAGATGAAATATCGAACAAGCTACGGACAGAATGCATTGAAACATTCCATCGAAGTAGCCCAGTTATCCGGTTTGATAGCTGGAGAGATAGGCGAAGATGTACGTTTGGCAAAAAGAGCCGGATTGCTCCATGATATCGGCAAGGCTGTCGATCAGGAGATGGAAGGTTCTCATATTTCAATAGGTGTGGATTTGTGTAAGAAATACAAAGAATCCTCTGTCGTAATTAATGCAGTGGAATCTCACCATGGTGATGTTGAGCCAACAAGCCTGATTGCCTGTATCGTACAGGCAGCAGATACGATTTCTGCTGCAAGACCTGGTGCCAGACGGGAGACATTGGAAACTTATACGACAAGATTAAAACAGTTAGAAGATATAGCTAACTCCTTCAAGGGAGTTGATAAGACTTTTGCCATTCAGGCCGGTAGAGAAATTCGAATTATGGTAGTTCCTGAACAGGTAAGTGATTCTGACATGATTTTATTAGCAAGGGATATTTCAAAACAGATTGAAAATGAATTGAGTTATCCAGGACAGATTAAAGTCAATGTGATCCGCGAATCGAGAGCAGTTGATTACGCAAAGTAAGATATTTATCTTACAAGCAGAAGACTGATACAGATTAGAATAAAAAAGCAAAATTCTTGAAAAAGAATTTTGCTTTTTTTAATAATACTTTTTACATGGGATTCCTCCCGGTACCATGATGATAGAAGGCTGGATTTCCGCTTCTAATGAATTAAATCATAAGATTATTTTCTGTGAATATATTTTAATAAATATGTTTGCAGGGAGGATGTTATGTATTATACGATTGAAGGCAAAAGAGTTCTTGGGATTTTGTATATAGCAGGATTGATAACGGGAACGCTTTTTTTTAATATTACGATGAAAATGCAGATATTTAAACTATCTGATTTTCTTGATTTTACAGAGTATATGAAGATGTTAGAAAATATAGATTTATCTACATTTTGTTCGTATGTATTTTTTGTACGTTTTAGACAGTTAATGTTATTTTTTATTGGTCTGTTTTTGTTTTCGCCATATATTGTTTTTTGTCTTCTGGATTATATAACATCAATATTTATTGGAATATTGCTTTCTGTTATGGTATTAAAATATGGTTGGACAGGCATGATCGGAGGAGTCTGTTTTTTATTTCCACAATATGTTTTTTATGGTATGATTTTTATTATCATATATATTTACTTGTTCCGAAATGCGGTCATTGGAAATTTTTATATGGCTATTTCAAGGGGAAGGCATGGGAATTCGCAAACCTTACTTAAAGACAGGATTATCATAATTTTACTTATAATAGGATTGTTTTTTGTAGGATGTTACCTAGAGGCATACATAAGTCCTCTGATATTAAAAAAGATTTTTAGTATTTTTCCATAGGATTTTGCTGAGGTATGGAAAATATAAAGATTTTCATGTATAATAATAAATTAACGTAGAATCCTGTAAGTTAGGATTTTTTCTTGTAGGCAGATAATAAAATACAAAGGAGAGTTAAAGTGCACACAATAAGAAATTATATTATGGCAGAGTCTCTCGAACAGGCGTGGGAACTGAACCAAAAAGGAAGAAACAATGTCATTATTGGTGGCAACCTGTGGCTGAAGATGGGAAACAGAAATATTTTAAATGCGATTGATTTATCTACACTTGGCTTAGATCGTATAGAAGAAGACGAGAGTGGATTTCGAATCGGATGTATGGCAACATTACGTGACATTGAGATGCATGAGGGATTGAATAAAGAGTTTCAGAATTTATTTAAAGAAGCAGTTCGTCACATTGTTGGGGTGCAGTTTAGAAATTGTGCGACAGTAGGTGGAAGTATCTTTCCGAAACTAGGCTTTTCAGATGTTCTGACTGCATTTTTAGCTTGTGATACACAAGTTATTCTTTATAAAAAAGGAGAAGTTTCATTAAGAGAATTTATTTATATGCCATTAGATAACGACATTTTGACACATATCTATGTGAAAAAGGATGGAAGAAAGACTGCATATGAAAGTTTTAGAATGACAGAAACCGATTTTCCAACATTGACTTGCGCGATGGCCATGGTAGATGGTCGTTTTGAAACAGTCCTTGGTGCAAGACCGAAACATGCAGAAGTAGTAATTGATGAGGAACTGGCAGATTCTTTATCCAAAGAAGATGTGGCATCATATGCCAAGAGAGTAATCGATAAACTTCAGTATGGCAGCAATATCCGAGGAAGCAAACAGTATAGAAAGCAGTTGTCAAAAGTATTGATTAGCCGTTGTATTTCCCGGCTTACGGAGGAATAGACAGATGATAATAGAGTTATTTATAAATGAAAAGAAGATTCAGGCAGAGACAACCCCGGATCAGATGCTGTTAGACTTTTTAAGAGAACAAGGTTATAAGAGCATGAAAAGAGGCTGCGATACAGGAAACTGTGGGCTTTGTACGGTATGGATGGATGAAAAACCGGTTCTTTCCTGCAGTATTCCGGCAGTGAGAGCAGCAGGACATAAGATTACAACATTAGAAGGTGTACAGGAAGAGGCAGCAGAATTTTCAGATTATCTTGCGAAGGAAGGAGCAGATCAATGTGGTTACTGCAGTCCGGGAATGATAATGAATGTACTGGCTTTAAAACGAGAAATTCCGAATCCGACAATGCAGCAGGTAAAGGAATATTTAGCTGGTAATTTATGTAGATGTACGGGATATCAGGGTCAGTATCGTGCCCTTGCAAAATATTTTGGAGTGGAGGAATAATACAAAAGATGGAAAATACCAGATTTGTAAATAAAGCAATCGTAAAAAAAGATGCACAGGCTCTTCTTTCCGGCCGCCCGGTATATACAGATGATATTGCCCCGGCGGATTGTCTGGTGGTGAAGTTATTAAGAAGTCCTCATGCGCATGCCTGGATTGAAGATATTTCTGTAGATGCAGCATTAAAAGTTTCTGGAATTGAAGCGGTTTTTACCTATAAAGATGTACCAGAGAAAAGATATACCCAGGCAGGACAGACTTTCCCTGAGCCAAGCCCGGATGACAGACTTATTCTTGATCAGCATATTCGATATAACGGTGATCCGGTTGCGATTATTGCTGGAAAAGATGAGAACTGCGTAAACCAGGCTATGAAGAGAATTAAGGTAAAATATAAAGTATTAGAACCGATTCTTGATTTTACGAAGGCAATTGATAATCCGATCATTATTCATCCGGAAGATAATTATGTAGTCAAGAGTAATATCGGAAACGATGTAAAGAGAAATATCTGTGCTTCTCAGTGCAGAGGCAACGGCGATATTGATAAGGTGCTCTCAGAATGTGAGTATATTATTGACCGGACCTATCATACAAAGGCAGTGAGCCAGGCGATGATGGAAGTATTTTGTGCCTTTACTTCTATTGATATTTACGGAAGAATCAAGGTAATATCCTCTACACAGATTCCGTTTCATGCAAGAAGAATCGTTGCCAGAGGATTAAATATTCCAAAATCCAAGGTCAGAGTGGTAAAACCACGAATTGGTGGAGGATTTGGCGCAAAACAGACAGCGGTAGTAGAAATTTATCCGGCATTTGTAACTTATAAAACAGGGAAGCCAGCTAAAATAGTATTTACAAGAGAAGAATGTTTTATTCATGGTTCACCAAGACATGAGATGCAGGTACATGTACGATTAGGAGCAGATAAAAACGGAAGAATTCGGGGAATAGATTTATCTACACTCTCTAATACCGGCGCATTTGGAGAACATGGTCCGACAACCGTAGATTTATCAGGTACGAAGTCATTATCTTTATACAATATGGAAGCTTTCCGCTTCAAGACTGAGGTTGTTTATACGAATGTAGTGTCTGCCGGAGCTTATCGTGGTTACGGGGCAACGCAGGGAATCTTTGCAGTAGAATCTGCTGTGAACGAGCTGGCACATGAATTAAATATGGATCCGGTTAAAATTCGTGAAATGAATATGGTAAAAGAAGGCGACGTTTTAACGAATTATTTTGGAGAAGTAACAAAGTCTTGTAATCTTGATAAATGTGTCGCTAAAGTAAAAGAAATGATCGGATGGGATGAAAAGTATCCTTATGTGAAAACGGGTCCGCATACGGTTCGTTCTGTAGGAATGGCTATGGCAATGCAGGGTTCCGGTATAGGTGGCGTGGATGTAGGATCTGTTCAGCTTAAGTTAAATGATGATGGATTTTATACATTGATGATTGGATGTTCTGATATGGGAACCGGTTGTGATACCATTCTTGCACAGATGGCAGCGGATGGTCTTGGCTGTGATATGGATAACATCATTGTTCGTGGAGTAGATACCGATCAGTCGCCATATGATAGTGGTTCCTATGCTTCAAGTACAACGTATGTTACCGGTGGTGCAGTTGTAAAGGCATGTGAATCCATGAGAAAGAGAATCTGTGAGGAAGCAGCTGCAATTATGGGACTAAAGTCAGGCGAAGTAGATTTTGATGGAGAGACGATCAGCGAGAATGATAATCCAGAACACAGCATGACATTATCTGATTTGATTACAAGTTTAGAAGCAGGAAATGGCCGAATAATCGAAGTGACAGAGTCTCATACTTCACCAGTTTCACCACCACCATTTATGGCAGGAGCTGCAGAGATTGAAGTGGACTTAGAAACTGGAAAGATTACTCCGATTAATTACGTAGCTGCCGTAGACTGTGGAACCGTTATCAATACGAACCTTGCACGTATACAGACAGAAGGTGGTATTGTGCAGGGAATGGGAATGACTCTGTATGAAGATGTGCAGTATACAGAGGCAGGAAAGATGAAGAATCGAAACTTTATGTCCTATAAGATTCCTACACGACTTGATATGGGCAGTATCAGCGTGGAATTTGAGAGCAGTTATGAGCAAACCGGTCCTTATGGAGCAAAGTCTATCGGAGAGATTGTAATCAATACACCGGCACCGGCAATTGCGGATGCAGTATATAATGCGACAGGACTTCGTTTCCGAACCCTTCCAATTACAGCGGAACAGGTTATGATGGGACTTCTAGAAAGAGAAGAAGCATAGAGGAATGGAGAGACGTATAGCTGTCGTACTCATGGCTTCGGGTTACAGTGAACGATTTGGTTCAAATAAATTATTAGAACCGTTCGGGAATCGATGCCTTTTTACCTATGCCGTAGACTTGGCATGTGCATCTGATGTAGCAATGAAAATTATTGTAACGAGATATGAGCCGATTAAGCATTATGTAAAAGAAAATGCCCCGAAGATGGATATTGTATGGAATGACCATCCGGAAAGAGGAATTTCAGAATCCATTCATTTAGGAATTCGGCATTTGAGACAATCAAAAGATTATGAAAAATATGCCGGTTGCTGCTTTATGGTCTGCGATCAGCCGTTATTGCAAAAACAAAGTTTACAAAAGCTTTTTGAAAGCTTTTGCAGAAATCCAGAAGGAATCCATATGTGTGTAACAAAAGAAAGAGAAGGAAATCCCGTAATATTCCCCAAAATCTTATTTGAAGAACTAATGGCATTAGAAGGGGATAAGGGAGGTAAGCAGATTGCAAAAGAACATCCGGAAATGATATATAAAGTTTATGTTACTGAGCAGGAATTATCAGATATGGATTATCAAGAGGATAAAATAAATTTGGAAAAAAACATAATATGAGGTGGAAAAAGTGAAATTATTGGAAGAAAGAATAAAAAAAGACGGAAAAGCACTGGGAAAAACAGTATTAAAAGTAGATAGTTTTATTAATCATCAGGTAGACTCCGAATTTATGGATGCACTTGGAAAAGATTTTGCAGAGCATTTTAAAGAGTACGGAATTACAAAAGTATTTACTATTGAAAGTTCAGGAATTGCGCCTGCATTGATGACAGCAAAATATCTGGATGTTCCTATGGTCATTTTAAAGAAACAGACTTCCAAAATTTTAAACGGAAAAGTATATCAGACAAGAGTAACTTCCTTTACAAAAGGAACAAGCTATGAACTGACCTTGTATCAGGACTATATTGATCAAAACGATAAAGTTTTATTAATTGATGATTTCCTTGCAAATGGAGAAGCAGCTATGGGAGCCAGCCGCCTCATAAAAGAATCCGGTGCAGATTTAGCCGGTATTGGAATATTGATTGAAAAGTCTTTCCAGAAGGGAAGAAAAAGATTAGAAGATGCCGGATATTATGTTTACTCTCAAGCAAGAGTCGGTCGTCTTGACAAAGATCTTATTGAATTTTTGCCAGAAGATGCACCAGTCTTAGAAGGAGTAGATGAACAAGAGTTATTAGATAAGTAGTAATTTGCCGCAGGCAGGACGGACGTTTCTCTCTTTGGGGGGGGTGTCAGCTTGCCTGCGGCAAATTGTTACTTAATAATATATTTGTTTTTCAGGGAAAGAATATGACAGGAAATTCCCTCATCCCTTATTTTATTTCTCAATGTGATTATTTCCGCGAGAGCTTTTTCGTCGAGAACATCCGCCTGATTAAAAACAATACAAAATTTTTCGGAAGAAATATTTTTCCGAAGCCCATTTTCAGAAAGACATAGCCAGTCTCCCGGAGGGAGAGCCAGGGGGCGCTTCGCTCCTCGCAATGGCAAGCCTTTGGCTTCTGCGCCGGGCCCGGCTGTCCGCTCCCCTGCATTTTCCGTTTTTATCTATAGTATATCCGCAATCGGCGGGGTTTTCCAGTCGGAGCGTTCGCCATTGCCGAATTATCCGTTATCTATAACATAGAATAACGTTTTCGCTTTCCACGCTGCGGAATTTATGCTATACTTCAAATTACAAAGAAATTTTCCGCAGAATCTGTGCACATTGCCGGTATTCTGCTGCGATCCAAAAGGAGGGTTCCCCATGGAGGTTGGCAAGAGCGTCCGCCGTGTGGACGCATTCGACAAGGCAACCGGGCGCGCAAAGTACTGCGATGACCTCTGTGACCGCAGTGCGCTCGTCGCGCGCGTGCTGCATTCGACCATCGCAAACGGCGTAGTCAAGTCCATCGACACGAGCGCGGCCGAGCAGATCGAGGGCGTCGTGAAGATCGTCACCTGCTTTGACGTGCCGCAGATCAAATTCCCCACGGCAGGCCATCCGTGGTCGACCGATCCGCACCATCAGGACGTCGCCGACCGCCTGCTGCTGACGTCCCGCGTGCGCTTCTACGGCGATGACATCGCCGCCGTCGTCGCGGAGAACGAGGTCGCCGCCGCGCAGGCCCTGCGCGCGCTGCGCGTGGAATATGAGGAATATCCCTTCGTGCTGGACGTGCAGGAGGCCATGAAGCCCGATGCCCCGCTGCTGCACGAGGAATTCCCGAACAACATCCTCGCCCACACGACCATCCGCAACGGCAACTATGAGGAGGCCAGCCGCGAGCCGGGCCTCATCAAGGTCGAAGGCTGGTACGACACGCCGACCGTGCAGCATTGCCACATCGAAAACCACATGTGCTTCGCCTCCATGGAGGCCGGGCGCATCGTCATCTACTCCTCCACGCAGATCCCGCATATCGTCCGCCGCGTCGTCGGGCAGGCTCTCGGCATCCCCTGGGGCAAGGTACGCGTCGTCAAGCCGTATATCGGCGGCGGCTTCGGCAACAAGCAGGACGCGCTGTATGAGCCGCTGTGCGCCTACCTCTCCACCGTCGTGGGCGGCCGCCTCGTCAAGCTCGACTGCACGCGCGAGGAGACGTTCGTCTGCAACCGCGTGCGCCACGCCATCCGCACGCACATCATCTCGTGGGTACGGCCGGACGGCACGTTCGCCGCGCGCAAGATCGAGTGCTTCTCGAACCAGGGCGCTTACGCCTCCCACGGCCACGGCATCGTCGCCAAGGGCATGGGCGCGTTCCCGCAGCTGTATCCCTGCCCCAACGTCGACGGCGACGCCTACACCGTGTTCACGAACCGCCCCGCCGCGGGCGCGATGCGCGGCTACGGCATCCCGCAGGCCATGTTTGCGGGCGAATCCCACATTGAGGACGTCTGCCGCGTGCTCGGCGTCGACTCGCTGGAGTACCGCCGCAAGCACATGATGCCCGTCGGCTTCGTTGACGGCTTCTCGAAGAACGAGAACCATTCCGACACGCTCAATCAGGTGCTGGACAAGGGCGAGGCGTGGATGGACTACAGCCGCAAGCACCGCGAATACGAAAACCAGACCGGTCCCGTGCGCCGCGGCGTCGGCTGCGCCCTGTTCTGGTACAACACGGCTGTCTGGCCCATCAGCCTTGAGAGCTGCTCGTGCCGCATGGTCCTGAATCAGGACGGCTCCATCCAGCTGCAGACCGGCGAGACGGAGATCGGCCAGGGCTGCGACACCGCCTTCGCCCAGATGGCGGCGGACGCCGTGGGCATCCCCGTTTCGGACGTGCACGTCGTCACGGCGCAGGACACGGATGTCACGCCGTTCGGCACGGGCGCCTATGCCTCGCGCCAGACCTACGTCGGCGGCTTCGCCATCGCCCAGACGGGTGCGCTGCTCAAGGAGCGCATCCTGAAGTACGCCTGCGAGCTGACGCGCCAGATGCCCGCCCTGCTCGACATCGTCGACGGCAGGATCATCCGCAGGACGGACGGCCGTGTGCTGATGACGCTCGGCGAGCTTGCCACGGAGGCGCTCTACAGCCTGTCGCACTCCGAGCATCTGACGGCGGAATCTACTTACCAGATCAAGAACAACGCCTATTCCTTCGGCTGCTCGTTCGCGGAGGTCGAGGTCGACATCCCCCTGTGCAAGGTGAAGCTGCTGAAGCTCATCAACGTGCACGACTGCGGCAAGCTCATCAACCCGCAGCTTGCTGAGGCGCAGGTGCACGGCGGCATGTCCATGGCCATCGGCTACGGCATGTCCGAGGAGCTGAAGTTCGACCCGAAGACCGGCCGCCCGCTCAACAACAACCTGCTGGACTACAAGCTCTCGACCATGATGGATCACCCGCATCTCGAGGCCCAGTTCGTGGAGAACGCCGAGCCGACGAACCCCTACGGCACGAAGGCCCTCGGCGAGCCGCCCGCCTGCTCCGGCGCGCCGGCCATCCGCAACGCCATCCTGAACGCCACGGGCATCGGCATCGACGTCGCGCCCATCACCCCGCACGTTCTCTTCGCCGCATTCGAGAAGGCGGGCCTGTTCGAAAAGGAGGAAACCGCCCATGTATGATATGAAAGCGCTCTATGAGGCGCATTCCGTGGAAGAGGCCGTCGCCCTGCGTCTGGAGCATCCGGAGGCGCAGATCATCGCAGGCGGCTCGGACGTGCTCGTGCAGATGCGCGAGGGCAAGCGCGCCGGAGCGGAGCTCATCTCCATCTACGGCATCGACGCCATGCGCGGCATCTGCATCGACGAGGACGAAAACATCCGCATCGGCTCGCTGACGAGCTTTTCCCACATCACGCGCGACCCCATCATCCGGAAATACATCAACGTGCTCGGCGAGGCGGTCGACATGGTCGGCGGCCCGCAGATCCGCAACATCGGCACCATCGGCGGCAACACCTGCAACGGCGTGACGTCCGCCGACTCCGCCTCCACGCTGCACGCATGGGAGGCCATCGTGGAGCTGACCGGCAAAAACGGCGTGCGCCGCCTGCCCATCAAGGACTTCTACCTCCGCGCGGGCAAGGTGGACATCCGTGCCGAGGAGGGCGAGATCCAGACGGCCATCCTCATCCCGAAGGCCAGCTATGAAAACTGCTTCGGCCACTATATCAAATACGCCATGCGCAACGCCATGGACATCGCCACGACAGGCTGCTCCGTGAACGTCGTGCTGAGCGAGGACAAAAAGACCATCGTCCGCGCGCGCATCGCCTATGGCGTGGCGGGCCCCGTGCCCATGCGCGCCCCGAGCGCCGAGGCGCAGGCCAACGGCCGCCCGGTCTGCCGCGAGACGGTCGACGCCTTCGCACAGGCCGTGCTGCAGGACATCCATCCGCGTGACTCGTGGCGCGCCTCGAAGGCCTTCCGCGAGCACATCGCCGTCGAGCTGGCGCGGCGCTGCCTCATCCGCTCGATCGAGCTTGCAGGAGGTGCGGTAAAATGAACAAGCAGTATAAGCTCGTGCGCTGCAACATCAACGGCAAGGACGTCGAGCAGATCGTGGACGTCCGCGCCTCGCTGACGGACATGCTGCGCAATGATTTCCGCCTGACATCCGTGAAGAAGGGCTGCGAGGTCGGCGAGTGCGGCGCGTGCAACGTCATCATCGACGGCGAGTGCTTCAATTCGTGCATCTACCTCGCCGTGTGGGCGGAGGGCAAGCACATCCGCACGCTCGAGAGCCTGCTCGGCCCGAACGGTGAGCTGTCCGACATCCAGCAGTCCTTCATCGACGAGGCCGCCATTCAGTGCGGCTTCTGCACGCCGGGCTTCATCATGACGGCCGTCGAGCTGCTCGAGACCGGCAGGGAGTACACGGATGACGAGCTGCGCAAGCTGCTCTCCGGCCACCTGTGCCGCTGCACCGGCTATGAGAACATCCTCCGCGCCGTGAAGAAGACCATGTATAAGCGCCTCGGCAAGCCCATGCCGGAGGCGGAATAAGCAGCTGAAAGAACAGGGACGCACCGAGACCGGTGCGTCCCTGTTTTTGTTGTTTGTTGGCGGAGTATCGATGGAGCGTTGTAGGGGAGCGGCATGCCGCTCCCGGCATAACGCTTGCGATTCGTACAGACTGTCGATAAAATGGTAAAAACCAATTGCGTCTGTAGCGGCGGTCACTGCGCAGCCGTTGGCGGCTTTGCCGCCTTACG
>OGXL01002670.1_pt1 | contig 12900 bp, 11 predicted proteins | sample 1576311 | NCBI WGS metagenome assembly OGXL01 (sample SAMEA3541564, study PRJEB24748) | human gut metagenome | biome: human gut; feature: human-associated habitat; material: faeces | place: China | collected 2012 | reverse complement strand
ATTTACATGGAAAGAAGCTGGTAATTCTGGAATTTGGCATTGGTTGGAGAAATCAAATGATTAAAGCTCCTTTGATGCAGCCCTCTGGGCCCCTGGAAACCGTTGAAGCCGCCGCCCGAACCGCCGAAGCCTCCAGGCCCTCTTGGAGGTCTGGGGGGCGGAGGAGGCGGTCTGCGCCAGCGGCGCCGGTACCAGCCATAGGCGGGCCCGTGCCAGAACAGGATGGGCCGGAACAGATAGGGAGGATTGGGCACCCCATAGTACCGCTGCCGGTAGGAGGTATACCGCAGGCTGTCCACCACGCTGGCGATGACCACCAGAATGACCAGCAGCACCACCAGGGACATGACCGTCTCGCCGGTGCTCCGGCCGCCATAGGCGTTCTGACTCGTCTCCAGATAGCCCAGACCGTAATTTTCTACATAGAACTGATTGATCCCGTCAAACAGGCTCAGCACTCCCGTGCCGAACTGTCCGGCCATGGCGTTCTCATACAGGTAGCGGTCCAAATGGGAGGTCACCTGCTCATCCGTCATGGGATAGTCGGGCCCCACTGCCAGATAGCAGTTGTTGGTCCCGGTATCCACCACCAGGATGCCGTCCGCCGCTCCCAGCTGGATCTGCTCTCCCAGTGCATAGGCGTAGTCGGCAATATCGCCGGACACCTCCCGCACAGTAGCCACAGCGATGAGGCTGTCATACCGGGCCACCCAGTTGGCGTTATAGAGACAGATCTGCTGCTCCTCCTGGTCAGAGAGCACCTCGGCCTCGTCGCTGATCCAGGTGGCGTAGCTGCTGGTGGACAGCGACTTGTCAAGCCCAGCAGCCTGAGGGACCGCCGGAGCGCTGCTCCCCCGCACCTGGCCGATCCCGATGGCCGCGGCGATCATCACCACGGTCAGCGCCACTGCCACCGATGTCTTTTGAAATAGTTTCATAGGCTCTCCTCAATGTTCTGCCCCAGACAGGCATCCGGGAACTTCCACCATACAACCGTTCCGGGCGGTCAGCCTCTCAACTCCAGAAGCTTCTGCTTCAGCTCGCCCTCGATCCGCCCAAGCTCTGCTTCGGCCTCGCGGCGCTTCTGGCTGCCCTCTGTCTGGATCTTCATCACCTCGTCCAGGGTGGAGATAAGGGCTTCATTGGTGGACTTCAACGTCTCCATATCCACGATCCCCCGCTCCGACTCCCGGGCAGATTCTATGGTGGCCATCTTCAGCCGTTCCGCGTTTTTCTTCAGCAGCTCATTTGTCATGTCCGTCACTTCCCGCTGTGCCTGGGCCGCCTGGGCAGAGTGCTCCACTCCCAGGGCCAGCACCATCTGGCTCTTCCACAGGGGCACTGTGTTGACAATAGTGGACTGGATCTTCTCCACCATCTGGGTGTCGTTGTTCTGGACAAGCCGTATCTGGGGCGCTGTCTGGATGGCGATCATCCTGGTCAGCTCCAGGTCATGGACCTTCTTTTCAAAGCGCTCACACATGGCCTCCAGATCCCTGGCCGCCTGGATATCCTCCGGAAGTCCGGTGCTGTCCGCCTTCTGCACAAGAGCCGGAAGCTGCACGTTCCTTGTATCCTCCAGCTTCTTTTTCCCGGCCGCGATGTAGAGGGACAGCTCTTTGAAATACTCCAGGTTCTGCTCATACATCTTATCCAGGATAGCCGCATCTTTGAGGAGCTGTCTCTGATAGCCCTCCAGTGTCCCGCATATCTTGGAGATATTGGCCTCCGCCTTCTCATACTTGGCCTTCAGCGCCGTCACCTTGTTGGCGCTCTTCTTGAAGAAGCCAAAGAATCCTTTTGTCTCTTCCTCATCAAAATCCCGCAGCTCCGTGACCACGCCGGACAAAAGGTCCCCTATCTCTCCCAGATCTTTTGTGCGCACATTCTCCAGCGCTTTCTCGGAAAAATCCGCCATCTTTTTCTGCACGCCGGCCCCGTACTGGAGCACAGCTCCGGAGTCGTAAAGATCGATCTGCTGCGCATACTGCGCTGCCATCTCCCGCTCTTCTTCAGTGAGGGCTGCCTCCGGGGTGCTGCCCTGCACTTCCATGGTCTGTCCTGTCATCGCTGTAAATCCATCGCTCATAGTCTATTCCTTTCTTTTCCATCCGTCTTCTGTCAGTCCCTCCTGGGCCAGCATGGTCTCCAGCACGGAGATGTCCGAGCTGATATCCCAGGCCACATCCTCAAAAAGACTGTCCAGCAGTTTCTCAAATGCAGTATTTAACGTATCCAGCGTCTTCTCGATCTCTTCCTTTGCCTGACGGATATTCTCTCCCGCCTCCGGCTGGGCGTCAAGCTGCTCGTAGGCCTCCAGCAGTTTGACTGTGGTGGGCAGGTAATACTCCATCAGCTTACGGATGTCATCCACTGCCTCCGGGTCCGCCTCCACCCGCTCGAAGATGCGGCGCACAAGCAGTTCGATGCGGTCGATCTTGCGGGATATCTCCTCCCCGGGAATGGCATCATTGCACTCCCGGATCTTATTCACATACCATCTGCCCTTTTCGATGACCCGCTGTACCTCCGGCGCATATCCGGCATTCTCCTGTTCCCGCTTCTCTTCCGCCTGCTGTCTGGCTCTGGCCTGCTGACGCTCCGCCTCCGCCTGCCGCTGTTCCTCCCGCAGCTGCCGGATCCTTCTGTACTCATCGTAAGCCGCGTCTGTCACGATCAGGCAGGCATCCTGCTCATCCAGATGTCCCTGGAGGAACCACCGGTCCGCTATCATTCTCCGCAGGTCCTTCACGATCCGCTTGGGCTTTTCCCCGGTCCTTTCGGCAATGTCGGATATATTGCAGTAGGCCCGGCCACGCAGCGCCTCTACATATCTCCGGAAGCGTTTTGCCCGTCCGCGCATGCCTTTTCCCTTGCAGAAGATCCAGACACCGGCAGCTGTCAGGCAGGCAAGCACGAAGAACGCCCCCGCCTCCACGGCTCCAAAACCTGTCATCATAACAGACACAACTCCGGCAATGATGGCGCCCACGCAGCAAAACGTAAAGAGAAAGCCCACTGTAAGAAGAGCCGCCCCCGCCAGGGAAGTGCCGCCTTTCTTTGCAAACAGAACCGGCTTTTCCTCCTGCCTGCGCTCATATCTGCGGCCGGGTCCCCACTGCTGCGGGCCTCCGGGGCCTCGGCGGATATTTTGCCGCAAGTTAAAGATCGCGTCATTGACTGTATTTGAAATGGTCTCATTCAGCCTCTGAAAATCCTGGGAGTCCACGGCATCCTGCACAATATTGCGGATATCCCGGCCCCATTTTTCCCAATCCTGATTCACCTGTCTCCTCCTGTTCTCCCCCGGATCAGAAAGCCCTCAGGGCTTTTTCGGGAAGGTGTTTTTCTAGAATTACCACTATGTGAAAATTATATAGCATACCTCAGAAAACTGCAATCGCAACCTTGCCGCCCGGCAAAAGCTCTTCTGCCGAAAAAAGATGCCGCCCTTACCCGGATGTGCTATACTGGATTCAGAAAGACTTCCAGGGGAGGAGGAAGATATATGACCACAATGACAACAGACGAATTAAAGGAAAAATTAGAAAAAAGAAAAGAGGGCGAGCTTCTGGATCTCCGGGAGATCGAGATGTGGGACGCGGACCTGTCCGGATGGGATCTGTCCCGGACGGATTTCTCCCTGTCCAGTTTTCACCACGTCTCCTTCGACGGGGCAGATATGCAGGGCTGCGCCGTGGAAAATGCCCTCTTCGACGACTGCAGTTTTCGGGGGACCAGTTTCCGCCATGCCAATCTGAAGGGGGCTGCCATGCGGTACGATGATCTGTCCGGAGCTGACATTTCCGGGGCCAACCTGTTCAGCGCAGTCCTGGAACACGCCAACTTATCCGGCATCATTTCTGACGAAGACACAAAATTTTTCCGCCTCTACTGTCCGGAAAAAGGCGCTTTCCTTGGATATAAAAAATGTTTCAACAATCGTCTTGTGCAGCTCCTCATCCCGGCGGATGCCAAGCGCACCTCCGCCACACTGAATTCCTGCCGCTGCAGCAAGGCCAAAGTCCTCACCATCAAGAGCTTTGATTACACGGAGGAATACGATGAGGCCTGGTCTCTGGTGGACGAAAATTTCGTCTACCGCAAAGGCCAGTGGGTGGAGGTGCCGGACTTCAACGAGGACCGTTGGATGGACTCCACCACAGGGATCCATTTCTGGCTCACAAGAGAAGAAGCGAAGGCATACTGATGTGCCTTCGCTTCTTTCTTCTAATGTGTAAATAAGTCTTCCATCCGCTTCCACATCTGGGGTTCCTCATCAAATCCTTTGTACTGGGGCTGCATATAGTACCAGAACTGTCCGCTCTGGTCTCTGACCACAATGCCTCCCACAAGATCCTCCCCCTCATATCTGCCCTCTGCGATATATTTGTAAAGAGCATCGGATTTCTGCACATGATCCTCCTTGTTGTGGCTCACATCTTTTGTGTCAAAGATACCGGTCCGCCCGTCCCGGAACCGGACGATAAAATCCGGCTGGAAAGTGCGGCCGTCCTCTCTGCGGATGCCAAAATTGCTCTCCATATGTTCATCCCCGTTTTTCCAGAACCAGAGGACACTCTCCTTCTTTGTCTCCAGATAGCGGATAAAATCCACCTCCAGCATATCCGGCTCTTTTTTCCCATTCAGGGGCAGATACAGCGGCTGCATGACAGACAGAGACGCCGGGAGCTCCCTCACCATCTCCGGATTATAATTTCTGGATAGGGGGATCTGCCACTCTTCATTCCACCTGCCTTCTGTCTTTCTCTTGATCTCCTCTTCTTTGAACCGCCTGAACTCCAGCACCGCATCGCTGATGATCCTGGAAAAGACAGCCTGGTTGGCCACCACAATCCTCTGCATCATCTCAATGCCTCCGCCTGCCGGGCTGATGCCCAGGTAGAGGCGAAAAGTCTTGATGACCGCCTGCTTCACATTTCCCATGGACCGCTTCGGGGCAAATCCGTGGAAATTCCTGGCCAGCACCGCCTCATAGGCCTGCTGAAGATCGCTGTCCGAATAGGTAATATGCAGCGTGTCCGCCATGTCGATCCTCTGCCCTCTGTCAATATCCTGGGCATGGATGGTGAAATCGTGGATGATGCTGTCCAGCCGTTTGGTGTCAAACTCAATACCTTTTGCGGCCATTTTTTCCCTACACGCTTCACAGTCCGGCATTTTCCCCGCAGCCCTGTCCGCCTGCTCTATGTCAAAGAAAAGGCAGAAAGCCTTCTCATAAAACAGCCCGAAATGGCCTGTAATATCCCCAAAATCCACTCTGTTCCTGTAGTAGGAAGGCAGGCTGATATCCTGGTAGCCGCTGATCCGGCGGGAAGTCAGATTTTTCAGTATGTTGGGCTGGTACTCTTCCTTCTTGATGATAATGGACTGGATGTTGGTGTACACATAGGCTGCATCCAGCAGTTCATTGTCGTAGGATCTTGCCTCCGGCATCCGCAGGATACGCCCCACGGTCTGGATCTCAAACGTCACGCTGGAGGTCTCCCGGAATTTCACCAGCACATGAGCTCTGGGGCAGTCCCATCCCGTGTCAATGGCCTGTTTAAAGAGGAGAAAATCCACGCTGCTCGTATTTTTGTTCAGCAGCTCCTCCTCACTGTTGATCTTCTCCTCGCTGAGCCAGATGGCGATCCGGTCATCCGGCACTCCTTTCTCCCGCAGGAAGCGAAGAACACTCTCTTTTTTCTCCTCCCCCGCATCTGCGTTGGGGAGCTGGATCAGCATCAGGGGATTGACCCTGGCATGGATCCGCTCAAATTCCTGCCGGATCTCTTCCCTTTTCCGGTAGGCGCTCTCCAGCACCAGCCGCTCCGAGTGGATCTCATCATCTATGATCTGTTCCAGGTCTTTGTTGATGATCACTTCCTTCTTGATCATGCCCGCATCGATCACTTTCTGGGGCGGCACCTGGATGGTCACACCGGCCCCCTCTTTAAGGAAGCCCGGAGTTGCGCTCATCTCAATGGTCAGGAAGGGGCGTATGATCTCGTCCCGCAGCTCCAGCGCCCTGGGAGTCCCCGCACTCCTGTGGCACTCGTCGATGATCAGGATGATCCGGATCCCCTTTGTCCGGGTATTTTCCAGGACTTCCGGGAAATTGTATTCATCCTTCTCCTTCATCAGCACATTGGTGAATTTTCCATCCCGCTTGTTGCGGATCTTCTCCCAGTTGAGAAAGACCAGCTCCTTTTCCCTGATCGAGTCCCTGGAACCGAAAAACTCGTCTTCCAGAAGACTGCACTGGACTGCCGGGTCGATCTCCTTTTTCACGCTCCGGAAGCTGTGCTCATAGAGATTGCCCGCACCGATGGACACCCACAGAAAGCAGACCGGCTTCTCCGTCTCCCTGGCCAGCGCCCCGATAAACCTGGTCATCATGTAGGTCTTGCCGCTTCCGGTAGGGGACTGAAAGACAATGGTGTTCTGCCGGTCCCGGTCCAGGCAGCCTCTGGCCTGATACAGAAGATCATCTATGGCTTCTTCCTGGTATGGTTTTTCCTGTTTCATGTATCGTTTACTCCTTGCTCAATCTTACCACTTTTTTGTAAAGTTCCAGTATCCTGTAGGGGATGGGCTCTATCCGGTAATCTTCCACATCCATCAGCTCCCGCTCATCTACCTGGTCTCCCAGGGCAAAGATATAGAGGGCCTTCGGTCCCTGCAGCTGCTCCAGCCGCTCCACAAACAGATCATAGTCCATGCCGAACACATCAAAGTATACACAGGTATACCCCTTTTCTTCTCCGTCTGTGTAGATCCGGAATTCCTCCGTCGCCTCCTTCAGCACGTGGGTCCCCTCCTTTACACAGAGCATGGGGATACACTTCTCCGTCAGGTCATAGTAAAGCTGGTCCCTGGATCCGGACAGTCCCACAAAGTTCGTTCTATAATAAAGAAGATTTCCCTCCAGCGGCTCATACCCGTCATAGCCTTGCAGGACATTCTGCATCCTGGGCCAGGTGACCGAGCTGCATATGCCGTTTTCCTCCGCATAGTCCAGCCACGCAGGATCTTTCTTCTCTTTCATCCCGTCAAACTGCTTTTTGGACAGGCTCTTCTCCTTACGGAAATTTTTCTCCGTCTGCTTGCTGATCTCGTTGTTGGTGCAGAGAATGAATTTTCTATTCCCGCCATGCTCTCTGTTAAATTCAAGCAGCGCCTGGCCTGTGCTCCCTGATCCCGCGAAGAAATCCAGCACAACCGCCTCCGTCTTGTCCTCCAGTCCGCCCATGGTAAAGAGGAACTTTAAAAATTCCACCGGTTTCTTCCCGTTCCGGAACTCTACGCCGCCCTCCCCGGCCACGTTGTTGAAGTCCACCTCAAAATCCAGGAAATTGGGATAGGGGAATTCCTTGACCGCGCTTCTGTTCACCGGCAGCCCCTGATAGTAGTCGCCGTTCTTCCGGTTCTTCCCCTGCTCCGGGATGGTAAAATACCGGTATCCCAGACCGTCCGCCCCCATGTCCATGACCTTGTAGAGGAAGCCTGCCTCCGACTCAAACCGCTCGTTCAGATAGGCCATAAAAAATCTTCCAGAGGAATTTCCCTCTTTCAGCGATCCCCGGATATTGGTCACCGAGAGCGCATCTGCGGAGGGCTTTCCCTTGATGATCTTGTACTGGTCCGGGCGGAATTTGTACACCGTCTTACTTCCCATCCGCTCTTCCTCCGGCGCATCTGTCAGCTCCTGCACACGGTACACATACTTTTCAATGGAAGAGTTGTCCTCCTTCCTTTTGCTCACCCGGAATTTGTCGGATTTTCTGTAAAAGAGCAGGAATTCTGTCACCTCGTGGAAATCCTTGTCCCCCTTCAGGATCCGGTCCTCATGGCGCACCTTCACGCTGAAGGTGGTGAGGTAATTTTTCTCCTTAAAGATCCGGTCGCACAAAAGTTTGAGCACGAACAGCTCATTTTCATTGATGGAGATCAGGATACACCCGTCCTCCTTCAGCAGATCCCTTGCAAGCCGCAGCCTCTTCTCCATAAAATTCAGCCACTTGCTGTGCCGGAACCCGTCATCCGCATCCACAAAATGATCGTTGTAGACAAAGTTGTCATTCCCCGTATTGTAGGGAGGATCTATGTAGATCAGATCGATCTTCTCACTGTGGGTGTAGGTCAGAACACTGAGGCTGTGAAAATTGTCCCCCTGGATCAGCAGGTCGTTCTGGAACGCCGGATCCCGGACAATGTCTCTCTTCGGCACCTCCTCAAGGACCGGCACCATCTCGCCGCACTGTTCCACGATCTTCTCAGGCTCCCGCTCTCTGTCCCAGGACAGCCCCAGCTTTCCGCTCTCACTCTCGTTCAGTTCATATATATATTCCCGCAGCTCCTCTGCGTCCATATTTTCCAGATTTTCTTGTCTTTTATCCATGTCTTCTCCTGTCTGCGCTGTTTTGTCTGCACTGTTTTGCCTGTGCTATTTTGTCTGTACCGGCATTCAGATGCAGCACTGTTCAATCTTTCCGATCAGGCTTTTCGTCTCCCGGATCACATCCCGCATGGTCATGATCTGCTGCATCTCCTCCTCCGAGATATCAATGATATCCACTTGATTCAACAAATCTGATGATTCCCGCACAACCCGCTCGTACATCTGCCTCATACGCCCGGACACTGTTCCGCCGTCCCGGTCTTCCTCCGGCGCGCCTGTATACTGATAGTGTCCTCTCTCCGGAGATATGTATCCCGGCATGTCCAGGAGCTGTTTTAACCCTCCGGCCAGGTGTCCCGAGCGATAGTCTGTGATCCCTCGGCCTGCCAGGCGCTCCTTGATCTCCCGGATCGCCAGGGGCCGGCCTTCCTGCTTCAGGATATCAGCCGTGTTTTCCCGAATTTTCGCTGTGATAGACTGGCTCATACTTCTTCCTCCTTCTTGTCCGCTTTCCGTCTGTTCTTGTCTTTTGATTCATTTTATCATATTTTATCATTTTTTCAAGTAGTTTGCTGATGTTTTTTGTTTTTGATGGAATGGATTCAATTTTGGCAAAAGCTACTTTGATGCCAAAGGGGTTCCAGAAGATACAGCACCTGAACTATTTGTTAGAGATACTCCCACAACTCTCCCGCATCCGGCGAAGCGCCGACATGAACGTCTGGGAAACTGTGGGCTGTGTAATACCAAGTTCCTTTGCAATCTCCCACTGTGTTTTCCCATAATAAAAATACGTGATCACAATATCTTTTTGCCGCTCTGTCAACATTCCCATCAACTCCAGGATCTCTTCTTTTTCTATCAACTGCTCCAATGGCGGCAGTGCCGGAGAAGCCAGTAAAAACCATTCCTCCGAGACAGCATGGTAAGAAACCACCCTTCCCTTGCAATATGAATCCCTGTTCTTTGCCAGACGATCTTCCCCCTCCAACAACAGGCGCACATACCACTCCTGTCCCTCAAAGAAATCGGCATCTACACAGATTTTCTGTCCTTCATTCTCATAGTAGTAATCCCCACAGCTATATACAGGAAAAACAGTGGTATATTTTCCCACCCGATAAAGTGCATATCCTTCACGAAACACCGAAAGCTGCACTCCCCCGCCATTTTCCATGCTCACAATCTGTTCTCCTTGTTCCAGTAAATACCGTGCTGTGGGAACTTTTTTCTCTATCTTTGGCTCTTTCACAATCCATTTCAAATCCTGTAACGTCAGCATAATGACCACCTTTCCGCATTTTCTATTGTATTTATATCAGCGTTTGTAAGCAAAGCGATTGTTTTATCCATTGTTCCATTAGGCAGGGAATTTTCTTCATCATTAAGGTAATTCTTTGCAATGCCTATATCCTTTAGTGCAGGAAAGTCACCAAAAAAACGCTTCAATCACATGAAAGGCTTACTCGCATCCGCACGCTCGTATATAACCTTTTCGGACGAGCGTATATCCCGTATACGCTCTAACAGTTCCTTCCAGTTCGCCTTCTTCAAAAATGGACAACATCAAGGCGGACAAAGAAAAATCCACAGAGAAGATCGATGGAGCCGTTGCCACCATCATGGCACTTGACCGGGCGATTCGCTGTGGTGACGATACAAGTGCTTCGGTTTATGACAGCCGGGGCCTTTTGTTTATATAATACCAGAATATTCTTCCTTAATAGCACAATACTAATAAGGGAACTTTCCCTTACCCGATTGGCCTTCCCCTTATTTCACGCTATAATTTAAGGGAAAATCTCGGAGGTGAGGTCATGCGAACATTTAATTATTCTGAGATAAAAAATCAAAAGTGGGATTCTGATATTCTCGGCCTGATTGCAGCAATCTATAAAGAAGCAGGCAAACAGGAACTGTATCTGAAACAGCGCCCGCAGGAACTGGAAAAACTCGTTGAAATTGCCAAGATACAGAGTACTAAGGCCTCCAATGCCATAGAAGGCATTGTGACCACGAATACACGAATCAAGCAGCTTGTTGAGGAAAAAACAACGACCAGAAATCGCGATGAACAGGAAATCGCAGGTTATCGTGATGCGCTGAATATCATCCATGAGAGTTTTGATGCTATTCCAATCACACAGAAATATCCTGCAGCTTCATAAAATTCTCTACAGTCTTATGAACAACCCTATGGCTGGCAGAACCAAGAGTGTGCAGAACTATATCAGCGCCACTTACCCGGACGGTCATGCAGAAACCCTCTTTGCGCCTCTTGCACCCTACGAAACACCGGAGACACTGGACAGAATCTGCGAGGAATATAACCGTGTCATTGGCAATATGGAAGTTGAACCGCTGATTGTTATTCCTATTTTCATTCACGATTTCCTGTGCATCCATCCGTTTAATAACGGCAACGGCAGAATGAGCCGCCTGTTGACCACGCTTCTGCTCTATAGAAACGGATTCTATGTAGGAAAATACATTTCCCTGGAGGCAAAAATCGCAAAGAACAAAGATTTGTATTACGATGCTCTCGATCAAGCGCAGATCGGATGGCACGAAGGAACGGATGACCCTATTCCGTTTATCAAATATCTGCTGGGCACTATCCTTGCTGCATACCATGACTTCGAAGACCGCTTTGCTCTGGTAGAAACAAAACTGTCGGCACTGGAAACGGTACGCCGAGCCACAATGAATAAAATCGGACGTTTTACGAAGCAGGATATCCGGGAACTTTGTCCTTCTCTGAGCGTCAGTTCTGTAGAGGGGGCGCTACGCAAACTGGTAGCATCCGGTAAACTGAAACGAGAAGGCAAGGGAAAGAATATCTGCTATTACAGATTGAAATGATTCCCTCAACAAAAACTATGTTCCCTTAAATGCAGAGAGCATTTAAGGGAATTGGTGTGATAATAAGGTTAAGCACCTATCCAAAGTAGGTGCTTTTCTTATGCCCATTTTTAGAAAGGCTGGTGATTTGATATGAGTATATTTTCAGTACTTTTCCGCTCCAGAGATAAGCCCCAGAATCGGACATCCGGCAGCGCCTACAGCTTTTTCTTTGGCGGAAACACTGCAGGTAAACGAGTGAATGAAGCAGACGCCCTTGACAAAAAGGCCGTCAAAAAATTGATTCGTAATTCGGATAACCAGACAGTACAGACCGCTCTCATACTCCGACAACAGCTTGCAAAATCCTCCGCAAAAAAATACCCGGCAATGCAGAACGCAGTCTGCAGGGGCGGCAATATGTCATGGACGGAGATTATGAAATGCTGGAGCTTCTCTACGACTCCGTACCGGCAGTTCTGTCCGAACTGATCTGCACCGCCTTTATTCCGCGCCCTGGATACAAGTTCATCGTCAGCGACTTCTCCGCCATTGAAGCCAGATTCCTCGCCTTCCTTGCCGGCAAAACATGGAGACCAAAAGTATTCGCAGAGGGGAAAGACATCTACTGCGCATCTGCTTCACAGATGTTCGGCGTACCCGTAGAAAAGCACGGCATCGACAGCCACTTCCGCCAAAAAGAAAAAATTGCGGAACTGGCCCTTGGATATGGCGGATCCATGGGAGCTCTTAAATCAACGGGAGTTTTTAATGTATTCCCATTGGCTCAATGAACTTGCCGGAAATTGTTCCATTCCTACTGGAATACAATTCAAATCAAGTAAACAACTTATTGCTGCTTGTCTCTCCGTTTTCAAATCTTCATATGTAGAACTTATGAATACTTGATATTTTCTTTCCATGTACATCTCTCTTTTCCACCTGTATTATTAGTCTATTGTTTCTAACTTTCCAAATTTGCAAGTACCAGTAACTGATTCAATGTTGCTACATCCCGCATATTCCCTTTAACAGTCGGATTTTCATCTTTCCATTGTTTAGCCGTCTTTCCAAACAAAACAACATTCAGCATATCTGCTTCATTTGCATAGGTATACGCTACCTGTGCGGGTGTTAATTCTGGCGGTATCAAATTATCCTTAATCGCGTCAGTATGTATCCTGTAATTCAACTTAGAAATCTCTCTGTTCAAATTCCAATTCAGAGATAGCCGACTATTCTCATCAGTCTTTAATCTCCTGTAATCTTTCATGATATAAACTGGAATTCAGGAGAAATCCATGTTGCGAAAGACATAGCAATATCGCTATGGGCATATGTTCCGCCATAACGTCCTGCTTTTGAGACAATACCGATAGCATTCATCTGCGTAATCCACTTTGTCGGTGTCATAACAAAACGATTTAATCCAGCCTCATTTTTAACCGCCTCGAATTGCACACGGTTAAAATCTGGATTATGCAATTCTTCCCAAACGCCTAAAAACTCAATCGTATTTCTATTTCGCATCCAGTTTTGAATCACAAATCGAGGGTCGTCCTCATTTCGATATTTTGCAATATCCGTTAATGAAATAAACTCATTTTCAAAATTTGTAGTATAGATTCCTATGTCAATACCTTTTGCATGGATAG
>OGXL01002664.1_pt1 | contig 12929 bp, 8 predicted proteins | sample 1576311 | NCBI WGS metagenome assembly OGXL01 (sample SAMEA3541564, study PRJEB24748) | human gut metagenome | biome: human gut; feature: human-associated habitat; material: faeces | place: China | collected 2012 | reverse complement strand
GACGTGAATTCTGGGACACAGTTTCCGCGGGAATCATGACAGGCCACGCTTCTACCATGAGGTGAGCGCAGTTTCTTTATCAGCCCACTCAACCCGCAACGGGTGAGGGGCGGCGGCAGGCGAAGGCACGGGAAAGGTCTGTCGCGAGTTCCGCACGCAAAGGGGGCCACTTAATGTGGCCCCCGTCTTGCGCAGGACTGTTTGAGCAGCAGACCTTTCCCGTACCTCCGCCTGCCGCCGATTCGGGCCCCCGACCCCGTTACTTGATCCCCGCTACTTGATCTTGGTCGTACCCGGCGCCAGGTTGGGGTCGGTCTCGTTGGCCTCGGTCTGGAGGTGCTCGGTGTACACGTTCTTGCCGTCGCGGAACATCTCGTAGTACTGCATCTTGGCGTAATCCTCGCGCGCCTTGGTGGCCGCCGCGGCGACGGCGTCTTCGCCGGTGACGTTGGAGGAGAGCGCCCAGCGCAGGCTAGCGTCCTCGTAGCCCACCGAGTTGATGGCGGGCAGCGACTTGCGCAGCGTCATGTGCGCTTTCTGGTAGTCGGTCAGTGGTGCGCCGATCAGCTGCATCAGCTGGGTGGACAGGTAGTTGGTGGACAGGTCGTCGACCTCGCTCGCCTGGTCGCAGCCGGCAACGTCGTAGTTGGCCCAGATGATGTAGTCGGTCTGCCACAGGCGCTCCTGATGCGTAGCGTCGTCCTCGCCGGTAAACCATTTATCGTTGAACTTGGACGGGAAGAACGGCTGATGGTCGCCCCAGAACACCACGACTACCTTGCGGTCGAGATTGCGCAGGGCATTGAGGAAGTAGCGCAGCGCCTGGTCGGACTGCTCGATGCACGAGACGTACTCGTCGACATCGGAGAGTGTGCCGTCCTCGATGGTCTTGGCGTCCAGATCGGTCGTGTCGATGTTCAGGTGCATCTGCTTATCTGCCGGCAGCAGGCCCGTATCGTAGCCCGAGTGGTTCTGCATGGTCACGTCAAAGATGAACTGCGGGTCGGCGTTCTGGTTGAGCAGCTCAAGGATTTTGTCGTAGGTTGCCTGGTCGGTCACCATACCGCGCAAGGTGTCGGCTCCCTGGAAGTCGTTGATAGACAGGAACTGGTCAAAGCCAAAGTCCTTGTAGACGTTCTCACGGTTCCAGTTGGTTGCGTGGTTGGGGTGCATGGCCGTTGTGGAATATCCGAGCGACTTGAACTGCTCTGCCAGGTTTCCGGTCGTTTCCATGTTGTAGATGGTGTAGGGGTACACGCCCGAGCCCAGGTTGGCCATGGAGTTGCCGGTCATAAACTCAAACTCGGTATTGGCGGTGCCGCCGCCGTAGGCGCTCACGTAGAGCTTGCCGCGGCTGAGGCAGTCGGACAGGTTCTTAAAGTACTGCGGGCCCTCGTAGCCGGCGTGCATCTCCTGATAGATCGAAAGATCCGAGAAGGTCTCGTTCATAATGGCGATGACTGTGGGCTTCTCGCTATCGAACTGCTCTTGGGCGGCGGTACGGGCGTCGCTTGTGGCGGCATCGGACTTGTCATAGGCCTTGGCGTACTTTTTGAGCGTTGCCTTGGCGTCGTCGGCGGAGTAGTTGGCGGGTTTGGGCGGCTTGATGGACTGTGCCGCACTAATAAAGGCAGGCAGATAACCCTCGCGCCAGTAGCTCTCGAGCGGGCGCCAGGTGTAGACGGTGATGCCGAGGGTGTTGTAGTAGTCGATAAGCGTGACATGCGCGGTCACGCCGCCCAGGCACAGCACCGCCACGAGCAGGTTGGTGAGCAGCATGCGCTTGGCGTTGGCGGCACCCTTCTGACGGTGCGGTGCTACCAGGCCGGCGTACTCGCATAGCAGCATGGCGATGGCGGTAAAGCCCATGGACAGCACGCAGAACAGCGAGATCGAGTAGGTGTAGCCGCTGCCGGCGACCGCGGCGGCGGTGGAGATGGCCGAAAGGTCGCCCGGCTGGATGGGCATGGATTTAAACGTGATGACGAAGAACTCGGCAATGCCCAGGATAAAGAGGGCGAAGGCCAGGGCGGCGGGAGCTGCGCCGCGGCGCTGGAACAGGAAGAACAGGCCGACCATGAGCGTGGTGATGATGGCCCACTCGAGCAGTATGCACAGGGGGTAGACCCAGGTAAAGTCGTGGTTGGACGAGACCTCCATGCCCAGCAGCGCAAAGACGCCGGCGAGCAGCAGGCACAGCACGGCGGCGACGAGCGGTTTGCCCACAAAGGCGCCGCGCAGACGGGCGAGCTTGCCGGTGGGGGCGGGGGCGTCGGGCGCGGCGAACGCAAAGACGCGCGGGGCGATGCGGTCGCGTGCGATGCTGGCCCAGGCGCAGCCGGTGAGGATGGCGTTGGTCAGGATGAGCATCACAAAGGCGAGCGGCTCGTTTTGGGCGACGAGGCCCATGGCGCCCCAAATGGTCAAAAAGACCTGGAACAGACCGAAGGCGACGCTCCAGGCAAGAGCGCCCTTGGCAACGGTGCCCGACTGCGCGCGAATGGCTTTGGCCTCGCGCAAGACAAGGAAGACGGTCGCCGCAAGACCGACGAGTGAGATGGCGGCTGCGAACATGCTGAGACTCCTCACAAACTTAAAACTACGAAAGCGGGGGTTTACCCGATTGTTACCAAGATATGCGCTGCGATTGGTGGCTGCGCACAACAACCAGCCATATTAGCGCGCATGTGTGGCGGTGTGGCGCAATGTAGTGGCGACCTGCGCGATAATGGACGGGAATTACACGGAAACGTAAAGGCTTCTTAAAGAAATGGCGAGGTTAAGGCGATGAACGAGCAGGTTTGTATGACGAGTGCGGGCGACGTGGGCGCTGGCATGGGCGCGGGCGGCTATCCGGTCGAGACCACGGGCAACGCGGTGCTGGACATTTTGGAGCACCGTTCGTCCACGCGCGCTTTTGCGCGCGATGACAACGACCGTCCCGTAGCGGTGACCGACGAGCAGCGGGCGGCGATTCTGCATGCGGCGAGCCGCGCGCCGTCGGCAGGCGCCATGATGATGTATTCCATCGTGAGTATCCGCGAGCAGACAACGCTCGATCGCCTGGCCGACCTGTGCGACCACCAGCCCATGATCGCCAAGGCGCCCTGGGCACTTATATTTGTGGTCGACTATGCCAAGTGGATCGATCTGTTTGAGCACGTGGGTTGCTTTGAACCCGAGTTTGTCGAGCGCACGGGCAAGGCGCCCCGCCGCGCGCCGGGTTTAGGCGACTTTGCCATCGCGGCGCAGGATGCCGTGATCGCTGCCCAAAACGCCGTGGTCGCCGCCGAGGCCCTGGGGCTGGGGAGCTGCTATATCGGCGATGTCGTCGAGAACGCCGAGGAAGTTGCTGCGCTGCTGGACTTGCCGCCCCATACCATGCCGCTGTCGATGCTCATCATCGGCACGCCCCGCAAGGAGCGCCCGGCGATTGCGCATCCCGTGGTGAACCTGGTGCACGAGGAGCGCTATCGCCGCGCCGATGCCGCGACCATGGATGCGCAGGTGGCCGAGATGGACGCGATGTTCCGTCCGCATGCCCGCGAGGTGGGGGAGCGCGTCGTGGATATCTACACCCGCAAGCACACGAGCCCCTTTATGGCCGAGATGAGCCGATCCATGGAGTGGTGGTTCAAAAACTGGCTCGGAAAATGACGAATGTGACAAAGGGACAGTCCCTTTGTCACATTCCATATCGCCGCGGTGGCCTAAAGGCCGTATAAATGTTTATCTAGCTGGGAAAACAGTGCATTAAAACATGGGACGATTATCTATAATCCCCTCGAACGTTAAAGTTGGGAGGAAACCGGCTTATGGAACAAAAGGCCAAGGAGGCAGCCTCGCACGCTGCGATTCCTGTGAGCATCTCGGCGATGCTCGTCACGCTGGGCGTGGTGTATGGCGATATCGGCACCAGCCCCATGTATGTAACCAAGGCGCTCGTTGCCGGCAACGGCGGCATCGGAAGCGTCACGGAGGAGTTCGTGCTCGGCGCACTCTCCCTTGTCGTGTGGACGGTCACGCTGCTGACGACCGTCAAGTACGTGCTCATCTCGCTGCGCGCCGACAACCATGGCGAGGGTGGCATCTTTGCTCTGTACAGCTTGGTTAAGCGCTGCGGCAAATGGCTCATCATCCCCGCCATGCTGGGCGGCGCGGCACTGCTCGCCGATGGCATCCTCACGCCTGCCGTTACCGTGACTACGGCTATCGAAGGCCTGCGCACCATTCCGGCAGTCCATGCCGTGCTGAGCGACGATCAGGCCCGCGTCGTGGCCATCACGCTTGCCATCATCATTGCGCTCTTCTTGGTGCAGCGCATCGGCACGGCCAAGATCGGCCACGCCTTTGGCCCCATCATGACGCTGTGGTTCCTGTTCCTGGGCGGCACGGGTCTGTTCTTTGTCTTCCAGCACCCCGCCGTGCTGCTGTGCCTCAACCCGGTGCGCGGCATCGCCTTTTTGTTGAGCCCCAACAACCATGCGGGCATCATGATTCTGGGCAGCTGCTTCCTCGCCACCACCGGTGCCGAGGCGCTCTACTCCGACATGGGCCACGTGGGCCGTGGCAACATCTACGCAACCTGGCCGTTCGTTAAGTGCTGCTTGCTGCTGTCCTACATGGGCCAGGGCGCGTGGCTTATCAACAACGCCGGCAACCCGGAGCTCATGGGTATCGCCGACCTCAACCCCTTCTACCAGATGCTTACCCCGGGCCTGCGTCCCTTTGCCGTCGGCCTTTCCACCGTCGCGGCCATCATTGCCTCGCAGGCGCTCATCACCGGCGCTTTCTCGTTGGTGTCCGAGGCCAGCCGCCTGGACCTCATGCCGCATATGCAGGTTTTCTATCCTGCCGAGACCAAGGGCCAGCTCTATATTCCCATGGTCAACAACGTCATGCTTGTGGGCTGCGTCATCGTGGTGCTGCTGTTCCAGAGCTCGGCGCACATGGAGGCCGCCTACGGCTTGGCGATCACCCTGACCATGATGTGCACGACGCTGCTGCTCTTCTTCTACTTGCATGTTGATCGCGGCCTTAAGGTCGTCCCGTATATCTTCGTTGTGTTCTTCCTTATGCTCGAGGGCTTCTTCTTTGTGAGTTCGCTCACCAAATTTTTCCACGGTGGCTATTTCACTATTCTTATGGCCATGCTCATCATGGGCGTTATGCTGTGCTGGTACAACGGCACGGCGGTCGAGCGGCGTCAGTTTACGCTGCTGCCGCTGCGCAGCTATCTGCCGCAGCTCAAGCGCCTGCGCGACGACGATCGCTATGAGCTTATGAGCGACAACATCGTGTACCTGACCAAGGACACCAATACCGACTACATCGACCGCGATATCGTCTACTCGATTCTGGACAAGCATCCCAAGCGCGCCCGCGCCTGGTGGTTCGTGAACGTCGAGACCATGGATGAACCGCATACCTTTGCCTATTCGGTCGAGACGTTTGGCACCGACTATGTTTTCCGCGTGCATCTGTACCTGGGCTACAAGGTTAACCAGCGCGTGAACGCCTACCTGCGCCAGGTTGTTCAGGATCTGGCCGCCACTGGCGAGCTGCCGCCGCAGATGCATGACTACTCGGTCTACAAGGATCCGGGCAACATCGGCACGTTTAAGTTCGTCATGATCCGCAAGCTCCTGGCGCCCGAGAGTGACGTGGAGCCGAGCGAGCGCACGGCCATCACGCTCAAGTACATCATCCGCCGCTTTGCCGGTACGCCGGCGCGCTGGTATGGCCTGGAGAACTCCAACGTGAGCTTTGAGTATGTGCCGCTGTTCACCAAGTTCAAGGCTGTGAACAAGATGCAGCGCCTGGCCCCCAACGAGCGCCCGTAGTCGCCGACAGGTTGCATGGAGTTGGTCTTCGATGGACAGGAGTGTGCGCCCTGCTCGCGCACGTGCTGTTTGTCTAACGACCGCAGGCTGCAAAGGCTATACACTTGGAACCACCACAAGGGAAACCACCACAAAGGTGCTGTCCCTCTGTGGTGGTTTTTGTTTTTAAGAGAGGGGCGGGGTGCCGATGGACGTCCGTGCGGACGGCGATATTGCCGATAGCTTTTGGTGGCGGCGCACAACGCTGACACGTCGCAGCCCTCTGTATGACGCCTGCGTATCGGCGGGGCTGCTTGTCGCGGCGACGATCGTGGGTGCGCTGCTCGACCATCCTGGTCTCGCGCCGAGCATCATGATCGTCTATGTGTTCGCCGTGCAGCTGTGCGCATTCTTTACCTGGAGCCGCCTGTATTGCTTGCTGAGCTCGGCTGCCGCCGTAGCGCTCTACAACTTCTTGTTTGTCGACCCGCGCTGCTCGCTATCGTTTATCGACCGCGTCTATCCCGGCATGTTCTTCATCATGTTTGTGGTCTCGCTTGTGTCGAGCTCGATTGCGTTGGCCCTGCGCCGCGCCTTGGCACAGGCTGCCGCCAGCGACCGTCGCACGCATATGGTGCTCGAGACCAACCGCATGCTGCAGCGGTGTTCCGATCAGCAGCAGATTGTGCATGCCATGGCAACGCAGCTGGCGCGTCTTTCGGGCTGTCCGGTCGTGTGGTACAGCGCCGACGCCGACGATGATGACTTGCTGCCGCGTGCGACGTACACGGCCGTGGGTGACGCCGCGCCGGTGCACCAGCTGACGCCCCAGATGCCGCCGCGGCTCTCGGCGTCCGCCTATGTGGGAACGCCACTCGATGCCACCTATGGCGGCTCGGCGTTTTATGGCATCTACCTGACGGTTTGCACAGGCGACGGCTTCGTGCGCTCGGGCGACCCCGCCTCGGTGGTGGGCGTGCTGGCTATCGTTGCCGAGCCCGACGTGCTGACGCACGAGGAACGGACACTTGCCGACGCCATCGTGAGCGAAGGCGAGCTGGCACTCGATCGCGCCCGCGCCATGGAGGCCCGCGAGGAGGCGGCGGTGCTCGCCAAAAACGAACAGCTGCGCGCCAATCTGCTGCGCTCCATCTCGCACGATCTGCGCACGCCGCTTACCAGCATTTCGGGCAATGCCGACGTGCTACTCGACCAGGGTTCGACCGGCACGGCTGTGCTCGATAGTCAGACGCGCCGCGGCATGCTCCTTTCCATTCGTTCGGATGCGCAATGGCTCAACGCCACCGTCGAGAATTTGCTCGCCATCACAAAGCTCGAGGGCGGCGGCATGCATCTGTCGACCACGCTCGAGCTCATGGACGATATCGTCGAGGAGGCGCTGCGCCACGTGAATCCGGCTGTACGCGAGCACGATCTTAAGGTGGTGCCGTGCGACGAGCCGGCGCTCGTCAACGTCGATGCGCGCCTGATGGTGCAGCTGGTGGTGAACCTGGTGAACAACGCTATTGCCTATACGCCGCCCGCCTCGCATATCGTGATCTCGATTATGGCGAACGATGGACAGGTGGCATGTTCCGTCGCCGATGACGGTCCCGGTATTGCGCCCGAGGAGCAGGGCCGGATCTTTGAATCGTTCTACACTGTCAACCATGGCTTGGCTGATAGCCATCGCAGCGTGGGCTTGGGACTTTCGCTCTGTCGATCCATTATGTTGGCGCATGGCGGTAGCATAGAGGTTGCCGCGGCGGACCCGCACGGCTCGGTCTTTACGATTGGGCTTCCCGCCGCCGACGTTTCGTTTGATAAGGAGTAACGCTGTGTCGAACTCTGCCATGAAACCGCTCATCTTGGTCGTTGAGGACGACCCCGCCGTCCGCAACCTTATCGTTGCCGCGCTCGAGGCGCACGGCTTGCGCCATATGGCCGTGGAGACCGCCCATGCCGCCATCGCCGCCGCCTCATCGCAGGCACCGAGTATTGTGCTGCTCGATCTGGGCCTGCCCGATATGGACGGCGTCAAGGTGGTGGAGTCGGTGCGCGCATGGTCGGGCATGCCGATCATTGTGGTCTCGGCGCGCAGCGAGGATGCGGACAAGATTCGCGCACTCGATGCCGGTGCCGACGACTACCTGACCAAGCCGTTTTCGGTCGAGGAGCTGCTCGCGCGCATTCGCACGACGCTCAGGCGCCTTTCGTATGCGCAAACGGGTGGCGTTGCCTCCGAGGGCTCGTTCGATACCGGTGAGCTGCATATCGATTTTGATGCCGGCATCGCCACGATGGATGGCGAGGAGCTGCATCTGACGCCGATCGAGTACAGGCTCTTGTGCCTGCTGGCGCACAACGCCGACAAGGTGCTGACGCACCAGTTTATCCTGCACGAGATTTGGGGCACGGCAACTAAGAGCGACCTGGCGAGCCTTCGTGTCTTTATGGGCACGTTGCGTAAGAAGATCGAGTCCGATCCGGCGCATCCGCGCTATATCCAGACGCACGTGGGTATCGGCTATCGCCTGGTCACCCAAGGCTAGATCGCCAACCACCATCCCAATATGAGTTGCGGTGAAATACGGTCTAAATTTGCCTAATTCCAGGCAAAACAGTCCGTATTCCACCGCAACTTGGTTTATCTGCCCTTGGGCTTGCTGGCGTAGAACTTCTTCTTTTTGGGCTTGCCGGCGCAGGCAGGCTTGCCGTCGCCGCGCGACCCTCGGTCTCCGGCCTGCGCTTGCGCGGGCGTCGTTGCGCGAGGCTTGCGGGCTTCGGGGTTGCGCAGCTCTTCGGTTCGCTCTGCAATCTCCTCGGCGCTAAAGCCGACTTCGGCCATGGCGTCCTCGATGGGCAGGCGGCGCACGATATAGCAATGGTGCACCTTCTGGTTGCGCGCAAAGTCCTCGGGGATGGTCTGCGCCGTAATGTCTTCTAGCACGACGCCCGCGCGCGCGAGCTTGCGCGTCTCGGGGCGGAAGCCGCGCAGGTTGCAGCTAAAGATGGCGTGGCCGCCCTGTGCGAGCAGGCGCGATACGCCGGCCAAAAGCTCAACATGGTCGCGCTGGACGTCCCAGGTGCGGCGGCCCATCTTTGATGAGTTCGAAAACGTGGGCGGATCGACAAAAATCAGGTCCCAGCGGTTGCGCGTCTGGCGCTGGACGCGAATCCAGGCAAGCACGTCGTCGCGCACAAAATGATGCTGCGGACCAACAAAGCCGTTCTGGCGCATATTGCGCTCGGCCCAGTCCAGGTAGGTGTTGGAGAGGTCGACCGTCACAGTTTCCTCGACGCCGCCGTCTGCCGCATAGCAGGTAGCGGTGCCGGTATAGGCGAACAGGTTGAGAAAGCGCCGCGCCTGCTTGGCGTGCTCGCGCACCAGGTTGCGGGTGACGCGGTGATCCAAGAAGATGCCGACGTCCAGGTAGTCGTCAAAGTTGACGGCAAAGGTAAGGCCGCCCTCCTCGATGAGCGGCAGACGACGGCGTGCGATATTGGCGCGCTCGCCCGAGCCGCCCTTGCCGGCGCCCTGCTTGCCGTACTGCGAGCCGCCGCGCGAACGCATGCGGGCTTTGGCGTGCACGTGCTCGGCGGGAACATCTAGGATGCGCGGCGCGATGGCCAGAATGTCGAGCATGCGGGCCTGGGCAAGCGCGGGATCGATGGTCTTGGGCGCGGCGTATTCGGCGATGACGAGCCAGCGGCCCGGCGTCTGCGGGCAGCCATCGTACAGGTCGATGGCGGCGGAGTAATCGGGTAGGTCGGCATCGTAGACGCGGTAGCAGCTCACGCCCTCGCGCTTTGCCCACTTGCGGCGCAGACGGGCGTTCTTGCGCAAGCGGTTGGCGAACTGCTCGGACTCGGGGATGAGCACGGGCAGCGGCTTGCCGTCGCCCAGGTCGAGCGTGGCGGCAGGTTCGGGCATGGGGGTGCTGGCGGCTTTGTCGTTGACTTCGTTGGTATCCGCAACCTCGGCCTCGGCATCTGTGCCGGTCGCAGCCTCAAACGCTGCGGCGGCGTGGTCGAGCGACGGCCAGACTTCGACGGTCGCCTCCTCGTTGTTGGGCATGACGGCGATCGAGCGCTCGGGCTCGGCGTGGAGCGAGCAGGCCAGCAATCCATCGCGGGTGAGCGCGGCGACCGGCGCCGCGGCAAGCTCGGGCGCGCGGCGCAGCTCGCCGACCAGCGTCATGGCGTCGTGCATGAGCGAAAGCGGTGTCTCGGTCGTATCCGCGACCACGGCGGCGCCGGCGACAGCGCCTGCATGGTCCAGCACGGTGGCTGGCTTGGCAGCGCAAAAGTCGACAAAACGCTTGTAGCCGGCGCACTTGACCATGCGCTCGGCAGTCTTGCGGGCGGCGGGGTCGATGTCTGCAGCCACGATGCGTGCCTGGCGCTCGCGTGCTGCTGCCTCGCGCTCGCGTGCCTCGGCAAGCAGCTGCTCCCACAGGGCGGCGTCGTGCGGCTGCCAGCCCTCAAAGCCCCAGCGCTCGCGTGCAGCGCCCGGGGCGCGGTCGGTCAGAATGTTCACGGCTTCCAGTAGCAGGCCGCCGCCGGCGCACGAGGCGTCGATCAGCGTGGGCAGGGCTTCGTTCTCGTAATCATCGGCCGTCAGCTCGCGCTCGCACAGCGCGGTCCAACCGACCTGCGCCAGCACCAGGGCGGCGTAGTCGGGGCGCAGCACGTGCGCGCCCTCGCCGGCGCGGGTCGCTGCGGGCGGCAGGCGTTTGAACAGCGGGTCGCCCGAAAGGTCCAGGCTGATGCTCGCGCGGCGCTGGCGCAGCGAAAGCAGCAGGTGAACATCGGGGTCGGCGGCATCGACATCGGCGCGATGGCCCGTGGTCTCGGCCAGACGGTCGCACAGCGCGTCCTTGGCGCGCAGGGCCGAGAAGCGCGTGTTGCGCAGCTGCTCGGTCACGCCGCGGGCGGTGATGGCGATGGTGGCGCCGGGACGGATGATGTTCTCCCAGGCGATGTCGTAAACGCTATCGTACAGTTCATCGGCATCCTGCGCCTCAAAGCGCCCAAGAACCACGAACACGCGGCTCGCCAGGCGCGACCACAGACAGGCGCGGTAGCCTTCTTCGAGCTCGCCCTCAAACGTAGCGCGGCCCTTCAGCCGGCGGACATGCGAAAGCCCGAGGCGTTTAAGCTCATCGGCGAGTGCGGACTCAAAGCCCTCGGGGCAGCTTGCGTAAAATTCCATGGGTGACCTCTCTGGTTGCGTCGCTCCATTATATGATGGATGCTTCGTTTGCCCCCATCCCCGAAAGGAACCCATATGATTGATGCGTGCCCCGATTCCGCCGTGCTCTTTTTTGACGTGGACGGCACGCTGACGTCGTTCGATCCCGACGATATGACCGATAAGGACTTTTCGGCGGTTCGCCCCTCGCAGACGGTGGTTGAGGCGTTCCGTGCACTGCGCGATGCAGGGCACAAGGCATTTATCTGCACGGGTCGCCCCCTGTGGCTTATCGCCGATAGCCTGCGTGCGCTCGACCCCGCGGGCGTCGTGGCCATGGCAGGCGCCACGCTCGAGGTCGAGGGACGCGTGGTACACGAGGACTGCTTTGACGAGGACGTTATCGAGGAGCTTGCGCGCCGTATGGCCGCGGCAGGGATTGAGGCCTTTTTCGAGACCAACGTGGCTACTTTTGCCCTGGAGCCTGTGGGCGTTGAGCAGTCGTCTCTGATCGGCGCTTCTGTGGTGCACAGCACCGAGGAAATGCGCGTCGAAGGCAGTCTGCGCGTGGGCAAGGTATGCCTCAGTGTGCCCAGTTTGGCTCGCGTAGCCAATGATGACGGCTTTATCGATTGCGAGTTTGAGCTGTGCAACACCGGTGGCCAGAATCGCGAGCTGAGCCCCAAGGGTATTGACAAGGGCGTGGGCGTGGCGCGAGCGCTGGCGTATCTGGGCCGCGAAGGAAATGCGCGCACCTTTGGCTTCGGCGATTCGGGCAACGACCTGGGCATGCTCGCTGCGGTCGAGACGGCTGTCGCCATGGGCAACGCCATGCCCGAGGTCAAGGCGGTCGCCGACTACGTGACCGACGATGTCGCACACGACGGCACCGTCACAGCGATGCAGCATTTCGGCCTTATCTAATGAATCCCGCGTTCTGACGTTTGCTCAAACTGCGACCCTTTGCTTTTGCATGCTCAATCGATTTATCAATCCAAACACTGAGGTGTTTATACCGTTCGCCGAGAAGATAAAAAACCGCAGTTCACGCCTTGATAAACGTAGGTAAAGTGTTTAGCAGTTTATCGGCCGTATGCAAACGAAAGGAATCAGGCAGATGGCAATCAAGGTGTTCGCTGACGGTGCAAACCTCGAGGGCATGCTCGACATGTACGAGAACGGCAACGTTCAGGGTTTCACGACCAACCCGTCCCTTATGAAGAAGGGTGGCGTGACGGATTACCGCGCGTTTGCCAAGGAGGTTCTGGCCCACATCACCGATGTGTCCGTCTCGTTTGAGGTCTTTGCCGACGACGTCGAGACCATGGAGGTCGAGGCCCGCGAGATTGCTACCTGGGCAGATAACGTCTACGTCAAGATTCCATGCGTGACCACCAAGGGCGAGTCCACCTCCGAGCTGGTCCGCAAGCTTTCGGCCGATGGCATCAAGGTCAACGTCACCACTATCTTTACGCCTAAGCAGGTCGATGAGATGGTCGAGGCCGTTGACGCCGAGACGCCGTCCATCATCTCGCTTTTTGCCGGCCGCATCGCCGACACCGGCGTCGATCCCATTCCGTTTATGACGGAGTCAGTCAAGAAGGCCGCCGCCAAGCCCAATTGCGAGGTCCTGTGGGCGTCCACGCGCGAGCTCATCAACATTTACCAGGCCGAGGCCTGCGGTTGCCAGATCATCACGGTGCCCAACAGCATCCTGGCCAAGCGCAAGAACATCGGCCGTGACCCGTACGAGGTCTCGCTCGATACCGTGCGCGGTTTTGCCAAGGATATCGCCGCTTTGGGTTTCCATATTCTGCCCTAAGCAAGGGTACCCCCTGCAGCGACGTGCAAAATCGCGAGTTTTCAGCATGGTAAAGACTTTTACCATCTGGTTGAAGCGCGGAACGGCCCCC
>OGXL01002663.1_pt1 | contig 12936 bp, 9 predicted proteins | sample 1576311 | NCBI WGS metagenome assembly OGXL01 (sample SAMEA3541564, study PRJEB24748) | human gut metagenome | biome: human gut; feature: human-associated habitat; material: faeces | place: China | collected 2012 | reverse complement strand
AATAAATGTAATGACATATATTAAGATTTTGGTTTTCTTTTTCATATGATATTATCCAATAATAATTTGCCACATACTGCTCCTAATATAATGGCGATAATTACTATCACAAACAAAAATATGATATCTTTCTTTTTCATATCAATTCACCGGCATATACTTATTCAAATATTCATCAATTGATTCCATCCATTGTTCCGAAATCCTATCATCATTCTGAAGCCCATGTCCTGAATGTGGCAGCTCATAATATTTATAATCCACACCATTGTCTTCTAATGCTTCCTTCAATCTTAATGATGCCAGGAATGGCTGAACTTTATCGCACGTACCATATGCAACTACTGTTGGGATTGGATTCTCACTCACCCATTCTGCTGCGGATATTGGTTTCATTTTTTCTGTATAACTTATATTCTGTATCTCCTCCGGAGTAATCTCTACACCACCCATAACACTGAACAGATTTGCTGCTGCAATTCTTGATTCTTCCGTATTCTGATCAAGTCCATAAACACCCCAATCTTCAACATAGAAACAAGATGGGCCTACAGCTCCAAAAGTAAATACAACCGGTACCGGAGCATCCTGCGCATCTCTGTATGCATAAATCATTGCCAAAGCATGTCCAGCAGAACCGCCGGCTACGGTCATTTTATCAATGTTATAACCCCGATTTTGATTTTATTGATTTTCTTTGCTCTCTTCATGTTCTGGATGGTGCGTTCTGCATTAAAGGCAAGAACAGCAGGAATTACAACAGATGCTTCTGAAGAAGCAGATGAGATTGAACGCGCAAAGCCAATCCCGGTATGGCTCTGTCTTGTATACATTGTAGGTGGAGCAGCAGCCATTGCATTTGGTGGCGACATGGTAGTAGACAGTGCGTCTGCTATTGCAGCAGCATTCGGTTTGAGCCAGAATTTAATCGGGCTTACGATAGTAGCAATGGGAACGTCATTACCGGAGCTGGTAACCTCTATTGTGGCAGCCCGTAAAAATGAAGTAGATATGGCTTTGGGAAATGTCATTGGTTCTAATATTTTCAATATCCTTTTTGTTCTTGGTATTGCCGCAGCCATAAGTCCGGTCGCCTTTATCATGGAAAATGTGATTGATATTGTAATCTTAATTGCAATGAGCATAATGGTACTGCTGTTTGCCTGGAGCAGGCAGAAAATAAACCGCATTGAAGGAGCAATTATGCTGCTTTCCTATGCGGGATATATGGTCTATATCTGTATGAGATAATATATTTGATAAGAAATAAGAAGCCCGTTATTGTGGGCTTCTTATTGCATTACGCGGGTAGCAAAAATATCTGTAAGAAGCTGCCGGTGGCAGATTCTGCAGGATGCTGACTAATTTTCCGATTCTTCTAACTGGGAAAGTACATTGTTAAGCTGGAAGGTGGAGCTGTCTATCAGGTCCGGAATGGAACCTAAGTATTCCAGATGAAAGCCGGCATAGCGGAAGAAATAGGTTGTTCTTAATCCATCATCCGGGATGGCAAGCTCGATATATTCATCTGTTGTATCAAGGTCAATGAGATAATATTCATTTGTTATATCAGATGCAGCACTGCGGGACAGTGTAAAGTTGCCATTATAAAGCATTTCAGAATAATCTGTTCCATCTACCGTCAGGGTAGAAGAAAGCATTCCTGTTTCTTCGTTATAGGTCGTATTGTAATAAACAGCATCCATTTCTCCGTTTCCATCCATATCTGCAGATACGGCAGAGCCCATAAGAGCATTTAACTGGAAATTGCCCGTGTAATGATATTCCGGTCTAAGTGCATTGAGCTGCTGGTAAGGTACAGAAAATAACAGTGTCTCGGAATAGGATGGAGTAATAACACCGTCATTTGCAATAAAAGTAATTCCTGCTTTGGTAAAATACCAGTTGCCATCCATCAGTACATGTTCCAAAAGGTTCGCAGATACATCGGAGCCGTCATGTTTGGCAAGTTGACTGACTTTGCCGTAGTTCGGTAACAAAAGCTGCTGGTTAATAAAAGAAAGTGCACTGTTTATCAGGGCATTGGAATCTGTAGCAATATCAGAAAGAGAAAGTGTTTTGCCATTTTCCAGATCATAATTAAACCCACCATAAGCAGCACTGTGGGTCTCCTCACTGGTAAATTCTTTTCTGGTACTCTCAAAAGAGATAATCCGGCTGTCCTGTCTGGTACAGGAAAAATCCTCATCTAAGTGATAGGCGGAAAAGGAATCCGGTGACTCAGCAAAAGAAATTCTTGCGGAAAGCAGACTTTCTAATCGGGCATCCTGGAAAGCATCCAGTTCTTCGTTTAAAGATTGTGTAATGGTTTTGGAAATCTTTGGATGACCGTCTATGGTCACCATGGGTTTCTGATAGGAGGTATATAATAAAACAGTAGATAAATCATCGGCATGATAAGTCTCTGTTTTGGAATTAAATGTTATTGTTACCGGGTCATTCCGGGACTGTTCTGTTGACTCTTCTGTAGCGTCCGGCTGTTCACTGCCGGAATCCGTCTGTGCAGAAGACTGTTTCTTCCCACCACATCCGCAAAAGACCAGGGTGGCAATACAAATCAGGGCAATAAATCTTTGCTTCATAGAGATCTCCTTGTGGTTCGCATTCGTACCTAGAGTATAGCACATTTTATCTGGAAAAATCTTTAAAAAAGAATGAAGTTTTCCGGGGAAAGCGTTAGGGGGTGAAAGAAGCGTAATGTCCGTGCTGTTCAGTGAGTCCGAATGCGACATAAGGGCGGCAAGGGGCACTAAGAATTTCGAAGGGATATGAGATTGACTGGCAACCGGCGTAAATTCACATCCATGTTCATCTGCGCCTCACCGGCACGTCCCTGTGCCGGCGTTGCCTGGCACTATCCGAAATTCCAAGTGCCCCTAGCTGCTCTTATCATGCATCCGCACTTTGCTGAACAACACGGACATTTGGCATTCCAAGTGCCCCTTGCCGCCCTTTTATCGCGTCCGGACCCGGTAAACGGTGCAGACATCCGTTTGACCAAAACTTTATTCTTTTTTAAGATTCGCCCAATTGAAAAGCAATATTAAGAGGTATATAATCAGGTAAAGTGCGGACGCACAGGGGAATATAGTAAGAAAAGGAGGATACACAATGGATTTTCTTGACCGCATGGGAGAGAAACTGGTAACTGCAGGAAAGGATGTCACACAGAAGGCAAAGGATTTATCCGGAACTGCAAAGTTAAACTTTGACATCAAGGCAAAAGAGGATTTTATTGAAAAGCAGTATGCACAGATTGGAAAGCTTTATTATGAAGACCACAAGGAAGAAGCAGATGGTGCATATGGACAGCAGATGCAGGCAATTGCAGAGGCATTTGCAGCAATTGACCATATGAAAGAGGAAGTATTAAAGATTAAAGGAGCGCGTCAGTGCCCGCAGTGTGGCGCTACTGTGCCGGAGGACACAGAGTTCTGTGGAAAATGTGGAGCAAAACTGAATATCTTTGAAGATTAGTGGACAACCTACCTATTTGTTTTGAGAAAATCATACCAATGGGTAGGTTGTTTTATGAAAAACATAAGATATAATAAATGGTATACCAATAGGGAAGAGAAAGGTATAGGGAGGTGCAGCAATTTATGAAGAAACGAATGATAAAGCTGACCGGTGCTTTATTACTGGTAGCCAGCTTGGTTTTTTCCGGGTGCGGGAAAAGCACACAGTTAGACGATTATGCTACCAATGAAGGCAGTGACAGCGTAGAAGAAGGCACGGAAGCAGTGGCGGATAACACATCGGGTGATACCGGGGGGATACCGAAGGATGAGATTAAGGTAGGTGTCATTCATCTATCCGATCCGGCAGAGGGAAGTGGCTATACCTATACCCATGACCTTGGTATTCAGGGAATGCAGCAGAACTTAAATCTTTCCGATGACCAGATTGTGCGTAAAATTAATATTTCGGATACTGATGCAGATGCAACCAGAGCAGCAATACAGGAATGCATTGACGAAGGATGTAATATTATTTTCACCACGAGCTGGGGTTATATGGAGACCACCGCAGAGATGGCAGAAGAATATCCGGATATTTATTTTTCCCATGGAACCGGATATATGAGCAATGGAAAGAATTTCAATAATTATTTTGGAAGAATTTATCAGGCACGTTACTTGAGCGGAATCGTGGCGGGCATGAATACAAAGTCCGATAAAATCGGTTATGTGGCAGCGATGGATTCAACTAATTCAGAGGTAACCGGCGGAATTGATGCATTTGCAATGGGAATTTATTCTGTCAATCAGAATGCAAAGGTCTATGTAAAAGTTACAAACAGCTGGTTTGATCCGGACGGAGAGAAGGCGGCAGCAGAGACGCTTCTTAACATGGGCTGTGATGTAATTGCACAGCATTGTGATACAGAATATCCGCAGACATTGGCACAGGAAAAAGGTGTTTATAGTATCGGTTATAATTCTGATATGAGTAAAAATGCACCGGAGGCTTGTCTTTGCAGTGTTATCTGGAACTGGAGTGCCTATTATACATCAGCAGTGCAGAGTGTTATCGACGGAACCTGGGATGGCAGCAATTATTATGGTGGAATGAATGAGAACCTGGTAGGACTTACGTCGCTTGCTGATTTCTGTGCAGATGGAACTGAGGAGAAAGTTGAGGAGGCAAAGGCAGCAATTCTTTCCGGGGAAAATGGCGTGTTTGATGGTGTAATTGAGACCAATACCGGAGAAACCGTAGGAAAAGAAGGAAAAACATTAGATGATGCGACAATTACCGGAGGAATAGACTGGTATTTTAAGACAGTTGAAGTGGTAGAGTAGGGGGATGCAAATGAATCTAAAGAAAAAAATTCTGGCAATTACAATTGGACCGGTATTGATATTAGGAATTATCACCATACTATTTACCGTAACCATGGTAAAGAATTCCATGATGGATGAGATAAAGGATGCATTAAAGGGAACCGCTGCCGCAACGTTGGCAGCATATGACCAGAATACCGGAGATTATCTTGAAACCAGCAATGGGGACATCTGGAAGGGAAGTTACAATATTTCCAAATCAGAGAATCTGGTAGACCGGATTAAAGATAATACCGGAATGGATGTAACTTTTTTCTATGGAGATAAACGAATCATGACTTCAGCAACGGATGAGAATGGAAATCGTATCTTAAAATCCAAAGCAGGAGATGTCATTGTAGAAAAAGTATTAAATGGTGGAGAAGAATATTTCAGTCAGGCAGTATCTATAGAAGGAACTTTAAATTATGGTTATTTTATGCCGGTATATCAGAATGGCTCCGATACAGATATTGTGGGAATGGTATTCGTAGGAACCAATAAGCAGGATAAAGATGCTGTTGTAATGCGGCTTTTAGGATCGATTGTGGCAGCGGTGGTGGCAATTATGCTGGTCTGCCTGATTGTCAGCACGAAGCTGGCAAGCACTATCAGCAGGAATATCAGAACCAGTATTAAAACGGTGGAGAAGATTGCAGCAGGCGATTTGAATGTACAGGTGAATAATAAGCTGCTTAAGAGTAAGGATGAAATCGGAGACCTTTCCAGAGTTACGATTACCCTGCGTGATGCGATGCAGCGGACAACACTTGAAATCAATCAGAATGTGCAGAAGTTGTTAGAGGCATCTTCTCTGCTTGGAACAGCGGCCGATAATACCAATGGAACCATGAATAAGGTGCGCACAGCCGTAAACCGTATTGTAGAAAATTCTACGGAGCAGGCAGAGAATTCAAAGAGTACCTCAGAACATATGCGGCTGATGGGAGATAATATAACAGAGACTTCTGCTGAGGTGGAGGCATTAAACAGCAATGCGGCATTTATGCATGAATCCAGTGAAAAAGCAGCGGAGACACTGGCAAATCTCCAGCGCATCAATGGCGAAGTAGAGCGGATTATCGGCGAAGTACAGGAACAGACCAACCGTACCAACGATTCTGTCCAGCAGATTTACAAAGCAACCGCATTTATCGCATCAATTGCAGAAGAGACAGATTTACTTAGTCTGAATGCATCCATAGAGGCAGCCAGAGCAGGAGAGAACGGAAAAGGATTTGCCGTAGTTGCAGAACAGATTAAGAAATTATCTGAGCAGTCCAACCAGTCCAGCAACGAAATTGAAGAGACTGCCATGATGTTAAGTGAGGATTCCCAGAAGGCTGTAGAGATTATGCAGAAGATGCAGGAAATCATTATGAGCCAGAGTGAAAGCATGAAGGATACCCAGAAGGTAGTGGAAGAGGTTGTGGCACAGATAGCCAATTCCATGCAGAGCATCCAGCAGATTAAAGAGACCACAGAGCATCTTGCGAATGTGAGAAATGAAGTTCTGCAGGCAGTTGAGACTCTTTCTAATATTGCACAGGACAGCGTATCCGGAACGAAAAAGACTTACGAAGATACCGAAGAAGTTGTAGATACCTTTAAGCAGGTATATACAAGTGCGGAGCAGCTTCGTGAGATTGCAGATAAGCTGGCAGGAAGCGTCCAGTATTTCCATGTGGAATAAGTTTCCAAAGGTTGACTTTTCAAATAAATTGTGTTAGTTTTACACCTAGATGATAAACGCAAGGAAGAAGAGAGTACATTTATCGGAATTGTACAGAGAGTTCCAATAAACCGCAGGGTTTAGCTGAGATGGAATCAAGGGTGATAGATGGAAGATGGCTTTGGAGTGGCGGGGCTGAATCCTAAGAGACAAAGCTTCGACAGGACCGCCTGTTATAGCGGGAAGTATTGCAGGATACTTCATGAGGCACATATTGTAAGGTATGTGTAAAATAGAAGTGGTAACACGGATAACACCCGTCTTCTTTCATTAGAAGGCGGGATTTTTTTTCGTGAGTAGCGATGAAAATGCCGTGCTTGCACGAGCATTTGAGGAGCACCGCGAAAACCTGTGAAACGAAGTTTCTCAGGTCGCGAGTAGCGAAGCGGCTCGCAGGAACGCTTGAGGAGCACCAAAAGTATAAAAAGGAGAATGAAGATGAGCAGCAAAGGAAAGTTTTACATGACCACCGCGATTGCCTACACATCAGGTAAACCGCACATTGGAAACACTTATGAGATTGTACTGGCAGACGCAATCGCAAGATACAAGAGATTGGAAGGCTATGATGTATATTTCCAGACCGGTACCGATGAACATGGACAGAAGATTGAATTAAAGGCAGAGGAAAAAGGAATTACACCGAAGCAGTTCGTAGACGAAGTTGCCGGAGAAGTAAAGAGAATCTGGGATTTGATGAATACTTCTTATGATAATTTCGTGCGTACTACCGATGAAGACCATGAGACACAGGTTAAGAAGATTTTTAAGAAACTTTATGATAAAGGTGATATTTATAAGGGTTCCTATGAGGGACTTTATTGTACTCCATGTGAGTCTTTCTGGACAGAATCCCAGCTGGTAGATGGAAAATGTCCGGACTGTGGTCGTGAAGTACAGCCGGCAAAAGAAGAAGCATATTTCTTTAAAATGAGCAAATATGCGGACCGGTTAATCGAATATATCAATGAGCATCCGGAGTTTATCCAGCCGGTATCCCGTAAGAATGAGATGATGAATAACTTCCTGCTTCCGGGACTTCAGGATTTATGTGTATCCAGAACCTCATTTTCCTGGGGAATTCCGGTAGACTTTGATCCAAAGCATGTAGTATATGTATGGCTGGATGCACTGACCAACTACATTACCAAGATTGGCTATGATGCAGATGGCAATTCTTCCGATTTATTCAAGAAGAACTGGCCGGCAGATTTACACTTAATAGGAAAAGATATCATCCGTTTCCATACCATTTACTGGCCGATTTTCTTAATGGCATTAGACCTGCCACTGCCAAAGCAGGTATTTGGACATCCATGGCTCTTACAGGGTGGCGAGAAAATGAGCAAATCCAAGGGAAATGTAATCTATGCTGATGATATGGTAGACCTCTTTGGTGTAGATGCAACCCGTTATTTCGTATTGCATGAGATGCCATTTGAAAATGATGGAATCATTACCTGGGAGCTGGTTGTAGAGCGTTTCAATTCCGACCTTGCCAACATCCTTGGAAACCTGGTAAGCCGTACCATTTCCATGAGCAATAAATATTTTGACGGTGTCGTAAAGAGCACCGGAGTCACAGAAGAAGTAGATAATGACTTGAAGGCAGTTGTAACCGGCGCAAGAGATAAGATTGCAGATAAGATGTCCGGACTTCGTGTGGCAGATGCCATTACAGAAGTATTTAACGTATTCCGCCGCTGCAACAAATATATCGATGAAACAGCACCTTGGGTACTGGCAAAGGATGAAGCAAAGAAAGACCGCTTAAGCGAAGTGCTTTATAATCTGACCGAGTCCATCGCTATCGGTGCAAGCCTTTTAGCAAGCTTCCTACCGGAGACCGCAGAGAAAATCGCAGCGCAGCTTAATACAGGACTGCGTGGATTTGATGAGCTGAATCAGTTTGGACTTTATCCAAATGATAATAAAGTAACGGAGAAACCGGAGATTCTTTTTGCAAGATTAGACCCGAAGGAAGTAATGCCGAAGGTAGAAGCTATCCGTGCCGCACAGAAGGCAGAATTTGAGGCTGAGCAGAAAGCATTGGGCAAAGATGTACCGGCAGAAGGTGCAGGAAGTGATGAAAATGCAAAAGTAATCGACATTGAGCCAAAGGAAGAAATCACTTATGATGATTTTATGAAAATGCAGTTCCAGGTTGGTGAAATCATCGAGTGTAAGGCAGTAGAGAAATCCAAGAAATTACTGTGTTCACAGGTAAGAATCGGAAGCCAGGTAAAACAGATTGTATCCGGTATCCGCAAACAGTACACACCGGAAGAAATGGTCGGCAAGAAAGTTATGGTATTAGTAAACTTAAAACCGGCAAAACTTGCAGGTGTATTATCTGAAGGAATGTTACTTTGCGCAGAGGATGAAAATGGAGAATTAGCACTTCTGACACCGGAAAAGGATATGCCGGCAGGAGCAGAAATCTGCTAATTATAAGATTTTCAGATTAGCTGCATAAAGAAAGAGCATATAAGGGAATAGCTATAGAAAGAAGCCCCGGAAGAACCATTGTAAATTAGTTCTTCCGGGGCTTTCTGTTGCCAAAGCTGCTGTAGATAATTAAGCGTTGCGGCTGCGTTTCTGGTATTTGCTGGAAACCAGATAAATACAGAATATTGCGGCGAAGAAGCCAAACTGGATACCGATAAAGCGCCAGTATTTCGCAGTGGTAAGTATTTCATCTGATATACCGCCCAGCATGGAATTGAGGCGGATATACCAGTAGGTTGGAAGAAAATGCGCCACAGCAAGAACACCTTTTCCCAAAAGGTATTGCGGAACGAAGATTCCGGAAAGGAAGCATAACCCCAGGGAGGCAACATTTGCAATCATACTGAGGGACTGCTGTTTGAGTGCAAAAGTACTTACAAGGAGCGTAAGTGCTATGGAAAACAGCAGAACCATGGCACTGTTTAAAAGGGAGTGGAGTCCGTTTATCGAGAACAGAGTGTCTGGTCCGTAGATAAAAAGTGCAGTCAGGATAAAGAGCAGCCATACAAAGAGACTGAATACGATACATCCTAAAGTAATCTGCGCATTTCTGGACTTTAAGGAAAGAGAGGAGCAGGAAATCCTTGCACCTAAATCTTTCTGGTTAAAGGTCATCAGAATCGGAGTCATACCAAGTAACAGCATATTAATGAGTACATAAGGAAGATACTGGAAGAAATAGGTAAGTCCAATCTGTGCACCATCCGTTTCCTTTTCTTCAAGCTTAAGAACCGTAGTATCGTTTCCTTTGGAAAGTGATTCACTGGATTTTGTTACTGCTTCGGAAAGAGAGAAGCCACCAGCCATAAATAAGCGGACACTGGAAAGATACTCAGTTACCTGCTGGTCTACAAAATAGCCATTGGAGTTGTCCTTTCGCATGGAAACCGGAAGGAAATCTCTGGCATCAGAATCAGTAAGCTGTTCTTCAAAGCCTTCCGGGATGGTTAAAATATAGTCAACCTTTTGATAATAAAGGGCATCCTGTAAAGTCATAGTATCCGTATCCTTTAAAGTGACCGGATTGTGCATGGAGGAAAGATAATCACTTAAAGCGTGGCTTGCAGTGCTGTCATCCTCGTCAATAATATAAATGTCTGCCTTTGTGGCAGTAAAAGAAGTTTCATGGTCGGATGCTCCGATTTTACTCATGGCAATTACAACAACGGTAAAAATAATATAGTATAAAAGCACCGAAGGAAATTTCTTCTTTGCAATTTTCAGAAAAGTTTTAAATACTTGCATATCTTTTCCTCCTTGTCAGTAAGAATCCACCCAAACAGAAGAGAGCGGAAATGCCAACCAGTGTCAGAATACATTGGTAATACTGGTTTAGGTTATCCTGAATGCCCAGTGTATAGAAGGCACGGGAAATCAGGGCAGCCGGTGAAATCCGGTTGATAACCGGGCAGGTATTCTCGACAATGATCCACATATTTCCAACCATAAGCCCGCTTAAGAAGCAAAGCAGCAGACTGCCGGAGACAAGAATTCCCTGTTTCGTTCCCTCGGAAAATACGGTTTGCAAGGTGTTGGGAATGGAAGGAGTGGTTACGGAGGAGATCATAGACTCTCTTTATCAAGAGTGTAAGGCGTATCGTCCGGATATGTTGACCGTTCTTGACGTGGTTTCTCCTTCCTATTTTTTAGATGATAAGCCAGAGTCCAACCCGGTGGGCGTGCCTTGTAGCCGTATCGAGGCTCGTTATAAGTTGATTGTTGGACGTCCTTCCTTGAAATTAAATATTGTCAATAGCATCTCGGAACAAGCGAAAATCGAGATCGCCGGTATTCTGGTGTCACCCCTTGCGTTGGGAGATGTTGTCTTGAGCGACAATGAGAAGGACTTGGGTTGCGCCTTGATCGGTTTCGGTGCCGGCGTGACGACGATATCTGTCTATAAGGGTGGTAAGTTGGCCAGCCTTTCCGTTGTTCCCTTTGGAGGTAATTTGATAACAAAAGATATAACCAATCTCAGGGTCGTAGAGTCTGAGGCGGAACGCTTGAAGATCACTTATGGTAGCGCGAAAGCGGACCGGGATAATGATATGACCATCCAAGTGAGTTTAGCGGATGGAATGGGCTTGCGTGAGATTAAGCTGGCCGAGTTGAACGGCGTGATCGAGGCCCGTATGGATGAGATCTTAGAGAATGTATATGCTCGTCTGGAGGCTACAGGCTTGATGAGCGTTCTCGGTGCCGGCATCGTGATTACGGGTGGAGGCGCCGCTTTGAAGAATTTACCGGCTGTTATGAGCGAACGCTTGAAGATGGAGGTTCGCTATTCAGCGGTTCGCAAGGGGGTTGTCGCTAGTGGTGATTTAGTGGTCGCCAGCAATCCCGAATATGCGGTAGCCGTCGGCCTCTTGGCGAAAGGAACTAAGAATTGCGCGTTATATATTCCTCCTAAACCGGAGCCTAAGATTGAGCCGGTGGTTGAGCCTGAACCGACAGTGGAACCGACTCCGGAACCGGAACCCGTCAAGGAGAAGCCGAAGAAAGAGAAGAAAAAAGGTCCCGGCTTGTTCGGGCGGTTGACAAAAGGAATCGATACCTTTGGTAAAACCCTCTTCGATGACGATGATAACGAGAGTAAATAACGTGATCTACGAATGTAATAAAACCGGAAGACAATGGACGATACAATATTAAATTTTAATTATCCTACGGATACTCCCAAAATCATTAAGGTGATTGGTGTTGGAGGCGGTGGCGGAAACGCTGTTACTCATATGTATAAGGAGGGCATACACGATGTTACATTCGTGTTATGTAATACGGATAATCAAGCCTTGAACCGTTCGGATGTTCCTATCAAGTTATTGCTGGGACGTGAGATCACGCAGGGATTGGGCGCGGGAAATAAGCCGGAACGTGCGATGATGGCGGCCGAGGAGAGTCTGGACGATCTTCGAGGTATGTTGAACGACGGTACGAAGATGGTATTTATTACCGCCGGTATGGGTGGTGGTACCGGTACGGGTGCCGCTCCGGTTATCGCTCGTATCGCGAAGGATATGGGAATATTGACGGTAGGTATCGTAACCATTCCTTTCTTGTTCGAGGGTGAGCGTAAGATTATACAGGCCTTGAATGGTGTGGAGGAGATCGCGAAGAACGTGGATGCCTTATTGGTAATCAATAACGAGCGTTTGCGTGAGATTTATTCGGACCTTTCCGTGATGAACGCTTTCGGCAAGGCCGATGATACCTTGACGATCGCCGCCAAGAGTATCGCGGAGATCATTACGCTTCCGGGTATTATCAACCTCGACTTCGCCGATGTTAACACCACGATGAAAGATGGTGGTGTCGCTTTGATGAGTAATGGTTTTGGTGAAGGAGAAGGACGTGTTCGCCAAGCGGTGGAAGACGCTCTGAATTCTCCGCTATTAAGCAACAACGACGTAAAGAACGCCAAGAAAATCCTGTTCAACGTATATTTCAGCGAGGAAGCCGAGTTGCGCATGGAGGAGATGAACGACGTGCATAACTTTATGTCCGAGTTCAACCGTGATATAGAGGTTATCTGGGGTACTGCCGTGGATAATACATTAGGTAATAAAGTGAAAATGACGATCCTCGCTACTGGATTTACGATGGATGATATTCCATTGATCGCTGATAAACGCAGGAATGAAGCCGCTCAGATGACGGAAGAAGAATTGCGCTTAGAAGAAGAGCGAATCGAGAAAGAGCGTAAGGAGCGTGATTTGATTGGTAAATATTATGGTGCTTCCGCACAAAAGGCGGGTCGTTTTACCTCTCGTGCGAAAGCGGTAGTTTTGACTCAGGAAGAGTTGGACGATGATGCCTTGATCGCTTTGATAGAGGATAATCCGACTTATA
>OGXL01002660.1_pt1 | contig 12948 bp, 14 predicted proteins | sample 1576311 | NCBI WGS metagenome assembly OGXL01 (sample SAMEA3541564, study PRJEB24748) | human gut metagenome | biome: human gut; feature: human-associated habitat; material: faeces | place: China | collected 2012 | reverse complement strand
CCACCACGTTTTCTTACGGCACTTTCGGTTCCAAAAGTGCCTACCCGTGAACAGTTACCATAGCACTACATAAGATACTCGCCACAAGCCCCGCGAACGTTGCAATCAGCGCCCCCGCAAGTGTCCATCGCGTCTTTGAGATCCGCACGGTCAGATAGTAGACACTCATCGTATAAAAAACCGTCTCCGTGCAGCTCTCAAGAACCGACACCATCATGCCGAGCCGCGAATCGGGTCCATACGTTTTAAAAATATCTAAGAGCAGCCCCGTCGCCGCCGAACTGGACACCAGACGCACCAGAAGCAGCGGAACCACCTGTGCCGGTATATGCAGAAATGCCGCCGGTCCCGCCAGCACCCCGGAGAGGAAATCGAGAAAACCGGAGGTCCGAAGCACGCCGACCGCCGCCATCAGTCCCACCAGCGTCGGCAGGATTCCAGCCACCGTTTTAAGCCCCGCAAGCGCCCCTTCGATAAAATCATCAAAAACCGGGCGTTTCTGAAGCACCGCAAACCCAACGATATAAAACAAAACAACCGGAACCAGGTATTCAGAGAGGTAATTGATGCAGCGCATTCGACGGCTCCCGTGTCTATACTTGTTTTATATGTATGGTTTGAATCCGCGTTCTATGATAACGGATCTGTTTCCAGCGCCCCTTATTTTAACAAGGGCATTATAGGGGATAAATTTGTTTTTTGTGTGAAATTTTCCCCCTACATGACGCCAAATTGCGTTTTCTATTTCCAGCCATCCTTTTTTATTGATTTATATTGCTTTCTCCTGCACATCACGCGGCACACCGCCACTCCTGCCAGCGTGCTGACACAGGTCGCCAGGAACGCCGGACCGGCCACTGCCAGCGGATGCGCCGATCCGTACTGGCTCCGGTAGGCGATCATATTGATAGGAATGAGCTGCAGCGATGAAATATTTACGACCAGAAACGTACACATTTCATCGCTCGCCGTTCCCTGTGTGACCGCCGCCGGATCCCCCGCCGCTCTCCGTTCCTCCTCCAGTTCTTCCAGCTCCTTCATCGCCGTAAGCCCCGCCGGGGTCGCCGCCCAGCCAAGCCCCAGCATATTGGCAATCATATTGGCGGCCATCGAAGAAAGCGCCGGATGACCCGCTGGAATGCGTGGAAAGAGGAAATGAAGCACCGGCCGCATCCCCGCCGACAACTGCTCAATCAGCCCCGCCCGCCGTCCGATCTCCAAAATTCCCGTCCAGAACGCCATCACCCCCAGCATCGTGATTCCCAGCGAGACTGCATCCCCCGCCGCTGCAAGCATTCCCTCCGTCACCGCCCCCAGCGTCCCATGCACCGCCGCCCAGCCAAGCCCCGTAAGCATCATAAACGCCCAGAGTGCATTTAACATGCATCTACCTCCCTGCTGTCATATGGTACGCTCAGAACATTTTATACTCAGACAAGTATAAAAAGACGCCAAATATACACCATCATAAATAGATACAATTATATCGTTTCTTTTCGTCCATTCCGCTTGCATTTCAGAATTTGGATCTTTAAAATAAGAACTATCATCTCCTTCACATGACAGACATTCTTTGAAAAAGGCCATTTTATATGGATTCTCCTGCCAAAAACCGTGAAGACATTGAAATATGATTTAATATTATGAAAACGAGGTATTCAGAATGAAACAATCCGCAGATTTAAAGCGTCTCCTCACCTCCATCGATCATAAAAGCTATCCGGCTTACAAGGATGTGCGCGGCGCTTATGATTTTAATACGTATATTTTATCCATCGACCATGTACAGGGTGACCCGTTTGCGTCCCCTTCCAAGGTCAGTATCCAGGTCCGCCACGCGAAAGCCGGATTTCCGGCAGAACTCTTTGATACGCCGTGGAAAAAAACAGCGCTTGAAGATTACCTGCTCCGCTGTTTTTCCCGTGAAATCGGTCGTCTTTCTTTCAAGGCAAAAGGTTCTGGAAAAAGTGGTCTGATCGCCACCAGCCGCCCCGGTCAGGAGGTTCTCTCCCGGACCGCCTGCGAAATCGGGAGAAATGAGATTACAGCCCGTTTTGAGGTTGGTTTCCCGGCATTCGGGCGCACCATCAACTCAGGTGAACTGATCCGGATTTTCTTTGATTTTCTTCCAGGCTGTGTCGAAAACGTCTTTTTCTACCGCCGCCAGAACACCGCTGAAATCAAAAAACGCATTACGCTGGCAGACGATCAGCATTTTATCCGCAATGAGCTGAAACGCTTAGACCTCATCTCCTTCGTCGCAGACGGCTCAATCCTGCCGCGTGAAACCGGCGTCTCCGACCGTCCGATGAAGGGCAGTGTTGCGTTCCATTCCCCGGATTCCTTAAGAATCACTCTGAATCTTCCGGGACACGGTCCGATCTCCGGCATGGCAATCCACCGCGGCATCACCCTGATCGTGGGCGGCGGCTACCACGGCAAATCCACACTGCTAAAAGCGCTGGAATCCGGCGTCTACAACCATATTCCAGGGGATGGACGTGAATATGTCATCACCGATGAAACCGCAGTCAAGCTGCGCGCCGAGGATGGACGCAGCATCAACCACGTTGATATTTCCCTCTTTATCCGGGATCTGCCGAACAAAAAAGACACCACCTGCTTTTCCACCGCCGATGCCAGCGGCAGTACCTCCCAGGCGGCAGCCGTGATCGAAAGCATTGAAGCGGGAACCCGCGCTTTCCTGATCGATGAGGACACCTCCGCTACCAACTTCATGCTGCGGGACGACCTGATGCAGCGCATCGTCAGCCGCGATAAAGAGCCGATCACCCCGTTCATCGAACGCGCCCGCGATCTCTACAAGCAGGCAGGCATCTCCACCGTCCTCGTAGCTGGAAGCTCCGGTGCCTACTTCTTCATCGCAGACACTATCATCCAGATGGATGCATACCGCCCGTTTGATATCACGGAGATGGTAAAAAATGCCTGCGAACAGGAAGTTTCCAAACCCGCCATCCAGGCTCCTGGGTTCAAGCTCCCGACGGCTGGACGGAAGCTGGCGGCTGGCGGAACAGGACGGGCTGTGGGCGCGATGGCGCTGAATTTTGGCGACAGCCGCGCAGAAGCAGGCGGTGAATCTCAGGAAAAGGGCGAAAACAGCGGTCGTTCTGGACGGTTTGGCAATCGCGGCGGCAGCGCCTCCGATGCAGGACGCTTTGAACGCGGTCGCGGAGGACGCCACGAAACTGACCGAAATTCCGACCGGAACACGCGTATCAAAGTCCGTGTCCACGACAAACACTCTTTCCAGGTTGCCAAAGAGCCGGTCGATCTGCGCTTCGTCGAACAGCTTGCCGACAGCGAGCAGACCGCCGCACTCGCCCAAATGGTGCGCTACTGCCTGGAAAAAGGGCTTCTGGAGCGCTGCACCGTACAGGAAACGGTTGCCACACTCTTAAAAGCCTATGAAGCAGACGGGCTCTCTGTGTTCAGCGATGCTTCATATGCGGCCATGGGACTGGCAATGCCGCGCATGCAGGAGATTTATGCTTGTTTGAATCGTTTTAGGGGATGATTTTTAAGATAAATATAAAAAGAGGGCTGCATTTTGCAAACCCTCTTTTTATATTTTTGCATCTTATATCAAACTATTTGCAAGTTTCATCTTGGCTTATCCCTGAACTCTGCCAAAATCTATGGTGCCAAGATCTATCCTACCCTTCGCACAGCGCCCGCATCACGCCCTCAACCGTCTCTATCTTCTCTGCTCTCCACGCGTTTCCGCCGCAGAAAATCAACGCATGATCTTCATCACCGCGGGCGGCATTGACGAGTGCCTGTGTGATGCAGTACGGGATCTTCGCCGGATCACAGTGTTCCAGACACTGGTAACAGTGTGTCACTGCCTGTCTTCCTTTTTCCAGTTCTTTTAAGAACGCATTCTTGATCGCGCGTCCCGGCATGCCGACCGGACTTTTGACAATCACGATGTCTTCTTCCTTCGCATCCAGATATGCCTGCTTATATGCCATCGGTGCATCGCATTCCTCGGTTGTCACAAAACGGGTTGCCACCTGCACGCCGTCCGCGCCAAGCTCCATCTGGTGCATCACATCCGCATGGTCGTAGATGCCGCCAGCCGTCACAACCGGAATCGATTTGCCATATTTCTGCGCGTATTTTTTAACCAGCGCGATAATTCCCCGCACTTCCTCGTCATATTCCGCCTGATGGAATGTCTCGGCTGCATGCGGCGTGTCTACCTCCAGCTCAGTCAGCTTCTCACGGTCAAATCCCAGATGTCCGCCCGCCAGCGGTCCCTCAACGACCACCAGATCCGGTGCGGTCTGGTACTTGCGGTCCCACATCCGGCAGATGACCGTCGCCGCCTTAACGGAGGAAACGATCGGCGCAATCTTCGTCGCCGTCCCTTTCACATACTCCGGCAGGGAAACAGGAAGTCCTGCGCCCGATATGATCAAGTCAGCGCCCGCCTTGACCGCCGTTTTAACGTACTCCGCATAGTTTTTCGTTGCCACCATGATATTAAAGCCCACGATGCCGCCCTTCGCGATCGCGCGCGCCTTCTGTAACTCTGAACCGATCGCGCGCAGGTTCGCCTCCTGCGGATGTTCGGCAAAATCCGGCTCCCGGAAACCGATCTGGGCAGTGGAAATAATGCCGATGCCGCCAGCCCCCGCCACGGCTCCTGCCAGTGAGGACAGGCTGATACCAACCCCCATACCGCCCTGGATGATCGGAAGCTTCGCCGTCAGATCACCAATTTTCAGCGGTTTTAACTGTGATAAAATTGTACTCATACGATCTCCTATATTCACAAAGGGGACCGCCGCGCGGCAACCCCCTTTCAATATCTATTTTTTAGATTTTTCTAAAACGTTCATACCGCTGCTCCGCGATCTCATCCGGTGTCTTTTCCGCGCAGGACTGGAAGAACTCACGCATATGGCGGTCGATGATGCGTCCGATCTCCTCGATGTTGTCATCGGTTGCCGGCTCATCCTCGCAGATAATGCGCTCGATCATGCCAAGCTCATACAGATCCTCTGCCGTCATCTTCATGACCTTCGCCGCCTCGCTGGCTCTCTTGGCATCTTTCCACAGAATCGAAGCAAAGCCCTCCGGAGAAAGGATCGAGTAGGTCGCATTCTCCATCATCCATACCTCGTTGGAAACCGCCAGCGCCAGTGCGCCGCCGCTGCCGCCCTGACCAGTGATAATCGCCAGAATCGGCACCTTCATATCCGACATTTCAAAGAGGTTGCGGGCAATCGCCTCGCCCTGGCCTCTCTCCTCTGCCTCCATACCCGGGAATGCACCTGGCGTATCGACAAAACAGATGATCGGACGGTTAAATTTCGCCGCCTGTTTCATCAGACGGAGCGCCTTTCTGTATCCTTCCGGAGACGGCATGCCGAAGTTGTGCTTCATGCTGTCTTTCGGGGATTTACCTCTCTCCTGTCCAATGACCGTGACCGGCATTCCATAGAAGGATGCCACACCGCCGATGACCGCCATATCATCGCCATAATACCGGTCGCCGTGGAACTCGGTAAAATCGTCAAACAGGATCCGGATATAATCGCTGGCGTTCAGACGTCCGGCGCTACGGGACTGGCGTACTGCCTCCCAGGCGTCTCTCTCTCGGCCTGCGATCTTATTTAAGGTCTTCTGGCGCATGATACCGGAGAACGGTGCTTTCCGGCTCTTTAACTTGCCTTCCTCCACAGAAGCTGCTTTTTCTGCCCTAGATGCAGATGCCGCTTCTGTGTGGTTCTCCGCCTCGTCGTTCCATTTCTCCCAGCCATGCTCCTGGCTGTGAAGCTTCAAAATCTGTCCCAGAACACGCTTCTGATCTTTTCTTTCCACGATCTGATCCACAAAACCGTGTGTCAGCTGGAACTCGGCTCTCTGGAAGCCCTCCGGGAGCTTCTGGCCGATCGTCTGCTCGATGACACGCGGACCCGCAAATCCAATCAGCGCTCCCGGCTCTGCCAGGATGATATCGCCCAGGGACGCAAAGCTTGCCGTTACGCCGCCGGTGGTCGGATCCGTCATAAAGCTTATGTAGAGAAGTCCCGCCTCGGAATGACGTTTTAAGGCTGCGGAAGTTTTCGCCATCTGCATCAGGGAGATCATGCCCTCCTGCATTCTCGCGCCGCCGGAAGCCGCGTAGATGATAACCGGAAGCCGTTCCTCGGTCGCACGCTCTACCGCACGGGCAATCTTCTCTCCCATGTTGTGACCCATGCTGCTCATCAGAAAACGGGAGTCGCAGACCGCGATCACAGTCTCATAACCGTGAATCTTTCCTTTACCAGTGACAACCGCCTCATTTAACTCGGTTTTCTCTCTGGCTGCCTCAACCTTGCCCTCATAGCCCGGAAATGCAAGCGGATTGACCACAGACATCTCCTTATCCCACTCTTCAAAGGTACCTTCATCGATCAGCATCTCAATCCGGCGGTACGCATGCATCCGGAAATATCCGCCGCAGCGCGGGCACACATACAGGTTGTCCTTGACATCCTGCACCAGAATTGGTTTCTCACATTTATTACACTTACGCCATAAAGAACGCAGACTTTCCGGCGTCATCGCCGTCGGACGGCTCGGAATCTTCTCCGGTTTTTCCTGTGCTGCCTCTGCCGCCCTTTTATCTGCTTTCGCGCTCTCCGCACGGCTTACGCCGGCAGAACCGTGGTCGTTTGTATTGATCGAAGTATACGATTTCTTAAACAGATTTTTAAACATCTCTTATTCAACCTCACTTATTAGCCAATCATAAACGTCAGCTCTGCGGAAACAGCCAGCTTGCCATCGACGGTTGCCGTCGCACTTCCGATGCCGACCGGTCCTTTTCTCTTGATGATATGGCACTCCAGCTTTAACTTGTCGCCCGGAACTACCTTTTTCTTGAATTTTGCGTTGTTGATTGCCCCGAAATATGCCGTCCTGCCCTTATTTCCTTCTTCACTTAAAATCGCAACCGCGCCGACCTGCGCCAGCGCCTCCACGATCAGGACGCCCGGCATGACCGGCTCCTGCGGAAAATGACCTGCAAACCACGGCTCGTTGTATGTTACATTTTTATATCCAACCGCGCCCTCGCCCGGTGTCACTTCCTCGATACAGTCGATCAAAAGAAACGGATGACGGTGCGGGATGATCTCCTGGATCTCTTTAATTCCCATCATAATTTCAGTTACCTCTTTCGCTTTCCCAGACATCATTTTTGTATGCTGCAAGTCTCTTCCGCCAGCTCCAGTGCGCCGCTTCCAATCATTCAATCATCCACACAAAAACGTCCTCAAATTATATTTAGTCCTCAAATTTCTTGATTACCAGGCTGGCATTGACACCGCCAAATCCCAGGGAGTTGGTCAGGGCATAGTGGATATCCATCGGAACGCCCTCGCCCATTGTGTAATCCAGATCGCAGCCCTCGCCTGCCTCTTTTAAACCTGCGGTTGCGTGTACAAATCCATCCTCAATGGATTTCACGCAGGCAATAAACTCAACACCGCCCGCTGCACCTAAAAGATGTCCAATCATCGACTTAGTGGAGTTAATTTTTACCTTGTAAGCGTGATCGCCCAGCGCTTTTTTCACTGCCATCGTCTCGAAGAGATCGTTATGGTGTGTACTGGTTCCATGTGCATTGATGTAATCAATCTTCTCCGGTGCGATACCTGCATCCTTGAGCGCCATCTCCATCGCATACGCTGCGCCGCTTCCATCCTCTGCCGGGGAAGTGATGTGGAATGCATCGTTGCTTCCGCCGTAGCCGACTACCTCTGCCAGAATCTTTGCGCCGCGCTTCTGCGCGTGCTCTAAGGACTCCAGAACTACGATACCAGCGCCCTCGCCCATGACGAAACCATCGCGATCCTTATCAAACGGACGGGATGCCGTCTCCGGGTCATCATTGGTAGAAAGAGCCGTCAGAGACGCGAAACCTGCCATACCGAGCGGTGTGATCGCAGACTCGGTACCACCGGCTACCATCACGTCTGCCTCGCCGTACTGGATCGAGCGGAACGCCTCACCGATAGAGTTCGTACCGGTCGCACAGGCAGTTACCACGTTGATGGATTTGCCCTTTAAACCATAATGCATTGCCACATTGCCGACTGCCATGTTGCTGATCATCATCGGAACGAGCAGCGGGTTCACGCGGTTCGGTCCTTTTTCCAGCATTTTTTTGTGCTCACGTTCCATCGCCTGTAAGCTTCCGATACCGGAACCGATGCTGGTTCCCACGCGGAACGGATCCTCTTTTTCCATATCCAGACCCGCCTGTGCGATCGCCTCACCGGCTGCCGCTACCGCATACTGGGAAAACGGCTCCATACGTCTCGCTGCCTTCGGATCCATGTATTTCTTCGGATCAAAATCCTTCACCTCGCCTGCCAGCTTTGCCTTATAATCGGTTGTATCAAAATATGTGATCGGCGCGATACCGACTTTTTTATCCTTTAATCCCTGCCAGAAGCTTGCTACGTCATTTCCAATCGGAGTGATCGCTCCCAGACCGGTTACTACTACACGTGTCTTATTTCCCATCTAAAAACCTGCCTTTCTATCGTCACAGTTCACACGTTGTGCAAACTGCGACACGATTTTGCCGATGCTTCGCATTCCAAATCGGCAAAATCCGCTGCCACTACGTTATCGTACGGCACTTTCGGTTCCAAAAGTGCCTATCTGTAAAGCACCTTTTCCCTACATCGCCATTCCGCCGTCCACGCACAGAACCTGTCCTGTGATGTAGGCTGCGCGGTCAGAAGCCAGAAATACGGCTGCCTGCGCTACATCCTCGGTCGTACCGAAACGTTTTAACGGAATCTGCTCGCCCATCGCCTTCTTCACATCGTCCGGAAGAACGGCGGTCATTTCCGTATCAATAAATCCCGGTGCAATCGCGTTGACCGTGATACCACGGCTTCCAATCTCCCTTGCCACGGATTTGGTCAGTCCGATCACGCCCGCCTTGGACGCACAGTAATTTGCCTGTCCCGCATTTCCCATCACGCCGGAAACAGAGGAAATATTGATGATGCGTCCGCCCTTCTGCTTTAACATCTGGCGGGATACGTGCTTAATGCAGTTAAATGCGCCCTTTAAGTTCGTATCGATGACGGCGTCAAACTCTTCCTCACTCATCTTCATCAGAAGATTGTCACGGGTAATGCCCGCGTTGTTGACTAAAATATCAATTCTCTTATAGCGGCTGATAATGTCCTTTAAGAACACCTCCGCCGCGCTGTAATCCGAAACATTGCACTGAACGGCTTCCGCCTGTCCGCCTCGGTAATTTCCTTCACAACTTCCTCTGCTTTTGCCGCAGAGCCATTATAATTGACGATCACCACAGCGCCCTCTTTCGCCATCGAAATAGCGATCTGACGGCCAATGCCGCGGCTGGCACCTGTCACAACTGCTACTTTTCCATTTAACATCCAAGCGCCTCCTTTACTTTGTCGATATCTTCCAGTTTCTCTATATTGAACGCCTTCGCGTTTTTGTCGATTTTACGCATGAAACCAGTCAGGGTCTTACCCGGTCCGATCTCAATAAATGTGTCCACACCGTCTGCTAACATCTTCCGGATCGTCTGCTCCCAGCGGACGGAGGAAGAAACCTGCTTCATCAGAAGCGGCTTTACATCGGCTGCATCGGTCACATAATCTGCCGTCACATTCGCAATATACGGAATCTCCGGTGTATGAATCTCAACGGTATCGAGTACCTTTCCAAGCTTCTCGCCAGCTCCCACTAACATCTTGGAATGGAACGGTCCGCTTACCTTTAACGGAAGAACGCGTTTTGCGCCCGCTTCCTTCAATTTCTCTCCTGCCTCGGCAACCGCCTCTGTCTTACCAGAGATAACAATCTGTCCCGGGCAGTTATAGTTGGCAATCTGCACGCCCTCGATCGGCGCGATCACCTCTTCGATCTTCTCTGCATCCATCGCCAGTACGGCAGACATGGCGCCCTGACCAACCGGGACTTCGCCCTGCATCAGGATACCTCTCTGCCGCACGGTACGGATGGCATCTTCGTCAGACATAACGCCTGCAGCCGCCATTGCAGGATACTCTCCCAGGCTCAGGCCCGCAGCCACATCCGGGCGGATTCCGGTACGTTCCATGAATACACGCATCATCGCAAGGCTGGCGGTTACCATCGCCGGCTGCGTATACTCCGTGATATTCAGACGGTCCGTCTGCGCCGGATCAAAGCAAAGATCGGTCATTGAAAACCCAAGGATCTCGCTTGCTTTCTCAAACATCTCGCGTCCCGTTTCCGTTTCCTGATAAAAATCCTGTCCCATGCCAGTGGTCTGTGCGCCCTGACCCGGAAAAATAAATGCAATTTTGCTCATAGCGTTACACTCACTCTCTACTTTCTGCCCAAAAGCACCTCCGCCTGGGCCATCATTTCTTCAATCATTTCCTTACAGGTCTGCTCTTTCTTCACCATACCTGCAATCTGTCCAGCCATCACGGTTCCGTTGTCCACGTCACCTTCCATGACTGCCTTCCGAAGCGTTCCAAGTGTTAAATACTCCAGTTCCTCGAACGGGCGTCCCTCTTTTTCCAGCTTCAGATACTCTCTCGTCATCTTATTTCTAAGACAGCGGATCGGATGTCCGTGACTCATACCGGTTACGGTCGAATCAATGTCTTTCGCCTTGATGACTCTGTCCTTGTAAGCCTGACTTACGATGGATTCCTTCGATACGACGAAGCGGGTTCCCATCTGGACCGCCTCTGCGCCCAGCATAAATGCCGCCGCAATGCCGCGTCCATCTGCGATACCTCCGGCTGCAATCACCGGAATCGAAACCGCATCGACTACCTGCGGAACGAGTGTCATCGTCGTCGCCTCGCCGATGTGTCCACCGGACTCCATGCCTTCTGCAACGACTGCATCTGCGCCGCTTTTCTCCATCAGACGTGCCTGTGCAACCGAAGCAACAACCGGAATCACCTTAATGCCGGCTTCCTTCCACATGCCCATGTATTTGCCTGGAATACCGGCGCCGGTCGTTACGACCTTGATGCCTTCTTCCACAACTACCTTTGCCACGTCATCCGCATACGGGCTCATCAGCATGACATTGACACCAAACGGCTTCTTTGTCAGCTCTCTCGCCTTGCGGATCTCCTCGCGGACAACCTCACCTGGTGCATTGGCGCCGCCAATTAAGCCCAGACCGCCAGCTTCAGAAACGGCTGCTGCCAGATGATGTTCTGCCACCCATGCCATGCCGCCCTGAATAATCGGGTATTCAATCCCCAACATTTCTGTGATCTTTGTTTTCATTATGCCTCTACACCTTTTTCTTTTAAGTAGTTCATAACATCGCCTACAGTTGCCAGGTTCTGCAGATCCTCAGCCGGGATCTCTACGGAGTACTCGTCCTCCAGAGCCATAACCAGCTCAAACAGATCCAGGGAATCAGCACCCAGATCATCCTTGAAAGAGGAAGCCTCGGTAATGGAATCTGCGTCTACGCTCAGCTGCTCTGCAATAATTTCTTTCATTTTCTCTAACATCGTTTCAATCTCCTTTTTAAATGAATTTTCTTTTTGTGACCGCAAAAATGCAATCACTGTTCTTATATTTTATCAAAAAATGGGATAATGTACATTAGTTTTGCTATATATTTTTTTGCCTCTCCAGACACCTACCAGGTCATCAATGCCGCGCCCCAGGTAAGACCCGCGCCAAAACCTGCCATCACCAGCGTATCGCCGCGTTTTAAGCGTCCGTCCCGGTGCATTTCATCCAGGAGAATCGGAATCGAAGCCGCCGACGTATTGCCGTAGCGCTCGATATTGACCGGAATCTTGTCCATCGGAACCTTCAGACGGCGCGACGCCGCTTCCAGAATCCGGATATTCGCCTGATGCAGCAGATAATGCTGTACCGCCTCGCGGTCCGTTCCGGTCTCCTCCAGAATCGCATTCACAATCTCCGGTACCTTCTTCACCGCAAACTTGAAGACTTCCTGACCGTCCATCTGCATAAAACCAAGCTCCGGCTTGCCTCCCGTCAGGCAGTTTTCAAGACTTCTCGCCTGGCAGTACAGAACGTCGTTCTTCGTTCCGTCGCTGCCGACCAGCGTCTTCACCACACCCGTCTCGTCCGCCCGGACAAACGCTGCGCCCGCTCCATCGCCAAACAGGATGCAGGAACTGCGGTCCGTCCAGTCTAACACCTTGCTCAGTGTCTCCGCACCGATGATCAGCGCCGTCTTATAGATGCCCGCCTGAATAAATCCCTGCACAATATGTAAGGCGTAAATAAATCCGGAACATGCCGCCGTGATGTCAAACGCCACCGCATGTTTCGCCCCGATGGCTCCCTGTACATCCGCCGCCGCACTCGGGAACGCCCGATCCGGGGAAGAAGTCGCCACGATCACGATCTCAATCTCCTCCGGAGAAATGCCCGCGTCCGCGATCGCGCGCTTCGCCGCCTCTGTCGCCAACGCCGAGGTTCCCTCGCTCGTCGAGACATGTCTGGCTCCAATACCCGTCCGTTCCCGAATCCAGGCATCATTTGTATCAAGAAATTTCGTCAAATCCTGATTCATCACAACCTGCTCCGGCGCATACGCGCCAATTCCAATGATTCTAGCTGTCATTTTCTCGTTTAACTCCGCTTCTTCTATAAAAGATAGTTTTAATTTCAAATGGTTTGATATTCAAATTAATTTAGAGTGTAGCGGAGAATGTGGGGTTTGTCAAGGGTAACTTGTAAATGAACGGCAGGATTCTGGTGAGAAGACGCAACCCGGACAGAGAAGAGCCGCCCCCAATCTTCCGGAAAACGCTCTCGCTCTTGCACTCGCTGCAGCGGACACTAAGCTTGAAAAAACCTCGCTAAGTGCCGGCGCGAGTGATGTTTCCTACAGATTGGGGGCGACTCTTCTCCTGAAATACGCATCAC
>OGXL01002655.1_pt1 | contig 12971 bp, 6 predicted proteins | sample 1576311 | NCBI WGS metagenome assembly OGXL01 (sample SAMEA3541564, study PRJEB24748) | human gut metagenome | biome: human gut; feature: human-associated habitat; material: faeces | place: China | collected 2012 | reverse complement strand
CTATGAAGGAATCGAAATTCACGATATAGCCGATTGGTTGCTACAAGAATAAGCAAGGTGAAATATCTCCGTCATTCTCTTTTGAAATGATGGAGATATTTTTATTATGACGGAGATTGTAGAACAGAAAATTGTATCAGGTTGCAAAAATCCTTTCCGAACTTTTTACATAGCAGTCATGCACTACGGTGTGTGGCTGCTTATTTTTTTGTGAAAGGAGCAGATGCAAATGAAATTAGTTTTGGCTGAAAAGCCTTCGGTTGCACAGAGTATTGCCAAAGTGTTAGGTGCTGCCAAGCGTGAGGATGGCTACTTAGAGGGAAACGGATATGTGGTCAGCTGGTGTGTAGGGCATTTGGTGGAGCTGGCACAGCCGGAAGTCTATGATGCGAAGTACAGCAAATGGGCTTATGCAGACCTTCCTATCTTCCCGATGGACTGGCAGTATGAGGTTTCTGCCGGTACGAAAAAACAGTTTGGGATTCTGAAAAAGCTCATGGCCAGAGAAGATGTTGCGAGTCTTGTGTGTGCAACAGATGCCGGTCGTGAGGGCGAGCTGATCTTTCGGTTGGTGTACCACAAAGCCGGGTGCAGAAAGCCGTTTGAGCGGCTTTGGATTTCCTCGATGGAAGATGTAGCAATCAAGGAGGGCTTTGAAAATCTCAGGTCTGGAACGGAATATGATGCTTTGTATGAAGCAGCACTGTGTCGAGAACGAGCCGACTGGATTGTTGGTATTAACGCTACTCGACTTTTTTCGACCCTTTACGGGCAGACCCTGAATGTTGGTCGTGTTATGACCCCTACCCTTGCTATGGCTGTTATGCGAGAAGCTGCCATTTCCGCATTCAAGCCTGAACTGTTCTACACAGTTCAGATTGGATTGGATGGTTTTACGGCTGCAAGCGAACGCTTCAAAACCAAGGCAGCAGCCGAAGCTGTCAAACAAAGCTGTTCGGTGGCAATCGTTCAGAAAGCTGAATGTAAGGAGAAAACAGAAAAGCCGCCTGCGCTCTATGACCTGACCAGTTTACAGAGAGAAGCCAACCGTGTGCTTGGCTACACGGCACAGCAGACCTTGGACTACACGCAGAACCTCTATGAAAAGAAACTGGTCACTTATCCCCGTACCGACAGCAGGTTTCTGACGGAAGATATGGCACATAGCCTGACCGACCTCGTAAAGCTGGCTTTCCACACATTCCCCGTGGAGGATGTGGATAACATACCAGTTCATGCAGAGCAGGTTGTGAATAACAAAAAGGTCACAGATCACCATGCCATCATTCCGACCAGAGAATTGCAGAAATGCAATCTGAGCGAACTTCCCAAGGGTGAACTTGCAATTTTGCAACTGATCTCGAATCGGTTGTGCGTAGCTGTTGGCGATCCGCACCGATACGCAGAGACAGTTATTGAGCTGGACTGTGGCGGTACCGTGTTTTCCACCAAAGGCAAAACTGTTGTGCAGGATGGATGGAAAGCTCTGGTTCAGAAAAATGATTCGACAAAATCCGACGAAAACGTGCAGACACTCCCTTCTGTTTCCGTTGGTGACGAAATGACCGTCAGCGGCACGGAAATCAAGGAAGGGAAAACATCTCCCCCTAAACACTTTACCGAGGATACTCTGCTTTCTGCTATGGAAACTGCCGGTGCGGACGAAATGCCTGATGAGGTGGAGCGCAAAGGTTTGGGAACGCCTGCGACCCGTGCCGGTATCATTGAGAAGCTGGTTCGCATCGGTTTTCTGGAGCGTAAGGGTGATAAGAAAACCAAACACCTGATTCCGACCCACAAGGGTACGGCTCTGGTAACAGTCATGCCGGAACAGATTCAGTCCCCATCCATGACGGCGGATTGGGAAGAAAAATTGTTGCTCATTGAGAAAGGCGAATATGCCAGCGAGGACTTTATGGACGAGATCAAAGATGTGATTGCCGGTCTGATTCAGAACTATGAAGTAATCCGTGATTCCGAGGTTATGATGTCGAAAGAAGCCAATTCTATCGGCAAATGCCCGCTCTGCGGCAGTGCTGTAGAGGACAAAGCCAAGGCATTTTTCTGTTCCAACAGAGCTTGCAAATTTGCCCTCTGGAAAAACAATCGCTACTTTGCGAGCATCGGCAAGAGCATGACTTCTGCCACGGCGCAGAAATTGCTTGGTTCCGGCAAGGTAAAGCTCAAGAATTGCAAGTCCGAAAGAACGGGCAACACCTTTGATGCCACCGTCTTTATGGAGGTATCAGATGATGGCAAAACGAAGTTCAGTATGGAATTTGAAAATGGAGGAAAGCGCAAATGACAAATGAGTACAACCCGGATGGTAAGGAAATCCGATTTATCGACAGCCATTATAAGGATTTGTTTCATATCCCCGATGGCAGCTGTGTGCAGATTCACTACCCGGATGAAATGGTTGTGAAGCCCTGCACCTTCATTGACGAGTATCATACGCAGATCGGATACAATGTGTTTCATATCTGCCAGTTTGCAGAAATTATGGAGCGCAACGGCGCAAGCTATATGCCGGAGCCTGAGATTATGGGCGATGAAGCCGCATGGAAGGTCGGAAAGGATAGAATCCTTGCGGTGCAGACCTGCGAAGATGGTTACGACTACACCCTGTTGGATGAAAACTACAACGAGATTGATGGCGGTCAGGTTGATAACCCTGAACTGTCCATGCTCGAAGTCCGCCGGGATATTCTGGAATCCTTCGGGCTGGAGCGCCGGGAACTGCGGGCAATGTTCTATGAGGATGTCATGGAGCAGGCTTTTGAAGTCGGCAGACAGGCGGTGGTGGTCAATGACCCTATCGCTGAGCTTGCTTTTAAGCTCGACCGTTTTGCAGAGAACTTCGACCCCTATGAATATATGGATCAGGTCGATGATGTGCAGGCGCATATCCAAGAAATCAAGGCAGATCTTGCCGCTGGTAATACGGCTCCGTATCGTGAGTTCCTGAATACAGCCATTGAAGAAGCCCGTGAGGAAACTGCGGTTGAGGTTGCCAAAGTGCTGAAAAGTCAGCTGGATAAGCTCGACTCTCCGAAGCGTGAGTCGGTCATGGAAAAACTGGCACAGGCCGCAGAAAAAGCTGCGCCTGCCAGTCCCTCTCCCAAACGCAAAGAGCCTGAACGATAAGGAGGACACGGATATGAAAAACGAAAAATGGGATGATGTTCACGGAAATACCACCCCGGATGACAGAATGGTTGCTTTTCTGGAAAGCCCCACGGATTCCTATGCGATTCTTCAGCTGCGGGAAGATGTAGACGATAATATCCCGCTCATGTTTGCAAATTACAGCTACCTTCAGAAGAAAGAAATGGAGCCTGAGATTGACCGTTACGAGGTGGTCTATCATGGCTCCATTTCTATGTCCGAGGATGTGAATCGGCAGCTGGAAGATTTGTATGTAAAGTTCAATATTGACCACCCGGATGATTTCCGTGGTCACAGTATGTCGGTCAGCGACATCGTAGCCTTAAAGGTAGTCGGTGAGGTATCCTTTCACTATGTAGATTCTGTTGGGTTTCAGAAGCTGGAAAACTTTATGAAGTCCGAAAACTACCTGAAAAACGCAGAGATGGCAATGGAAGATGATTATGGGATGATTGACGGTATCATCAATAACGGAAAAGCGTCCGGATTAGAGGAACGTCCTTCGGTGTTGGAGCAGTTAAAGGAAAAGCCCGTGCCGGATGTTTCCCATAAGCCGCCCAAGAGCCACCCGGAAAGGGAGATTGAATGATGGATTTCACACAGGATGAGCGGAACATGATGATGCTTTACAGCCCTGGCACAAGGTCAGGGCTGTGTGAAGCACTGACACTGATGAAGGAACAGCTTTCGGAGGACGAGTCAGAGCTTTTTGCTTTGGCAGACTCGGTTCTCCGTAAAGTTTCAGCCATGGACGATGCCGCCTTTGAGAAGCTGAACCTTTATCCGGATTGATAGGATTGGAGGGATACAATGAACGCAAAAGAGCGATTTTATTCCGGATTAGCAAAAGAAACGATTGGGAAAATCACCTCGAACACAGATAACTGGACTTCGTTTTTGAGAACGATGTCCCGCAACTATGAGTTCACCTATCCGGAACAGGTGATGATTTATGCTCAGCGCCCCAATGCGACCTTTTGCAAGCCCTATGAGGACTGGAACGCTGAAAATTACCGCAGATATGTAAAGCGTGGCTCTACCGGCATTGCTCTGTTTGTGATGAACAGGGATAAACCGTATCTGCGCTATGTGTTTGATGTGGCGGATACCGGCGTTCGCCGTTCTTCCCCGGAACTGAAACCGTGGGAGGTGACGCCTGAAAACCGCTCCTATGTCATGGAAGCGATGGAGCGTACCTTCGGTGTTGCCGCTGACGGGGTACTGGAAGCACAGCTTGAAGATATTGCATCCGCACTGGCGGCTGAGTATTGGGACGATTACAAAAAGCAGTTCCTCGACATCGTTGCCAACAGCTTCCTTGAGGAGTATGATGAACTCAACATCGAAGTAGCTTTCAAAAATGCGGTGGCAAACAGCGTATCCTATACGATGTATTGCCGGTTCGTGGAAAGTCCCGACAACTACTTCGAGCATGAGGATTTCCAGAAGGTGTTTGATTTTAACACCAGACAGACGGTAAATGCCCTTGGTACTGCGGTGAATGCCATCAGCACAAGGATGTTTCAGGAAATCGAAAAAGCGATTGGAGAACATGAGCAGATTAAAGCTACCGAAAGGAGTACAGATTATGAGCGAGATGACTTACAGACAGGCCGGAGATTATCAGATTCCGAACCTTCAGTTGGAGAACGAGGGAGAGAAACCTCTGGGCAAGTACGGCAGGATGCGTCGAGCATTTTTGGAACAGAACAATCCGATGCTCCTGAACGACATGATTCTGACGGAGAGCCTGTTCCCGCACCTGTGGGAGATCGAGGAAACAGCGAAAGCCAGAGTGGAGTTTCTGATGGAGCAGTACCTGAAGGACAGCCCCGCACCGGACAAGGAAACGCAGCAGATGGCGTGGGTGCAGCACATGAACAGCCTGAAAGCACAGGCGGAGGAAGTCGTGATGACGGAGCTTATCAACAGCTGAGTCTGAACCTTTTCCTCTCCGAAAATGAACAAATCAGTTTTATCGACCGAGCAGAGAGCTTTACGCCCTCTGCTTTTTCTTTTGCCCAGGAAGAAATCGACCACTTCCTTCTGCTTGGTAGCAATACCGATGAAGCCCGAAAAGTCGTAGCGCTGGAATATATGAAGCAGAAGCCGTTGGAAGAAATCGTTCAGACCTTAAAGCAGGTCTATCACGGCGGCTATGGTCTGAAAGAAGATAGCGGGAATATCTGTGCGTGGTATGCCGAGGACGGTATCCACCTTGCCAAAGGTTCCTCTGCCATTGACAGCCCCAGAGCGCAGATCGTTTCTTGGGAAACGGTTGCCGAGCGCATTGGAGAACTGCTTGAAAATGGTCGGTTCGCAACTAATGTGGAACTGGTAGAAGCATCCGGATATGAGCGTCAGAAGTTGGCAGAATCCCTGTGGCATCTTTATCACGATTTGAGTGAAGAAGCCCGTTCCAGCAACTATCTGGCAATTCTTCATCAGGAACCGTTTCGTGGTTTCCCTGACGAAACCGCAGACTTGGCTGAAAAGTTGGATGACCCTCGTTTCCACGCAACCTTGGTACAGCAGTATTCGGAATTTAGAAAAACCCTTGCGGAAAATCCCGATCTGCTTCGTTTTCACTATCACAAGCTGAATCTCATTCAGAAACAGCTGTATGAGTTGAATATGCCTTTGCGTGAGTATCAGACCGATATGATGCAGATGCCCCTTGTCCGCCAGTTCATTACGGATGATGAAGTCAATGCAGACTTGACCCGTGGAAGCGGCTTTTCCGGTGGTAAAGCCCGTATTTATAACTACTGGCAGGAGAATCATTCTGCCAAGGAAAAGATGGACTTCCTGAAGCATGAATACGGAACCGGTGGTCATTCCCATGCCTGCTCTGGTGCAACGCACAGCGGTCAGGATCACGATGCCAAGGGTGTTGCTTACACCAAGAGCGGTTGCGATAAATTGCAGATGTCCTGGGCGCAGGTGGTGCAGAGAATCGACGGTCTGATACGAAAGGGACGCTACCTCAGCCCGGAGGAAGAAGCGGAACGACAGGCTATCGAAGAAGCTAAAACTGATCCGTTGGAAGATGTTTATGACCGTTTCGCAGTGATTGATACCGAGGATGGCGAGTATGCGATCTGGGATAATCAGACCGATGACTACTATGTAGACCCGGAAGGCGTTACGGAATACTTCACGGACGAATGGCTTGCCAATGACTATTTGGAGGAAGTTCGTCAGTCCGTAGCTGCGATGGAGTCGGTTCAGCCAGAAGCGCCTGTGGCAGAGCCTGCCGAAGTTGTGGAAGCATCTGCTTCCGAGGAACCGAAATGGAATTATCAGGTCGGTGACACGGTATATCTGGACGATACAGCTTTCCGTGTGGAGCAGATCACGGACAGAGAAGTTCAGCTGCGTGACCCTACGCTTGCTTATCCCATCTTCCGTGCCGAGAATCGTGAGAATTTCGAGCGTATGCTCTCTCAGGACGAAAGAAACCATGCGGTAAGGGTTGATGCCCAAACCGAAGAAAAGCCCGTTACAGAGGATTTTCTGGGCAAAACCGAACCGAGGGACTACACCCCTGAGTATCAGCTGTTAGACCGTCTGCGTATGGACTGCGAATACTTCCTTGGTGCAGGACAGCACAGCGAAAAGCATCTGTGGGCAGGCAACCGCCATGCACAGATTGCCAAGATGCGTGAGCTGTATGAAATGATTCCCGACAAACCAGAATGGCTGACACCTGAGATGATTAACAGCTACGAGGAGCGCATGGCTCCCCGCTATCTGGTTGCCGCCTACCATCACTTTGAAAACGGCTTCGATGATAAACTGGACTACTACACTCTGGAAGAAGCGGAAAAAGCTGCCCAGGGCTATGTGGACGGAACCATGGAGGATGACGGATTCAAGTACGATGGTGCTGCCGTTTACGATCAGCAGGAGCATAAGTGCATCCGTATCTATGGGGACTACCCTGACGAAAAGGCACACGCACAGGTCAGAGCCAGTGCGGAACCCGAACAGCAGGAACCGGAACACTTCATCGATCATTTTTATGTTGCCGAGGACATTCAGAAGCGGGGTGCGCTGGACATCAAGGAATACAGTTCCTTTGATGATGCCCTGCGAGCCTACTATGCACTTCCTGACACGCAGAGAAAAGCCCTGGGTGCAATGAATACCAGAGATCTGCCGGGTAGTCTGGACTTCGTACAGTGCGTAGATGGAAAGGACACCATCATTCAGGATTATGCCCAGGTGGACGGATGGCAGAATGCCGAAGTCATGGACATTATCGCTCAGCTTGAGCAGTCCATCACCACCAGAGAAATCCCACCTGTTCCTGCGGTGAACTTCCACATCACGGATGACAACATCGGTGAAGGTGGACCGAAGCAGAAATTCGCAAGAAACATCGCAGCCATTGAAACTCTGTTCAAACTGGAAAGCGAGAACAGGAACGCCACTACCGAAGAACAGGAGATTTTGTCGAATTATGTCGGTTGGGGCGGTCTGGCAGATGCCTTTGACCCGGACAAGGGAAATTGGGCGAAGGAGTATCAGACACTGAAAAACCTGCTTTCCGAAGATGAATATGCTGCGGCAAGAGCTTCCACCCTGAACGCACATTACACCAGCCCTACGGTCATTCGCTCCATCTACGATGCGGTCGGACAGATGGGCTTTGAAACAGGAAATATTCTGGAGCCTGCTATGGGTATCGGCAACTTCTTTGGTATGCTCCCTCCTGAAATGCAGAGCAGCCGTTTGTATGGTGTGGAACTGGATTCCATCACCGGCAGAATTGCTCAGAAGCTCTATCCCAACGCAGAAATCAAAGTAGCCGGTTTTGAAACGACAGACCGCCGAGACTTTTACGATCTGGCTGTGGGTAATGTCCCTTTCGGCAACTACAAAGTGTCCGACAAGCCGTATGACAAGCTGGGATTCTCCATTCACAACTATTTCTTTGCCAAGGCTTTGGATCAGGTTCGTCCCGGTGGTGTGGTCGCTTTTGTGACAAGCCGTTACACCATGGATTCCAAGAACTCTGACGCAAGGCGATATATGGCGCAGAGGGCGGAACTGCTTGGTGCAATCCGTCTGCCAAACGATGCCTTTAAGAAAAACGCAGGCACGGAAGTCGTGTCCGACATCCTGTTCCTGCAAAAGCGTGACCATCCGATTGACATTGTACCGGAATGGGTAAACCTTGACCGCACCGAAGAAGGACACACCATGAACAGCTACTTTGTCGCTCATCCTGAAATGGTTCTGGGCGATACGGTGGAAGAAAGTACCGCCTACGGCATGGACATTACAGTGCGTCCCATTGAGGGCATGGAACTGTCCGAACTTCTGAAAGAAGCAGTTTCCCACATCCAAGGAACCTATCAGGCTGTGGAGCTTCCCGAAGCTGACAAGGGTAAGGAAATCGAAACCATTCCTGCAACCCCGGATGTAAAGAATTTCTCTTATACCGTGGTGGATGGCAATGTGTACTTCCGTGAAAACTCCCTGATGCGCCGTGTAGACCTGAATGAGAAAGCAAAAGACCGTGTGATGGGCATGGTGGAACTTCGTGGTATCGTCAACGAGCTGATCGAATATCAGCTTGAGGATTACCCGGATGAAATGATTACTCAGAAACAGGCAGAACTGAATGATGCCTACGATGCGTTTGCCGCAAAGAACGGGCTTATCAATAATCGAGCCAATGGTCAGGCATTTGCTGACGATTCCTCCTACTATCTCCTGTGTTCTCTGGAAAATGTGGATGAGGACGGCAATCTGAAAAGCAAGGCGGATATGTTCACCAAGCGAACCATCAAGCCGGAACGCAGAGTGACGAGCGTGGATACGCCGTCCGAAGCTCTGGCAATCTCTATCGGTGAGCGTGGCAAGGTGGATTTGCCGTTTATGGCACAGCTGCTTGGAACACCTGGAGAATACGATGCGATTCAGGCAGAGCTTCGAGGGGTGATCTTCAAAGACCCGATGGCTCCCGATGCTGTGGAAGTTGGATGGCAGACTGCCGATGATTACCTTTCCGGTGATGTAAGAAGCAAGCTGCGTGTCGCACAGATGGCGGCAGACAGGGATTCTTCCTTCCACATCAATGTGGAAGCCTTGCAGAAAGCACAGCCGAAGGACTTGGATGCGTCCGAGATTGATGTGCGTTTGGGTGCAACATGGATTGATGCCGATTATATTCAGCAGTTCATGGAGGAAACCTTTGAAACGCCGTATTACTTGCGCCGTTCCATTGAGGTCAAGTTCTCCGAGCTGACCGCAGAGTGGCGCATCAACGGTAAGAGTTCTCCCAACTACAACGATGTGGCGGCGTATGTCACCTACGGTACAGAGCGAGCCAACGCATATCGGATTCTGGAGGAAACGCTGAATCTGAAGGATATTCGTATCTATGATACGATTGAAGATGCAGATGGTAAGCAGAAGCGTGTCCTCAATAAAAAAGAAACTACCCTGGCACAGCAGAAACAGCAGGCAATCAAGGATGCGTTCCGAGATTGGATTTGGAGAGATCCGCACAGACGAGAAACCCTTTCCACCAAGTACAACGAACTTTTTAACTCCACCAGACCTCGTGAGTATGATGGCTCTCATATCCGTTTCGGCGGCATGAACCCGGATATTACCCTCCGTGAACACCAGAGAAATGCTATCGCTCATGTGCTATATGGTGGAAATACGCTGCTTGCACACGAAGTTGGTGCGGGCAAGACCTTCGAGATGGCTGCATCGGCTATGGAGAGTAAACGGCTTGGATTGAGCCAGAAATCCCTGTTCGTTGTGCCGAATCACTTGACCTTACAGTGGGCAAACGAGTTCCTGCACCTCTATCCGAGTGCCAAGCTCCTTGTTGCCACCAAGAAGGATTTTGAAACAGCAAACCGTAAGAAGTTCTGCGCTCGTATCGCAACGGGTGACTATGATGCAGTCATCATCGGTCACAGCCAGTTTGAAAAAATCCCGCTTTCTGCCGAACGACAGGAACGGCAGCTGCGGGAGCAGATTGATGAGATCGAGGGTGCGATTGCGGAGCTGAAATGGCAGCGTGGCGAAAACTTCACGATCAAGCAGATGGAGAAAACACGAAAATCATTGGAAGCCAGACTGGACAAGCTCCTTGCCGCTGACAAGAAAGATGATGTCATTACCTTTGAGCAGTTGGGTGTAGACCGGCTGTTTGTGGACGAAAGCCATGCGTTCAAGAATTTGTTCCTCTACACAAAAATGCGAAATGTGGCAGGTCTGTCCACCTCCGAAGCCCAGAAATCTTCGGATATGTTTATGAAGTGCCGCTATATGGATGAGCTGACCGGCGGGCGTGGTGTGATCTTTGCAACCGGTACTCCAGTAAGTAACTCGATGACCGAGCTTTATACGGTCATGCGCTATCTCCAGTACAGTACGCTCCAGCAAAAGAACCTGACCCATTTTGATTCCTGGGCATCGACCTTCGGAGAAACAACAACTGCGATTGAGCTTGCACCGGAGGGAACCGGCTATCGTGCCAGAACCCGATTTGCGAAGTTCTTCAACCTGCCTGAACTGATGAATATGTTCAAGGAGGTTGCCGACATCAAGACCTCTGACCAGTTGCATCTCCCTGTTCCCGAAGCAAAGTTTGAAACGGTTGTGGTTCAGCCCTCTGAGTACCAGAAGGATATGGTGGCTTCCCTTTCAGAGAGAGCAGCAGATGTTCATGCCGGTATTGTAGACCCGTCCGTCGATAATATGCTCAAGATTACCAGCGACGGACGAAAATTGGGACTGGATCAGCGGCTAATGAACACCCTGTTACCCGATGACCCTGACAGCAAGCTCAATGCCTGCGTGGGAAATATCCTGCGTATCTGGCAGGACGGTCAGGCTGACAAATTGACCCAGTTGGTGTTCTGCGACCTTAGCACACCGAAAAATGATGGAACCTTCAATGTCTATGATGATGTCAAAACCAAGCTGATTGCAAACGGTGTGCCTGCGGAAGAAGTTGCCTTTATCCATGATGCAGATACCGAGGCAAAGAAAAAAGACCTCTTTGCCAAGGTTCGTACCGGGCAGGTGCGAGTGCTTCTTGGCAGTACGCAAAAGATGGGTGCAGGAACCAACGTCCAGGACAAATTGGTGGCAGTTCACCACTTGGATGTGGGTTGGCGTCCGTCTGATATGACCCAGAGAAACGGTCGTATCATCCGTCAGGGCAACCGGAACAAAGAGGTTCAGGTGTATCAGTATGTGACCGAGGGAACCTTCGATGCCTACCTGTATCAGACCTTGGAAAACAAGCAGAAGTTTATTTCTCAGATTATGACCTCCAAATCACCGGTTCGCTCCTGTGACGATGTGGATGAGCAGGCGCTGTCCTATGCGGAGATCAAGGCGCTGTGTGCCGGCAATCCGCTTATCAAGGAAAAGATGGACTTGGACATTGATGTGGCAAGGCTGAAGGTGCTGAAAGCTGACCACCAGAGCCAGCAGTACCGTATGGAAGATAAGCTTCTGAAATACTTCCCGGCTGAGATTGAAAAGCAGACAGGCTATATTCATGGCTTTGAAGCTGATATTAAAACCGTGGAAGCACACCCGCAGATTGCCGATGGCTTTTGCGGCATGGAAATCATGGGCAAAGCCTACACCGAAAAGGCAGATGCCGGTGAAATCCTCCTTGCGGCTTGTAAGGACACGAAAAGTGCCGATCCGGTTCCTCTTGGCAGTTACCGTGGCTTTCAGATGGAGCTTTCGTTTGACAGTTTCCGGAACGAGTTCGATGCGTGCTTCCTTCTGTGACAAATGAGGTCATTACACTTGTCAAAGATACCTCCCTTGTTTATTCGGTATCTTATATTGAGATGTTTGCGCTGGCAAAACAGATCGCAGCTGCGCAGACAACAGTTGTTCCGTTTGTGATCGCCGGGGTATTCTACTATATCTTTAACTTTGTAGTTGCCTGGGTTATGGAATGGTTTGAAAAGAAACTGAATTACTATCGTTAGGAGGAAATGCTTTGAGTACAAGTCTTCTGGAAATGAATCATATCAAAAAAGAGTTCGACGGTCTTCAGGTACTGAAGGATGTGTCGATTCATGTAAATGAAGGAGAGGTCGTTTCAATTATCGGTTCCTCAGGCTCCGGTAAATCCACGCTTCTTCGCTGTGCGACACTGCTGACATTGATTGATGACGGTGAAGTAAGTTATATGGGAAATAAAACGGTCTGGACCGAAAATGGTAAAGTATGTCTGCCGAATAAAACAAAACTGAAAGAGATTCAGTCCTGCTTTGGCCTGGTTTTTCAGAACTTTAATCTGTTTCCGCATTATACGGTCATGAAAAATATTACCGATGCACCAATCCATGTGCAGAAGAGAAATAAAGATGAGGTTTACAGAGAAGCGAGAGATCTTCTGGCAAAGATGGGATTGTCTGATAAAGAAGATGCTTATCCGTATCAGTTGTCAGGCGGACAGTGCCAGCGAGTTGCGATAGCAAGAGCCCTTGCACTGAATCCGAAAATCCTGTTCTTTGATGAGCCGACTTCCGCACTTGATCCGGAACTTACCGGAGAAGTTTTGAGAGTAATCCGTTCACTGGCGGATATCCATATCACGATGGTGATCGTGACACATGAAATGAACTTTGCTCGGGATATTTCCGACAGAGTTATTTTTATGGATAAAGGTGTAATTGCTGTAGAAGGTACTCCACAGGAAGTATTTTCTTCAAGTAATGCACGAATCAAAGAATTCCTTGGTAAATTTCATCAGGGAGAGGAATAAAGGGATTGCTTTTAATGATGCGATGTTATAT
>OGXL01002652.1_pt1 | contig 12981 bp, 10 predicted proteins | sample 1576311 | NCBI WGS metagenome assembly OGXL01 (sample SAMEA3541564, study PRJEB24748) | human gut metagenome | biome: human gut; feature: human-associated habitat; material: faeces | place: China | collected 2012 | reverse complement strand
GACCGGTCCGCCGTTCGTTAGAACGGCGGAACCAATTACATAAGCTCGCAGACAGCCGCCGCGAAGGCAACGGGGTCCTCGGGCAAAATACCCTCGACGAGCAGGGCCTGGTCATAGAGCAGGCCGGAGTACTGCTTGATCTTGTCGGCATCGCCCGCCTTCTGAGCAGCGACGAGCTTGGCAAAGACCGGGTGCTTGGCGTTGAGCTCGAGCACACGCTGGCTCTTGGGCATACCGTCGGGCGCACCCTCGGGACCCTTCTGAAGCACCTTCTCCATCTCGAGCGAAAGCGGACCCTCGGTGGTGATGCACGCGGGGGCATCGGTCAGGCGCGCAGAGACAGCGACCTTCTCGACCTTGTCACCGAGTGCCTCCTTCATGGCGCTAAAGAGGTCCTCGTTCTCCTTAGTGGCGTCCTCGGCCTCCTTCTTCTCGTCCTCGGTCGCCAGGTCAAGATCGCCGGTAGCGACATTCTTGAGCTCCAGGTGACGATCTTCGACCTCGGGCTCGGCACCGTCGGCAACGGCCTTCTCGGCAGCCTCGCGGGCAGCGTCGTCCTCGTAGATCTTGGGCATATCGACGGCAACGTACTCACGCATAGCCTGGAACGTGAACTCATCCACATCCTGCGTCAGCAGCAGCACGTCATAGCCGCGGTCGAGTACGCCCTTTACCACGGGCATCTTGGTCAAGCGCTCACGCGAGTCGCCGGCGGCGTAGTAGATGGCCTTCTGATCTTCGGGCATGCCCTTGGCATACTCGGCCAGGGTAATCATCTTCTGCTCCTTGGCAGACCAGAACAGCAGCAGGTCGGCGAGCTCATCGGCCTTCATGCCATAGCTCGAATAGATGCCGTACTTAAGGCCACGGCCAAAGTTCTCAAAGAACTTCTCGTAGGCCTCGCGGTCGTTGTCACGCATATCCTCAAGGTCGGCGGTAATCTTCTTTTCCACACGCTTGGCGATAGCCTTGAGCTGACGGTTCTGCTGCAGCGTCTCGCGCGAGATGTTGAGCGACACGTCGGCGGAATCCACGACGCCGCGGACAAAGTTATAGTAGTCGGGAAGCAGGTCGTCGCACTTCTCCATGATCAGGACGTTGGAGCTGTAGAGCGCCAGGCCCTTCTCGTAGTCCTTGCTGTACAAATCGAACGGCGCGCGGCCCGGCACAAACAGCAGAGCGTCGTACTCGAGCGTACCCTCGGCGTGGAAGCTGATGGTGCGCGCAGGATCGTCAAAGTCGTGGAACGTAGACTTGTAGAACTCGTCATAGTCCTTCTGCTCAACATCGGAGCTGCGCTTCTTCCAGATCGGCGTCATGGAGTTAACGGTCTCGAGCTCCTGGTAGTCCTCGTACTCGGGCTTGTAATCCTCCGGCGCGTCCTCGGGCTTGGGTTTCTGGCGGCTCTTGGAGACCATCATTTGGATCGGGTAGCGCACATAGTTGCTGTACTGCTGAATCAGGCTCTTGAGGCCCCACTCGGTGAGGAAGCGATCGTAGGTCTCGGCCTCGCCATCGGCGTCGAGCTTCTCGTTCTCGCGCAGCGTCAGGATGACATCGGTGCCGTGCTCGGCGCGCTCGCCGTCCTCGATGGTATAGCCCTCAAGACCGTCGGATTCCCACACATGGGCGACATCCTCGCCATAAGCGCGGCTGACCACCTTCACGTGGCTGGCGACCATGAAGGCCGAGTAGAAGCCCACGCCAAACTGACCGATGATGTCGACATCCGAACCCTGCTGCTCGGCGTTCTCGGTCTTAAACTCCTCGGAGCCGGAATGGGCGATGGTGCCCAGGTTGCGCTCGAGCTCCTCGGCGGTCATGCCAATGCCGTTATCCGAGATGGTAATGGTGCGGGCGTCTTTATCAAAGGAGACGCGAATAGCCAGGTCGCCCTGGTCGAGCTTGACGCTCGGATCCTGCAGACTCTTAAAGTTGAGCTTGTCGACGGCGTCGCTCGCGTTAGAGATAAGCTCGCGCAGGAAGATTTCCTTGTTGGTGTAGATGGAGTTGATCATGAGGTCGAGCAACTTTTTGCTCTCGGTCTTAAATTGACGCATGTGCAGTCCTTTCGCGCTACCCTCGTCCGCAAAAACAGCCCGGTTACCCGAGCCGTATCGCAGACCTGCTATGTTCAGACTTAGATTTTATAACCCATTAGCGCGCATATATACATGCGGAATCGAAAAACTGTATGTCCGAGCACTCCGATGCGCCAATTGCCGAGGAGTGTTCCCAACTGTCGACAGAAAAGGAACGTCCCTATCTGCCATCTACGCGCTTGGCCATCCAGGCATGGGGCTGGCCCTCGTCTTCGTAGTCAACCGGGGCAATTTGTGTGTAGCCAGCCTTTTCATAGAGCGGCAACACGTATTCCTGCGCGTGCAGCTTAATAAGTTTAGCGCCGGCATCGCGTGCGCATGTATCGCTGGCCTCGACGATCGCGCTTGCCAACCCGCGACGACGCATAGCCGGCAGCACGGCGACGCGCCCCATAATGTAGGTCTCCCCCGCGGCGACGCCTTCGTCCAAGTCGCACGCCGGTGGCACCGGAGCCTCCGCATCTGCCGCGCGCTCCAGCTCCTCGGGAAACACGCGCGAGCAGCCGGTGAGTTGGCCATCCACATACAGCGTCACATGGATGCAGCCCGGGTCCTCGTCAATCTGGTCAAACTCGTTTTCATAGCCTTGTTCGTCCATAAAAACGGCGCGGCGCACCAGTGCCGCGTCCTCAAAGCAACCTGTCTTAAGTTGGATATCCAAGGCGGCCCCTTCATTCAGTAAGAACGTTAGGGACAGATTTTAGCGAAAATGAGCCCCGCGCACGCTAAACTTCGCACGCGCTTTTGCCAGGCAATCGTAGTGGCCCACGTTATGGGCGTCACTCGCGATAAAGCTGTACAAGTTCTGGTCGAACAGGCGCTGCGCCGGCTTTTTCTCGCGACCAAAGCGCCCACCCGCAATGAAGTCGGCAGAAGCCTGCAGCTTACAGCCCATGTCGACCAGACGCTTAGCAATGCTTACGTCCTTTTGAATGGCACGGTAGCGCTCAGGGTGGGCAATAATCACCTGGCAACCGCGACACTGCAAGTCGTAGATCGTGTTCTCGTATTCCTCAAAGTCATACGAATCAGCACGCGTCGAGAGCTCAAGCAAAAGCTCGTTTGAGTCATCGAAATGCAGGCGGTCGGCCCATTCGATGCCCAAATCCATGAGCTTGGCATGATTGACCTCAAAGCCCATCTGCAAATGCATATCGCCTGCATGCGCGCAAAGCAGTCGATAGGCCTCCCACATTTTTTCGAAGTCAAAATACGGGTCCCGGCAGTGTGGTGTACACACCATGTGCGTAACGCCGACGGCGCGGGCCGCCTCGAGCATCGCCAAGCTTTGCTCGAGGTTCGCCGCGCCGTCATCGACTCCGGGCAGGATATGACAATGGATGTCTCGCATATCGCCCTCTTATCTGCGTCGTTGCTCATTTCTTAAAGCGTTGCGCCTTCGCAGGGATGCCCGTTGCAGCCGCGCCGCCAACAGTGGGATCGACCTCCGCCGCAGCGTTGTTCTGCCCCTTATCCCCGCCATAATACGAGTAATAGTAGTCGTGGCTCGAAGTCTCGCAGTAGTTCATGACCGTACCGATCACGTTGACCTCGGCCTTGTTGAGCTGATCGAAAGCAGCGAGAATCTCATTGCGCTTGGCAAAGTCCTGGCGGACGACATAGATGGTGCCGTCGGTGATCGCGGCGACTTCGGCAGCGTCGACAAACGTGCCCACGGGCGGCGTATCAAAGATGACGTACCGGTACTTTTCCTCCAGCGCGGCGACAAGCTTGGCAAAGCGGCGCGAGGCAACGATGTCTGCCGGATTGGGAATGCGCGGCTCGGCGTCGAGGAAAAAGAGGTTGGGCTGACCGGTGTCGACAACGGCCTCATCGATCGACATCTGATCGGAAAGCACGGCGTACAGGCCGCCGGCATGACGGACGCCCAGCATATTGGCAAGTGTGTGGTGGCGCATGTCGCACTCAACGAGGAGAACGCTCTTGCCGCTGGTTGCGATGGCCTTGGCCAGGTTGAGCGCGATGGTGGACTTGCCCTCGTTGGGAATGGAGGAGGTCACCGTAATGGACTTGATGGGCGTATCGACACTCGCAAAGCGAATGTTGGCGAGCAGCGTCTTGGCTGCGTTGTTAAAGGCGAGGGTATCGCCGGACTTCTTTTTACGGGCCATGGATTACTTACCGCCCTTCACAACGGGGAAACGGCCGATAACGGGCACGCCGAGCAGCTCGACGGCGTCATCGACAGAACGGACACGCGTGTTGAGCATGTCGAGCAGCACAACAATCGCGACAGCGACAAACAGGCCGGCCAGGGCGGCAACTGCAATGTAGAGCTTGCGGTTGGGGCCGCTGGGCTGGGTGGGGACCTTTGCCTTGTCGATGACGTTGACGGCCTGGGCGGCGTCGACGTCCTGGGCGACGGTGGAAACCGAGTTGGCCATGGCGTTAGCGACAGCGGCAGCGCCATCGGGGCTGGCACCGGTCACAGACAGCGAGATAACGCGGGTCGTGGTCTCGCTCGTAACACTCACCTTATAGTCGGCCAGGCTGGAAAGGCCCAGCTCCTTGGCGGCACCGCTCTTGACGCTGTCGCTATCGAGCAGCGTGGCGATGTCGTTGGAGAGCATCTGGCTTGCAGACAGATCGTTGTAGTAGCTCGTCTGGCCGCCATCGGTCTTGGCGAGAATGTACATGCTCGTCGTGGCGGTGTAGGTGTTGTCCATCATGATGAAGGAGACGACGCCCATGGCGATCGCGCAGACCACCGGAAGGGCAATGACCAGCTTGAGGTGCTTTTTAAGCAGCTGGAACAGTTCAAGAAGGGTCATGCGGTTCGCCTTTCATTTCCCTAGTTCGTATCGACAAAACTGCTCGTATAATATCGCATATTTCTGCCATACCCGAGCTCTATACATAAGATACAGCGTCCGCGTGTAAGTTGCGCAACAATTCACGCGGCAGCGGAGGCGCGGCGTACCGTCTAATCCTCGGTTTTTGCTATGCCGCTACGCGAACGGTCCCTCTTGTTGCACGGGAAACGTTACCGTAATGGTGGTTCCCACGCCCGGCTCACTCGACAGGTCAATCGCGGCGTGATGGTACAGAGCGGCGTGTTTGACGATCGCCAAACCCAGGCCGGTTCCGCCACGCGCCTTAGAACGACTCTTGTCCACGCGATAAAAACGCTCGAACACTTTACCCTGCTCCTCGGGCGCAATACCGATACCCGTATCGGCAACAGACAGGTACGGATGACCCTCGTCATTGGTCCCGCAGCGCAGCGTGACCGTACCGCCAGGTCGGTTGTATCGAATGGCGTTGCTTGCAAGGTTGTAGATCAGCTCGTCAATCAGGCGCGGCACGCCTTCGATCACCATAGGCTTCGTCTCGTGCCCAATGGTCACATTCGACTGCCGGGCAACTTGCTCAAGACGCTGTTCCACCGTCAAAATGGCGCGAGAGAGCTCGATGGGTTCTGTGGACCCAATGGGCACCGCCTCGCCCTCGGATGCTCGCTCCGCCTCGTCCAAGTTGGAAAGCGTAAGAATGTCGTTGACGAGCGCTGCCAGGCGGCCCGCCTCGCGATAGATGCGGCCACCAAAGTTGCGCAAGTCGTCCTCGCCCTCAACCATGCCGTTTGCAATAAGCTCGGCATAGCCCGAAATCGCGGTAAGCGGGGTCTTGAGCTCATGGGTGATATTGGCCGTGAACTCGCGGCGCATTCGGTCGTTGTCCGCTAGCACCGCCATTTGGCGCTTGAGTTCCTGGCGCTGCGACTCGATACGCTCAAGCATGGGGACCATCTCGGCATAGGCGTGCTCATAGCTACGGCGTGGGTGGTCCAAATCCACCTCTTGCAACGGCGCGATGATTGCACGGGACTCGCGGCGCGCCATAAAAAACGAGAGTACTGCACCCGCTGCTGCGATAAGCAGCATCGGCGCCACCATCGACAGCAAAATCGCCGCAACGCCAGGCTGGGCTTGCGCCAAGCGGACAACTTGGCCGTTATCAAGGGCGACGGCGCGATACAGCATAATCTCGTCGAGCGTAGAGCTTGCGCGCTCCGCGGAACCCAAACCACTCTCAAAGGCCTCGATGACCTCGGGGCGATCGCCATGGTTGGGCAGTGAGGAAGGCGACGCCTCGTTGTCGTAGGCAACCGATCCATCCTTGTTAATCAGCGTGATGCGCAAGTCCTCGCGATCGAGGCTACGCAAGAACGGGATGGGCTCCTGCTGTTCGTCGAGGGCGGCAGCAATGAGCTCGGTTTCCTGCGCCAGATTGGCACTCGTGGCATCCGCCAAGGTGTTTTGCACAAAGAACGCACCCAGCACCGTAAACGCCACGATAACCGCCATGGCGCAAACAAAGATCGTCACAAAAACGCGGTGCGACAGCGTATGTTTTCCCTGGGGGGCGAAGACCACGAGCTATTCCTCCGATGCAGTGGCCGCGGTGTCGTCACCTTCGGCACCGTCACCGGCAGAAGGCTCGGCCAAGCGGTAGCCCACGCCGCGCACGGTCTCGATGGCACTGGCATGCTCGCCCAGTTTTTGGCGAAGCGTCTGCACGTGCACGTCGACGGTGCGCGAACCGCCGTCGAAATCCCAACCCCACACGCTCTGCAGCAACGACTCACGGGTAAAGACCACGCCGGGCTTGCGCATGAGGTACTCGAGCAGGTCGAACTCACGCAGGGTGAGCTTAAGCGGCTCGCCGGCAACGGTTACCTCGCGATGGCTGGGCGAAAGCACGATATCGCCCACGCTGAGCACATCGCTCGCCTGCTTGACCATGCCGCCGCGACGCAGCAGTGCGCGGCAGCGGCTCGCAAGCTCCATGAGCGAAAACGGCTTAGTCAGGTAATCGTCGGCACCGCCATCGAGCGCCATCACCTTGTCGAGCTCGGTATCCTTGGCGGTAAGCATCATGATGGGCACCGTCTCCGTCAGGCGATCGGCACGCAGGCGACGCATAATCGCCAAGCCATCGGTATCGGGCAGCATGATATCGAGCAGCACAGCATCGGGCACCCGTCGCGCCACGGCAGCCTTAAACTCACCGTCGCACGAAAAGCCTTCGGCCTCGATCCCCTGCTTGCGCAGTGCATAGACCGTCAAATCCCTGATGTTGTCATCGTCCTCGACGTAATAGATCATGTTGAACCCCTTTGCGGCCGGCATGACCGCATCTTAATCCTAAAGGTACCTTTACTAGATGGTATCAGCCAAAACGCCCCGTCAAATAATCCGCCGTACGCGGGTCAGTAGGATTTTTGAAAAGCTGAGCGGTGGGCGCGTGCTCCACCAACTCACCTAGCAAGAAAAACGCGACGGAATCGGATATGCGCGCCGCCTGCTGCATATTGTGCGTAACGACCACGAGCGTGCAGGTCTCTTTGAGCTCGCAGGCCAGCTGCTCCACCACGAGCGTCGACACGGGATCGAGTGCCGAGGTCGGCTCGTCCATCAACAGAATATCGGGCCGCACGGCAAGCGCACGGGCGATGCACAAACGTTGCTGCTGTCCGCCCGAAAGCCCCAGACCAGACTCCTTGAGTTTGTCCTTGACTTCGTCCCACAGGGCAGCGCGGCGCAGGGAATCCTCGACCAGCTCATCCAGCACAGCGCGATCGCGCACACCCATACCGCAGGGGCCATAGGCGACGTTGTCGTAGATGCTCATGGGAAACGGGTTGGGGCGCTGGAACACCATGCCCACGCGCTGGCGAAGGCGGCAGATGTCGTAATCGCCCAGGATATCTTGACCATCGAGCGCAATCTTGCCCTCGATGCGGCAGTCCTTGATGCCATCGTTCATGCGGTTAAAGCAACGCAGCAACGTCGACTTGCCGCAGCCCGAAGGACCGATAAACGAGGTAATCTGCTTGTCGCGGATCTTGATGGACACATCCTTAAGCGCGTGGTGATCGCCATAGAACAGGTCGAGGCCCTCGACATCGATGCGCGTCGGCGAGACGGCAAGGTCCTCTGCCGTGGGGTGAGTCGCATCCCCAACTTCGCGCTCATGCGCGGCCTCGGCCTGCGCTTCCATTAGCTCCTCGAGCTCCGTGGGCCCCACAGCCGCAGCAGCCGTCATACCGCATACCTCCACATCGATATCAAATCAGCAGTATCGATAGTAAAAATCGCAGCTCATATATGCGTGAGCGTATTGTCAAGTATTTGTAAGGACCTCCTCGATACGCGACGGGCAATCATATCGACCGTGCACACCCAAGCGTCCGCTCAAACACGAAGATAAACCTTACGCGCCAAACCCCAAGCGACACAGCCGGTAAACGATATACTCTAGAGCCAAAGGAGACCATCCCGTCGAAAGCGAAATCAGTGAAGCATCTCACCCCTCTTGTAAAGCGTTCCGCGCAGCTGACCGTTGGCCTTGCCTGCGCCGTCGCCCTTGTCGCCGGCATTCCGTCCGTCGCCGGTGCCCAAGTGCTCACGACCGATAACATCTGCGGCAAAGCCGCCGATGCACGCGGCATTGCAGCCGAAGACCTGCCCGATATCGATGCCTCCAATGCGTTTGTCATGGGTAAAAACGGCACCGTCTACTATGCCCGTAGCGCCGACGAGCAAGTCAAAATCGCCTCGATCACCAAGGTCATGACTGCAATCCTCGCGGTCGAGAACTGCAAAATGGACGAGAAAATCACCGTGAGCAACGCGGCGGCAACCGTAGGCAACTCGACCGCGGGACTCCTCGAAGGCGACGAGCTCACCGTCGAGCAAGCGCTGCGCGGCCTGATGATCCCCTCGGGCAACGACGCCGCCATCGCGCTTGCCGAACACGTGGGCAAAAAACTTGACCTCAAGACCAAAGATGCCGTCGCTACGTTTGTAAAAGCCATGAACGAGCGGGCCAAGAAGCTCGGCTGCACGGGAACGCTCTTCGAGAACCCGCACGGGCTGGATTTTGACGAATGGGCCGGCGATATGCATTCAACCGCACACGATGTGGCATTGATGATGCAAGAGGCCATGAAGGACGACACGATTCGCGAAGTCATGGCGAGCAAAGATCCCTGGATCGAAGTGACGGGCGCCGACGGCTCCGATCATTCGCATTCCATGGAAACGCACAATGTTTTATTGGACCAAGACGGCAATATCGGCGGTAAGACCGGCACCACCGACGATGCCGGATACTGCTTTGCAAGCGCCTACAATCGCGATGGCGACGAGATCTATACCGTTGTCTTGAACTCCAGCACCACCGACCAGCGTTTTGCCGATACGGCCACACTTGCTAGTTGGTATTACGACCACAAGGTAACGGTCGAAATCGCCAATACGCAAAAGAAGACCGCCAACGGAAATCCGCTGATGGCACGTGTCAGTCAAACCGACTGGACAGACAAAACGATCGACGCCACGCTTGCCGACCCCACCGCGCAGGCAACGGTGTTCTCACTCGCCGGCGAAGTGACCGAAAAGGTTAGCTACGATGACCTTTCGGGCACGGTGCATGTTGGCGATAAGGTGGGCAGCGTTACATTGAAGCAGGACGGCACCAAGATTGCCGTCATGAACCTGGTTGCCGACGAGGAAGGAACGGGGCCCAATCCCATCGAGTGGCTGCTCGTGAAGCTCGACCGCCTGGGCCGCCGCATCGACAACCGCCCGCTCACAGCCGAGAGCGAGACCGTAGCCAAGGCTCCTGAGGTGTAGGGCCAAAGCGTTATCACATCGAACCAAATGAGGCGTCCAACGGGGCGCCTCATTTTTTGAGGTTTCGAATCCCCAGCTAACGTTCTCCATACCAAAAAGGGCCCCTTACGGAGCCCTTCTTCAAATTCGTACTGGCGGAGAGCTGGGGATGTTCGGGCATGCTACGCATGCCCTCCGGCTTCAAAGCCTGGCGGCTTTTCGCCCACGGGCTACAAACGCTTTCGCGTTTGCTTAACGCCCGTGCCCTCTCGGGTTCGAATCCCCAGTTAACATTCTTCTAATCAAAAAAGGGCCCCAAATGGGACCCTTCTTTCAAGTCATACTGGCGGAGAGCTGGGGATTCGAACCCCAGATGCCCTTTTGGGGCATACTCGCTTAGCAGGCGAGCACCTTCGGCCTCTCGGTCAGCTCTCCGTAACAGCCGTTCTATAGTAACCAAACACTCGAATCCGGGCAAGGGGAAATTTTGATAATTGGCCGGCAGGCTTTCCTCCCCCATAAATCAAACCCCTATCCCAACGACCGGCTGAGGGAGCCGAGCTCATCGTTTCCCATCGTGCGCCACATTTGGAAGATGCAGACGCGTGCCAGGAAAAAGAAACCGTTATCGACTAGCTGCACAGCAGCGTCTGCCAGCTGGTTGGACACGGCGGGCACCGGCGGCAGTTCGAGCCCCGCCTTACTGATGGTCTCAACCGCTTCCTCGAACGTCGGTGGCTCATTGACACCCATCTCGTTCATAAGGCCCTGCATTTCCTCCAGTGCGTTGCTACCCGACTCCTCGCCGCGCGGTACCAAGCGGTAGCACGCCAACGCCAGCTCGAGCTGATCGCAGTTCCAGTAGGCAAACGCTAGGCGATAGAACAGGTAGCCGATTGCGGAACGGTCACTGGCAATGCGCAGGCCGTGGCGCGCCACCTCAATGACCTCGTCATAGCGCTCCAGACGCGCCAGCACGTTGATGAGGGCAAAGTGAGACTGCATGGACGAGCGCGCCAAATCGTAAAGATGACGCACCTCAGGCAATGCCCGCTCAAAATCCTCCTGATCGGCGTAAAAGCTGCAAATCTCATGCTGGGCAAAGTACAGCGCATCGGGAGCGCGCAAAATACGAACGGAGCGGTCTTCCTCCATTACCGGCAGCACCATACGCACCAGTTGGTTGTCGCAAAACAGCGTCTGGACCGGTCCTGTCGCCAAAAGCTCGGCAACGGCGCACTTGGCCTCCAGCTCCTCAACAAGACGGGAAAAGCCCTCAAACGCACCCGCACGGTCGACTTTTGCCCGCTCGCGCAACTCAGCGACGCGCGCCACATACGGGTCGTCGCCCTCCTCCATAACCTCAAGCTCATCAGCCGTATCGGCAAGCAGCAGGTCGCGCAACGCCGGCGGCAGCGAACGGTGGTCGTCACGCGGGCGAGCATGAACCTCAGCGGGCTCAATCGCATCCGGCGCGTCCGACTCATATGCCTCAAGCATGCGCTTGCACGGCATATCATCCATATCCATGCTTTCAAAATTCTTAGCGGCGGGAACGCAATTGGCCAGATAGGCCGCACGCCCAAAGGAATATGTTGCAATGATGCGCTCGCCCTGCTCGCCATCGGGAGCCGCAATCTGAACGTAGCAGCGCGTGATGCTGGCACCGGCAGCAAAACAAGCCGCTGCCAGCGTGAGCGCCACGCGCGCATCGTGCTCGGTGGCCCATGCTGCGCGCTTAGGCTCATCCACCTCGCGCCAGGCATCATCTTGAGTATCGTATTCGCGCTGCGGCATAGCATCGACAACCGTGCGGCCAAATCGAACCAGCATGATGCCCTCGGCGACGTTCGCTCGATAGGTGTAGTCGAGCCGCGTGACCACGTTGAGTGCTTCTACGATACGTGCAAAGCGGGTGCGAACGTCCCACTCGCCACCCGGCTGGCACGCAACCGTCCCCGGTTTGGCCCACGGGTTGTCATTCGACAGCGTTTCGAGCAGGCGAGGAACGTCGTTTGTCGTCTTGCTGATATGCCATAGATCAAAAAGCGAGCAGCCCTCAAAGCTTGGCGACGAGGCAACGGGGCCCAATCCTGCCCCAATACGCTCAAGGATGCCGGAGAGGCGGTTGAGACGACCCTCGATAGCAAGCAGCATGTCAATCTCGTCTTGGTCCAGCAGGCTACGATCAAAATTGAGATAGAAAAGCTTTGAGCGGTCGATACGCGCTAGGCCCATCTCGGACTTGGCAGCGATGGTGCGCAGTCGGGGCAAATCGACCTCGCTCATAAGGGCGGCGGCATAACGCTCGATACCACTCGGATTATCGGCATGGTCAACGCGGTAGAGCAGTGTCTCGATAGCATCGGGGAGCGGTGCCGTGTTAAAGCCCAAAAACACCTCGACCGGCTCGGGCAACTTTACGAGTTTGATCTTGTTGGCGGTGTTTTTTATACCCTCATCGAGCTCGTCGGCAGGTACCGTGTTCGCAAGGGCGTTTTTGGGGTCGGCAAATATCACGTAGCGCAAGAACATCGAGGCCATAAACTCGCCATAAGGGAGAGCACGGCTCGAATTCCATGTCTCGTGGTCGGACTGCTCACGCATGGCCCCTTCGGGAGAGCCGACCGTTCGCGCGCAAGCGCGCATTGCACCGTTGGCTCCCCGCACCAAAATCTCGCCAACACTGGAATCGGACTCGTCAAGGACCAATTTCATGTCGGGGTTCTTGGGCAATGGCACTTTCTGAACAGGGCCGTCAACCTTATAGACCTCACCTGACACGCTCACGTAGCCCAAAAGCGATATGTGGCTTTTGCCTACGAATTCGACGACGTAGCAAGACTCTTTAGGGTCCTCGCCAAAAACTTTCCAGACAACACCATACGAGCGCCCCGCGGGTTGCTCTGGCATCGATGGAAAACGCTTTTTGGGGTCGAGAAACCTGAGCTTGTATGTCGGACGCTCTGCCACGAAATATCACCCTGATCGGTCGTCTAGCGAAGGAGTGGTCGCGGATGGGCCGCGACATCTACTCGGAATCTTACACGAGTCGATAAGAAATAGTCTCCCGCGGGCGGAGGCGCACGATTCCAGTCGAATGTCTGGGGTCGAATGGCGGCGTAAAAGAAAAGCCCCCGTCGCCGGAGGCTTTAAAGTCAATTGGTGCGGCGTATAGGATTCCGCGCATCCGCTTCGCGGATCCGCACCGGCTTCGCCCGCCTGCCGGCGCCCGTCGATGG
>OGXL01002646.1_pt1 | contig 13013 bp, 10 predicted proteins | sample 1576311 | NCBI WGS metagenome assembly OGXL01 (sample SAMEA3541564, study PRJEB24748) | human gut metagenome | biome: human gut; feature: human-associated habitat; material: faeces | place: China | collected 2012 | reverse complement strand
GACGCGCCCGCCGTGGAGGCGGCGCAGTGGGAGCCGAGCACCACGTTGTCCAGTCCTGATTCTGGACGACAGCGCCTCGGCCCTCGACTTTGCCACCGACGCAAGGCTCCGCAAAGCCATCCGGGAGAACACAGGGAACATGACCGTCTTCATCATCTCCCAGCGGGTATCTGCCATACAGAATGCAGACCACATCCTTGTCATGGATGACGGGCGTCCCGCCGGGTACGGCACCCACCAGGAGCTTCTCTCCTCCAACCATGTATACCAGGAGATCTGCGCATCCCAGTCTGCCGGAAAGGAGGCATCTGCAAATGCATAAAGAGACATCAGACAAAAAGAGGAACAACAAAAAAACGCTGAGACGGATCCTCCACTACATCCGGCCCTACACCGCTCTTGTAGTCCTCTCTCTCCTGCTCTCGGCACTGACCGTGGGACTGACCCTCTACATCCCCATCCTCACCGGCCGGGGCGTGGACTACATCGTGGGGGAGGGGCAGGTGGATTTCGCGGGACTTATGGCCGTGATCACAGGGATCCTCCTCTCCATTGCTGTCACCGCCGCAGCCCAGTGGATCATGAACCACATCAATAACAAGATCACCTACCGCATTGTCCGCGACCTTCGCGTTCAGGCCTTCAACCATCTGCAGGAGCTGCCTCTGTCCTATGTAGACCGGCACTCCTCGGGCGATCTATTAAGCCGTGTCATCACAGATATTGATCAGTTCTCGGACGGCCTGCTCCTTGGCTTTACCCAGCTCTTTACAGGCGTGGCCACCATTGTGGGAACGATCCTTTTCATGCTGGGCATCAACCCATGGATCACCCTGGTCGTTGTCGTCTTAAGCCCCATGTCCTTTCTGGTGGCAGATTTCATCTCAAAGAAATCCTTCACCATGTTCAAAAAGCAGTCTGAGACCCGGGGCGAACTGACCGGTTTCACCAACGAGATGCTGGGGGGCATCAAGGTGGTCCAGGCCTTCGGCCACCAGGACGAGGCAAATAAAGAGTTTGATGAGATCAACAAAAGGCTCTCCGAGTACTCGCTGAAGGCCACCTTTTTCTCCTCCATCACCAACCCCGCCACCCGTTTCATGTACTCAGCCATCTACGCAGGCGTAGCCATTGCGGGGTGCTTTTCTGTCATGGGGGGCATGCTCACTGTGGGACAGCTCTCCAGCTTTTTGAGCTACACAAACCAGTACACCAAACCGTTCAATGACATCACCGGCGTGCTGACCGAGTTCCAGAACTCCATCGCCTCCGCCGCCCGGGTCTTCGAGCTCATAGACGAGCCGGCTGCTCCGGCGGAACCTGCAGACGCAGTGGTGCTGACAGAGCCGGAGGGACGCATTCTCCTGAAGGATGTGGATTTCTCCTACACGCCGGGCGTGCCCCTGATCCAGGATCTGAATCTCTCCGTAAAGCCGGGGCAGCGGATCGCCATCGTGGGGCCCACAGGCTGCGGAAAGACCACCCTCATCAACCTGCTCATGCGTTTCTACGATGTGCAGAAGGGCTCCATCCAGGTGGACGGCCACGACATCCGCCAGATCACCCGCCACTCTCTTCGCACCAGCTACGGCATGGTCCTCCAGGAGACCTGGCTGAAATCCGCATCCATCCGGGACAACATCGCCTACGGCCGGCCCGGCGCCAGCCTGGAAGAGATCATCGAGGCAGCCAGGAAGGCCCACGCCCACAGCTTTATCATGCGTATGCCGGAGGGATATGACACCATCATCACCGAGGGCGGCGGCAACTTGTCTCAAGGGCAGAAGCAGCTTCTGTGCATTGCCAGGATCATGCTCTGCCTGCCTCCTATGCTGATCCTGGACGAGGCCACCTCTTCCATAGACACCATGACAGAGATCCGTATCCAACGGGCCTTTGAGACGCTGATGCGGGGCCGCACCAGCTTTGTGGTGGCCCACCGCCTCTCTACGATCCAGACGGCGGATGTGATCCTGGTTATGAACAAGGGACGCATCATCGAGCAGGGCACCCATCAGGAGCTTTTGGCAAAGCAGGGTTTCTACGCAGACCTGTACTACAGCCAGTTTGCAGCGGACAGTTAAGTTTTTTTATTTTTTTCTTGACAGTCCTGCCAAAGTATAATATAATAATTTTTGCTGTGAGAGATACGCAGCAAATGTGGGCATAGCTCAGCTGGATAGAGCGTCTGGCTACGGACCAGAAGGTCGGGGGTTCGAATCCTCTTGCCCACGTTGAATGACGAGTTCCTGCAAGGGAACTCGTTTTTTATATTCTTCAGCTTTTCATTTCACATATATTTAATATCACAGTCACATTTTTATCACATTTTCTCTGTATAGTAATAATCGAACAAAGGAACAAAACCTTTATTCAATTTTCTTTTTCATAATTTCCCCCTCCGGCCAGAGTGTTTTCACTCTGGTCTTTTTATACTGTTTTCGTTTGACTTGCCCTCATGTGCAGGTATACAATAGAGTAGCTTGACATATGGTACATGCCCCATAAAACGGAAAGGACTGAAAAAAATGACAAAAAAAATAGCCGTTATCAACGACCTCTCCGGATTTGGCCGCTGCTCTCTCACAGCCGCCATCTCCGTCATCTCTGTCATGGGAGTACAGCCCTGTCCCCTGCCCACAGCGATCTTAAGCGGGCAGACCGGCTATCCTCACTACTACTGTGACAGCTATACAGACAAGATGCCCCTCATCCGCTCGGAGTGGGAGAAAATGGATGCCCATTTCGACGGGATCTGCACCGGTTTCCTGGCAGACGAAAGGCAGGTAAAGCAGATCCAGATGTTTCTGGACAGCTTCCTGAAGGAAGACACCTTCCTTCTTGTAGACCCGGTCCTTGGCGGGGATGGAAAACCCCACGGCCTCTTCACGGAGGGCCTCCTGGAAAAAATGAGGGAGCTTTGCCGGAAAGCGGACATCATCACCCCCAACCTGACAGAGCTGTGTCTCCTCACAGGGGCAAGCTACGAGGAGCTGGGAACTGTCAGGAACATCCCCCTTCTCATGGAGGTACTCAGCGAACTGGCCTGCTCCCTCCTCCACGGAAGGCTTCGGGAAGTGCTCATCACCGGCATCCACTACACGGACGAAAACGGGATCCCCATGATGGGGAATCTGGATGTCACCGCCAAAGATCACACCCTGATCCCCTTTCCCTGCATCGGCGGCAGCTACTCCGGCACCGGCGATCTCTTCGCCGCCTGCATCGCAGCCGGCATGGCCAGGGGAGACACTGTGACGGACTCGGTGCGGCTGGCCGGCGAATTTATCAGCCTGGCTCTCTCTGACTCCATAAAAGAACAGGTACCTCGCAATGACGGCGTCAATTACGAAAAGTACCTGTCCATGCTGGCTCCTAGCGGAACCCTCTGTAACGATTCAGACACGCATATATCTCCTGCTTCCTTGTCATAGCCAGGGAAGAGGGGATATATGATCCTTTCACCAGGCAGGAAAGCCCCCTGGTCTCTATCTCTCTCCAGATCTTCTCCGCCAGCTCCTCAAGGCTGGCGTTCTTTTTTGTCTCCATCTCCTCGATGACATTTTTCAGCACGTAGCTGAGGGTAGTGGTCTGCTCGCTGTCCGTGATCTGCTCCACATACTTGAGCTCCACTGTGTCTTTTCCTATGGAGAAACTGTCTTTCCCGTACTGTTTGACCTTGATCTGTCCATGCTTCTTGTCGATCTTTCCAAGGCGCGGGTGACGGGACATGACACCCCATCTGGCGATCCCCTCGGACTCCTTCCGATGGGCTGTCACAAACTCCATCTCCTCCTTGTTCCTGCTGCAGATCTCCTTCACCTGGGCCGTGATGTCATACGCCCGGTAGGTGTCCATCTGTATGATCTTGTCCGCAATGTAGAAGTAGGCTCCCGAGCTTCCCGCCACCAGGATGACCGAGACGCCCTTCTCCTCATAGAGCTTTCTGGCCTGTTCGATAAAGGGAGTGATGGGTTCCTGCTCCCTGGCGATCACGGACTGCATGAGAGCATCCCTCACCATGAAATTGGTGGCAGAGGTATCCTCATCAATGAGGAGAGCCTCCGCTCCCGCCTCCACAGCCTCCACCACATTGGCAGCCTGGGAGGTAGAACCGCTGGCATCCTCTGTGGAAAAGTCCACCGTATCCTTCCCATTTGGCAGATGATTGATAAAGGGCGAGATATCCACATGGGCCACAGCCCTTCCGTCCTCCGCCCGGATCTTCATGGCTGTATCATCTGTAATAACGTATTCTCTTCCATCTCCTTTAATATGATTATAGACGCCCAACTCCAGGGCTTTTAGCAGCGTGGATTTGCCGTGGTATCCTCCGCCCACGATGAGGGTGATGCCTCTGGGGACCGCCATCCCCTTCAGGGCGCCTTTGTGGGGGAGCATTAACTCCACTTCCATGCTCCTGGGACTTTCAAACACCACCGCACCCTTCATGGGCTTGTCCGAGACGCCGCTCTGCCGTGGCAGGACAGAACCGTTTGCCACAAAGGCTGCCAGCTCACGCTTCCTCAGCTCCTCACGGATAAAGGTCTGGTCCTCCGCCAGATCTGCCACCTCCTGGAGCACTTTTGCGTTCAGATTCCTGTAGTACAGCGCCCTCTTGACACACTGAGGCACGTAGTCAAACAGGATCTTCTTCAGTTCAGGCGCATTGATGGTCCGCCCGTTGGCCGGAAAGCCCACTTCAAAACGCACCAGGATCCTCTTATCATTCATCTCCAGAGCTGTGCGCTCCAGCACCTCCTGTCCGCACCTGCTGATGCTGATCAGACCACTTTTTCCAGATCCCTTTGCCTGAAACATGTACTCGGAGACCTGTCGGGAAAACTCCCTGGTAAGATGGTCCTGCAGGGCGATCCTTTTGTCCTTTCTGTCAAAAAGCTCCTCCGGGAAGGCCGCTGTCTTCTGGGACACTTCTACACTCACCTTGGAGGGCGCTGCAAAAGGATCTCCCTGGACATGGTCGATGTGGAGGATAAAGCCGGGAAACTGCCAGCTACCGGCCAGGCTCTTGTAAGCCGGATAACTCTTCCTGTGTATGCTCATAAGCTGCTGTTCCAGCTGCACTGCTGTGTTCATATTTCTGTCCTGCTCCTTTTCGTCTATTTCTCTTTCTGCTCCCGGAAAACAAAAGTTCCGGTCTTCTCATCCATGGCGTCCACAATAGCCAGGGACTCCAGCTGGTATCCCAGGTTCCTTATGATGCTGCCGCCGGCCTGGAAGCCTTTCTCAATGACGATGCCGATCCCCTCCACAGTGGCTCCCGCCGACTGGACGATCTGGATCAGCCCCTGGAGGGCACAGCCGTTGGCCAGAAAATCATCTATGATCAGCACATGGTCGTCCTCACTGAGAAACTTCTGGGACACGATAACCTGATTCTTACAGCGGTGGGTAAAGGACTCCACCTCCGCCACATACATCTCGCCTTCGAGGTTGATGCTCTGTGTCTTCTTGGCAAATACAACAGGCACTTTGAAATGCTGGGCAGCCACACAGGCAATCCCGATGCCGGAGGCCTCAATGGTAAGGATCTTGTTGATCGGCTTTTCCTCAAACCGACGCTTGAACTCCGCACCAATCTGATCGAACAGCTGGATATCCATCTGATGATTTAAAAAACTGTCTACCTTCAACACATTCCCCTCTGTGATGATTCCGTCTTTTACAATGCGTTCCTCTAAAAAATTCATACCAAATTCCTCTTTTGTTTTTAATTTTACTATCTATTATAGGAGAAAACAGAGTAGTTGACAATCACTGTTTTTTCATTCTATACTTTATCTGTCGCCGCAGGGCCGGGAGCAGGCTGCACACAGAGCAGATCATGCCCCTCACCCTGCATTTTACTTGGACAGGAGAATATTCATATGGAAAAGATCACAACTGTTTTATTTGACCTGGACGGGACACTGCTGCCCATGGACCAGGATCTGTTTGTAAAATCATATTTCGGGAAACTGGCGGAGAAAATGGCGCCCCGCGGCTATGACCCCGATGGTCTCATCAAAGCCGTGTGGGGAGGCACAGCCGCCATGGTACAGAACAGCGGGAAATCTACCAACGAAGAGGTATTCTGGAACTTTTTCAGCGGTATCTACGGTGAGAAGGCCCTGAGGGACATCCCTGTCTTCCAGGAATTCTATGAGGTGGAATTCCAGGAGGCCAGGCAAGTGTGCGGCTTCAATCCCCTGGCCGCCCAGGCCGTGGCCCTCTGCCGTGAGCTCGGACTTCGCAGGGTCCTTGCCACCAACCCGCTCTTCCCTTCCATCGCCACAGAGAGCCGGATGCGGTGGGCCGGCGTCTCACCGGAGGATTTTGAATACTATACCACCTACGAAAATTCCGTACACTGCAAGCCCAACCCGGACTACTACAGGGACATCCTCGCCCACTGCGGCCTCCGTGCAGAGGAGTGCCTGATGGTGGGAAATGATGTGTCAGAGGACATGGTCACAGAGACACTTGGAATGAAGGTCTTTCTCCTCACAGACTGCCTGATCAACAAAGAAGGAAAAGATCTGTCCGGATATCCTCAGGGAAACTTTGAGGATCTGATGACTTTTATACAGAAACTCAGATAAGGAGGGATGTGTCTTGCAGTCAACGATCCAGAATCTCTTTTCATTTATCCAGGATTCTCCCACCAGCTACCATGCGGTGGACACCATGGGATCCGTCCTGCAAAGCGAGGGGTATGTACGTCTTGAGGAGAGTACCCCCTGGAAACTGGTTCCCGGCGGAAAATATTTCGTCACCCGGAACCTCTCCTCCCTGATCGCCTTCCGCATTCCCGCGGAACCTGCGGCCAGTTTCCACATCGCCGCCAGCCACGGCGACTCCCCCTCCTTTAAGATAAAGGAACTTCCGGAGCTTCCCTCAGCCGGCCTCTATGTCCGGTTGAATGTGGAAAAATACGGCGGCATGCTGATGGGGCCCTGGATGGACCGCCCCCTCTCCGTGGCCGGGCGCATCCTGGTGGAAAAAGACGGGCAGCTCCGGACAAAGCTGGTGAACGTGGACCGGGATCTTCTCCTCATCCCCAGCCTGGCCATCCATATGAACCGGGAGGCCAATAACGGATTTAAGCCTGATCCGCAGAAGGATATGCTGCCTCTCTACGGAGACATTTCCCGCAGAGACACGTTCCTTCGCTGTGTGGCGGAGGCTGCCGGGGAGGATCCGGAGCACATTGCTGGGCACGACCTTTTCCTCTACTGCCGCATGCCGGGCACTCTGTGGGGGGCCGGAGAGAAATACATCTCAAGCCCCAGACTGGACGATCTGCAGTGCGCCTTCTCCTCCCTGACCGCTTTTGTACATACAGGAAAAGACAGCAGTCAGGGGGATATCCCGGGCCCCTCTTCCATCCCCGTCCACTGTGTGCTGGACAACGAGGAAGTGGGCAGCGTCACAAAGCAGGGAGCTGCATCCACCTTTCTGAAAGATACACTTCAGCGGATCTGTCTCTGTCTTGGCAAGTCAAGAGAGGACTATCTCACCATGTTGGCCTCCAGCTTCATGCTGTCCGCTGACAATGCCCACGCAGTGCACCCCAATCAGCCGGAGAAGGCGGATGCAGTGAACCGCCCTTCTATAAACAAGGGCATTGTCATCAAGTACAATGGGAACCAACGGTACACCACCGACGCCGTGTCTGCCGCTGTTTTCAAGACCATCTGCCGCCGGGCGGCAAGCAGAAGCAGTGCAACTTCAAGGACGAGCGGGATGTGGACAAGCTGCTGGAGGTGCTGGCCAAAGAGCAGCCGCAGATCCATCTGCTCAGCGCAGCCGGTGAGCAGATGCTGCAGAAGAAGGAAGCCGAAAAGGCTTCCCGCAAGCTGCCGGAAAGCGAGCTGACCGACGATGCCCGTCACAGCATCACCGTGCTGCACAGGGCAAAGGAATATCTGGAAGCAAAGCCGGAAATCGCCGATGAGCTGAGTGCAGCCGAGCGCCGCAAGCGCGCCCAGCTGCAAAGCAAGCCGGTGTACCGCTATGTGGCACTTGCCATCTTTGTTATGGGCATCGTCTCCGCGGCCTACGGCCTGTATGCCGTTACCAACCACACCGGCGGCTATGGCATCTACTTTGCACTGTTTGGCTTTGCAGCCATCTTCCTGTTCTCCAGCTACAACATGCTGCCCACCGCCCACAACAACCACAGCGCCATCATGAAGCGGGCCGAGAAGGCCGAAGCTGCCATGGCGGAGTACGTAAAGCACTACCCCAGCGGTGCGTTCCCGGTGCCCAGCCATTACGCACATCCCATCGTGCTCAAGCAGATGAGCGATGCCATTGAAGAGGGCCGCGCCGTCACCGTGCCGGAGGCTTTGACTGCCGTGGAAAACCGCCTGAAGTCCCTGAACGCAGATGTGCAGGTGGAACAGGAGGAATACGACGAGGTGGTAGTCATCAAAGCGATGTTCCTGAACCACGATTATCAGTAAAAAGTAAGCAAAGAGGGCTTTTCCTTCGGGGAAGGCCCTTTTGTTTTGCCTAACTTCTTGCACAGCAGAATTGTTCGTTTTATAATGAAAAAGGAGAGTCTTTACACCCACGAGTGGAGGAAACAGCTATGGATATGGTCACCCTTGGCAGCACCGGCATCACGGTGAACAAAAATGGCTTCGGCGCACTGCCCATCCAGCGCATCTCGCAGGAAGATGCCGTCTATCTGGCCCGCAAGGCTTACAAGGCAGGCATCCGCTTTTTTGATACCGCCCGCGCCTACACCGACAGCGAGGTGAAGCTGGGCGAAGCCTTTGACGGCATCCGCACGGAAGTGTATATCGCCACCAAAACGGCAGCGCAGAACGCAGAGGACTTCTGGAAGGATCTGCACGTCTCACTCACCAACCTGCGCACCGATTACATTGACCTGTACCAGTTCCACAATCCCGCATTCTGCCCGAAGCCAGGCGACGGCTCCGGCCTCTATGAGGCTATGCAGGAGGCCAAAGCCAAGGGCATGATCCGGCATATCGGCATCACCAACCACCGCCTGAAGGTGGCCCACGATGCCATTGACAGCGGTTTGTACGAGACGCTGCAGTTCCCGTTCAGCTATATCTCCGGTGAGCAGGAGCTGGAATTGGTGAACAAGTGCAAGGCGGCAAATATGGGCTTTATCGCCATGAAGGGCCTGTCCGGTGGACTGATCACCAACAGCGCCGCAGCCTATGCCTTTGAGGCGCAGTTCGATGGAGTTCTGCCCATCTGGGGCGTGCAGCGTGAAAGGGAACTGGACGAGTTCCTCTCCTATATCGACAACCCGCCGCGCATGACCGACGACATCCGTGCCGTCATTGAGGGGGATCGTACCGAGCTGTGCGGCGAGTTCTGCCGCGGCTGCGGCTATTGTATGCCCTGCCCGGCAGGCATCGAGATCAACAACTGCGCCCGCATGAGCCTGCTGCTGCGGCGTTCGCCCTCGGCAGAGCATCTCAGCCCCGCAGGTCAGGCCAAGATGAAAAAGATCGAGGACTGCCTGCACTGCAACCGGTGCAAGGCCAAGTGCCCATATGGTCTGGATATCCCCGCCCTGCTGGCCCGCAACTATGAGGATTACAAGCGCGTTCTGGCCGGTGAAGTAAAAGTTCAGTAACACAAAAGCTCCTGCCCATTCAGACAGGAGCTTTTGTGCTTTATGCGGCAGCTTTTGGCTGCTCAAAAATCCTCATCGATTCCTTATAGCAGCGTGCGAAGTACACGATCTCGGCAAGGGCGGTCAGCGCCCAGCTGCAGGGGTACAGTGCGTACAGCGAGGGAATGGTGTGAAAGTGCGCGAAGATGGTGTATACCCAGATCACCCGGAACACGCAGGAACCCATTACCACAATAATGGTGGGCACCACAGTCTTACCAAGTCCGCGGGAAGCGGCGATGGTGCAATCCATAAAGGCGGAGATGCAGTAGGCAAAGCCCATCACGCCCACGCGCTTCATGCCGGCATCAATGACGGCGCTCTCGGTGGTGAACAGGGCAAGGAAGGTGCGGCCAAAGAGGAACAGGCTTCCGCCCAGGATCAGGCCCACACCAAAGGAGTAGGCCAGACTGATGAAATAGCTCTTCTTTACGCGGTCCGGCTTGCCTGCGCCGTAGTTCTGGCTCATAAAGCTTGCACAGGCCATATAGAATGCGGCCATGCAGTCGTAGATCATGGCATCGGCATTGGCAGCGGCGCTGTTGCCCTTGACCATGAGAGAGTCGAAGGAGTTGACCCCTGCCTGAATGAACAGGTTTGCAATGGCGAAAATGGCATTCTGGAAACCGGCCGGAAGACCAAGGCCCAGAATGCTCTTTGTTGTGGCGGGGTCCAGATGCAGCTTTTTGGTGTCCAGTACGTAGCAGTCCTGCACTTTGGTCAAAGCGTGCAGGATCAGCCCGGCAGAGACACACTGCGAAATGGCACTGGCCAGCGCCACGCCCATGACGCTTAACTGGCACACGATGACAAAGAACAGGTTCAGTGCAATGTTCAGTGCGCCCGCAATGGACAGGTACATCAGCGGCTTTTTGGTGTCGCCGATGGCGCTGAACACAGCGTTGCCGAAGTTGTACAAGGCCAGAGCGGGCATACCAAGGAAGTACACCCGCAGGTACAGGATGGCACCGGGCAGCAGGTCGTCCTTGGTGTTCAGCAGCCGCAGCATGAAAGGGGAACCCAGCAGGCCGACGAACAGCAGCACCACACCCGCGATCAGGCTGACAATGGCGGCGGAGTGGACAGTCTTTTCCACATCGTGCTCGTGCCGTGCACCGTAGAAGCGGGCCACCAGCACGTTGATGCCGCCGCTCAGGCCGATCAGGAAGCCGGTGAACAGGCTGACGAGGATGCTGGTGGAACCCACCGCGCCCAGCGCTGTAGAGCCTGCAAACCGGCCTACCACGGCCACGTCCGACATGTTGAACAGCACCTGCAGCAGGTTGGAAAGCGCCAGCGGCAGACTGACCAGAAAGATCTGTTTGGCCAGAGGGCCTTCGGTCAGTGTTTTGGTATTTGATTTCATGTTCTCTTTTTATCCTTTAACCTAAACCGTGCCCGCGCACACCGGGGCACACCTCTATTATATGGGCCGCTGCGGCATTTGCAAGATAGCATCGACATTTCATATTTGATTTTTTTGTGTGGCTGTGCTATACTACTTTACACCGATGAGATGAATATGTGCGATCGTAGCTCAGCTGGATAGAGCGTTCGGCTCCGACCCGGAAGGCCAGAGGTTCGAATCCTCCCGGTCGCACCAAGAAAGACCCATACACAATGTGTATGGGTCTTTCTTTATTGCAGACGCCGTTTTCTGCCAGCCGGTAGAGTTCGTTTTCAGAAGCCAAGAAGCCTCAAATCATATTGCAAAAAAGTAAAACTCCTTTATAATAGAGCTTGTGCCCCGGTGTGCGCGGGTACTGTTTTGGGATAAGAAAAGGAAAAAAGAAACTATGAGTTCATCCGCAAAGTCTCTGACCGAAGGGCCTCTGGCCAAACAGATCTTCCTGGTCAGCCTGCCGCTGGCCCTGTCCAATCTGCTGCAGGTGCTCTTTAATATGTCGGACGTGGCTGTGGTGGGCCGGTTCGCAGGCTCCACGGCCCTCGGCTCAGTAGGCTCCACCAGCATCTTCGTCACCCTGTTCACCGGCTTCCTCATCGGTCTGAGCAACGGCATCAACGTGCTGGTGGCCCGGTTCTACGGTGCGCGCCATGCCGACGATGTGGAGAAGACCGTCCACTCGGCTCTGCTGGTCAGTCTGGCAGCGGGCGTACTGCTCCTGCTCATCGGCCTGCTGGGCTCACCGGCCCTGCTCCATCTGCTCAACACCAAAGAAGACCTCTACCCCGGCGCTGTGCTCTACCTGCGGGTGTACTTCCTCGGTATGCCGGCGCTGGCTCTTTATAACTACGGCAACGCCATCTTCAGCGCCATTGGCGAGACGAAAAAGCCACTGTACTACCTGTGCATCGCAGGCGTGCTGAACATCTTGCTCAACCTTTTCTTCGTCATCGTCTGCCATCTGGACGTGGTGGGCGTGGCGCTGGCAAGTGCCATTTCCCAGTGCGTCTCAGCCTTCCTCGTTCTGCGGGCGCTGACCCGCGTGCAGGACTGCTACGCCCTGGACTTCCACAAGGTCGCCCTCGACCCTGCCACCACCCAGCGCATTCTCGCGCTGGGCCTGCCCGCCGGATTCCAGAACGCCGTCTTCGCCATTGCAAACCTCTTCATTCAGGCCGGTGTCAACTCCTTTGACTCCCTCATGGTCAAGGGCAACTCCGCCGCCGCCAACGCCGACAATATGATATACGACGCAATGGCCGCGTTCTATATGGCCTGCGCCAGCTTCATGAGTCAGAACTACGGCGCGGGCATCCTTAAAACTTTTGGGGAACAAATGCCATCTACAAACTTTACGGTCAATTTCTTTGGATATATTTCCCTGATAGTAGCCAACAAACTCTTTTCCCGCATTTTTTTCAAAAAAACGATGAATATAGTTCTGCGTTTTAAGAGGCATATCAACACCCGATAACAAATGATAATAACTATATTCCCCACGTCGATAAGCTTCATCGAACAATGCAAATTCTGCATCTACTACACTTATATCTCCCCAACGGACATCCATACGTTCCTCTAAAAAAGTAAGTTTAGCATACGATGTCCGGCAATCCGGATAGTGATTCAGCTTTCGGTCAAAATGGATATAGATATCATTTCGTTCATCATCAAGAGCCTGTATCAGTCGTTTCAGAATTTCAAACTCATTATGAGCTATAATCAAATAGGCATGTTTCATTATTCTTGATCAGCGGTGATATGAATCAATATTTTGTCAACAATATGCATATCCGTATAGCTAAACTTCCGAGCAAACAGACAACCCGAACTGATTAATTCGTCATAGTCTCCCAAATGATATATACGAGGATTGGAACCACCATCAAAATCACATTTCAATAGTTTATCATCATAGTATATACGATCTTTTAAATAAGATTT
>OGXL01002633.1_pt1 | contig 13049 bp, 13 predicted proteins | sample 1576311 | NCBI WGS metagenome assembly OGXL01 (sample SAMEA3541564, study PRJEB24748) | human gut metagenome | biome: human gut; feature: human-associated habitat; material: faeces | place: China | collected 2012 | reverse complement strand
AAAATCAAAGTAACAGTAAAATAATTTTTATAAAAAGACTACAGGAGGGAGAGTGCAAAAACTCTTCCTCTTGTGTTATGATAAAGAGAAATTACTATTTTGATAAGAATGCAGTAACAATAAATTATGAAACAACAAAATCAAGATTACGAGAAAGGAAAATACCGATGTTAGAATGTGATTATGAAGTGAAACAGATTGATGGAGATTATGCACATCTGCAGAGAATCGACCGCCCGGAGGAGGAACTGAAGCTGGTCGCGAGGGCACTTCTTCCGATGGAAATCTACGAGGGCTGTATCTTACATTATGAAATGATGCAGTATTCTATGAAATAACCCCAGGAGAAGTACAATGGAGCAGTATTACTACAACCATATGGATAAACAGAAACAGGCTGCTTATCATGGCATCCTTCAGGGAATCACCAGCCTGGCGGATGAATTCCAGATTCCGGCACTGGACGGAGAAGATTTATACAATGTTTTCTTTCAGCTCCGGCTGGATCATCCGGAGATTTTCTGGGCGACGGGATATAAATATCGTTATTATAAAGATTCACCGAACATTATTTTTATCCCGGAATATCTGTTTGATAAGGGAAAAATAAAAGAGCATCAAAAGGCAATGAAATCCAGAGTAGAGAAACTGGTGCGCCCGGCACAGAGCCTTTCGGAGTGGGAAAAGGAGAAATATGTACATGACTTTATCTGTCAGAATGTACATTATGATAAGCTCAAGAAGGCATATTCCCATGAGATCATTGGTCCTCTGGGACAGGGCGTGGGAGTCTGTGAAGGCATTGCAAAAGCAGTGAAAGTTCTTCTCGATGCGCTGGGAGTCTGGTGTGTGATCGCAATATGCGGGAATAATCCGGAAAAAGGGATCAAATACCGTCATACCTGGAACATTGTCCGGATCGGCGGTACATACTATCATCTGGATGCAACATTTGATAATACACTTGGCAAGAGTGACAAAGTCGAAGATATTCGTTATGATTACTTTAATCTGGATGACAAACAGATTTTCAAAGATCATGAGCCACTGATCGCAGCAGCACCGCACTGTACAGACCATGATCACTTTTATTACAAAGAAAAGAAACTGTCATTCACAAAGACAGAAGATGTGTATAAACGTTCACTTCAGGCAGCCAAAAAAGGAAAAACACTGACCTTTCACTGGAGAGGCGGTTATCTGACCAGAGAGGTTTTGAATGAACTTCTTGGACTGATCCGCAAAGCCGGTGAAGAGAAAAATAAAACGGCGGTTGTCAATATCAACTGTCCGCAGGCTGTATTGCGCCTGTATTATACAGAGGCACAGATGCAGGAATGCATCACGATGGAGGATGCGAATGAAGGGGAAAAAGAGTAACGTATACACGAAAGTCTGATATTTGGTAATAAAAGGGGAGACATATATGCTTGAAACATTCAATGTTTTACGTATCGATGAGCCTGATTTCGGATGTGAGGGGCGTCCGGACGGGATGGAAGTGAAGGATAATGTCCTTCTGAAAAGTAATTATACAGGGGAAGAAATGACGGTCCGGGAAAAAGATGCCCGGTTATATGAACTGGATATCAATGAGGGAGACAAAGTATTTCTGATTGATGGAGAAATGAGAAAGCTCCGCTGACTGAAAGAATGGAATGAAAGCTATGAATATTGAGCTAAAGATTCTGGACTGGTTCCAGACCCTGCATACACCTGTGCTGGACAAATTTATGACATCTGTTACGAAGCTTGGAAATGCAGGGATTTTCTGGATCATATTGACGGTCCTGTTTCTTTTGATACCGAAGATGAGAAAAACAGGTGTAGTCATGGCGGCTGCCTTGATCATAGATTTATTATTATGCAACGTATTGTTAAAAAATCTCGTGGCGCGGACCAGACCGTATGATGTAAATACAGGCATACAGCTTCTGGTTGCAAAACTTCGCGATTATTCATTTCCGTCTGGGCATACAGCGGCATCGTTTGCTTCTGCAGCTGCACTGTATTTTGCCGGGGAAAAGAAGCTCTGGAAACCGGCACTGGTGCTCGCCTGTCTGATCGCGGTATCGAGATTATATCTGTATGTACATTATCCAACGGATGTCCTTGGTGGTGTGGTAATTGGAATCATCGCCGGATATCTTGGATATCGGCTTGTGAAGGTTCTGGAAGATAAGTTTTCCAGAATGAAGAACGGAGGCGAATAAGATGGATATGGAGGTAACGACATGCACAAGATCAGAGTATCCATATGTTTCTATGGAAGAGTCCAGGGAGTCGGATTTCGCTACAAGCTGAGATATCTGGCTGAGAAATACAGTGTGACCGGCTGGGCGAGAAACGAATATGATGGCTCCGTCTCCACTGAATTGCAGGGACTGGAAGAAGATATTGACAAGATCCTGCAGGCACTTTACAATGACCGTTATATAGAGATTGATGACATCCGAAAACGCAGTCTTCCGGTTGATGAGGAAGAGCGAGGTTTCGGGGTAAGATATTAAGGAGGACGCACACGTGGACGAATTATACCAGGCAATTGAAGAGAAGATCAAGGCAGCAGGATACCCGAGAGAGATTTCCGGTCAGGCTGTTTACGAAGATATCTGTGATCAGATTGAAGGAAAAGAAAATGGCAGTTATGTATTACTGTCCAAGTTTGAGGATGATGTGATCTTTGAATATCACATTACCATTATGGATCATGAATTTAATCTGGGAATTCTTACCATGAGACTTCCGGAAGGAATATATGCGGCAAATTTTGATGAATGATGAAAGTTATTCCAATGACTGAGCAGGTGAGAACCTGCTCTTCTATGTTAAAAAGGAGATTTTGTAGTGAGTATTCATGATAAATATAAAGTATTGCAGAAGAACCTGAAAGATATGGGAAGTGTTGCAGTTGCATTTTCAAGTGGCGTGGATTCTACATTTCTTTTGAAAGCGGCACTGGAAGCACTTGGTAAGGATAAAGTAATCGCAGTGACAGCCAGTTCCTGTTCATTTCCGGAGAGAGAATTGAAAGAAGCGACGGAATTCTGCAAAGAAAATGGTGTTCGTCATATTATCTGCAAATCAGAGGAGCTGGATATCGATGGTTTCCGCCAGAATCCAAAGAACCGCTGTTATCTGTGTAAGCATGAACTGTTTGAAAAAATCTGGCAGATTGCAAAAGAAAACGGCATGAATGCAGTAGCCGAGGGCTCCAATATGGATGATAACGGTGACTACCGTCCGGGACTGATCGCGGTTAAAGAACTTGGTGTCAGCAGTCCGCTTCGTCAGGCTGAGCTGTATAAAGAAGAAATCCGTGAACTGTCCAAAGAGATGGGACTTCCTACATGGGACAAACAGTCTTTTGCCTGTCTTTCTTCCCGTTTTGTTTATGGAGAAACAATCAGTGAGGAAAAACTTGGAATGGTGGACCAGGCGGAACAGCTTCTTCTGGACATGGGTTTCCACCAGATCCGTGTACGTATTCACGGAAATATCGCCAGAATTGAAGTCCTGCCGGAGGAAATAGCAAGACTTGTAGAAGAAGAAAACAGAACCAGAATTGCGAAGCAGCTTAAGGAATATGGATTTGATTATGTGACTCTGGATCTTCTGGGATATCGTACAGGAAGCATGAATGAAACATTAACTAAGGAAGAGAAGGAGATTAAGAAATAAATGTTAAATCAGTTTTCCAGAACAGAACTGCTATTTGGTAAAGAAGCAATGGAGAAACTTGCTGGCTCCAGAGTTGCCGTTTTTGGAATCGGTGGAGTTGGCGGTTATACAGTAGAGGCGCTTGTGCGAAGTGGAGTAGGTGCGATCGATCTGATCGATGATGATAAGGTATGTCTGACCAATCTGAACCGTCAGATCATTGCGACGAGAAGTACGGTTGGTAAATACAAAGTAGATGTTATGAAGGAGCGAATCCTTGATATCAACCCGAAGGCAGAGGTTAATGTTCACAAATGTTTTTATCTGCCGGAAACGAAAGATGAGTTCGATTTTTCCAAATATGATTATGTAGTGGATGCGGTTGATACGGTAACAGCGAAGATTCAGCTTGTTATGGAGGCAAAGGAAGCTGGTGTTCCGATCATCAGCAGTATGGGAGCAGGAAACAAATTTGATCCGACTGCTTTCCAGGTAGCGGATATTTACAAAACATCTGTCTGTCCGCTGGCAAAGGTTATGCGCCGTGAGCTCAAGAAGCGTGGAATTAAAAAATTAAAGGTTGTGTATTCTCAGGAAAAACCAACCCGTCCGATTGAAGATATGTCAATCAGTTGTCGTTCACATTGTATCTGTCCTCCGGATGCAGCACACAAATGTACAGAACGTCGTGATATACCGGGATCTACTGCATTTGTTCCATCGGTAGTAGGGCTGATCATAGCGGGGGAAGTAATTAAAGATCTGGCAAGAGCATAATTGAAAAAGCATAGAATCAATGATAAGATAAATCTGTTTTATTGACTCCATATTTTGCACAAAGGAGAGAATGTGTATGAGAAAGAAAAGTAAAAGTGCAGCGATACTGGCTGTGGTCATGGCGATGACACTGGCAGGAAGTTCCGCAGTATATGCTGAGGAGAATCCTTCTGCGAAAACAGCTGAAACGGATGATAATGAAAAGGAAGACACAAGGGCAGCAGAGAATGAACCTGCTCCATGCAATGAAGGTGAGCATGAGCTTATAGAAAGTAAAGTCGTTCTGCCAACCTGTACAGAAAGAGGTTATACGATCTACAAGTGTAAAGCGGATGGCTGTACCTACGAAGAAAAGAGAGATGAGACAGCTGCGCTTGGTCATGAACTGAAAGAAGTTTCCATGCAGGAGGCGACAGCAGATAAACCAGGTGTGATCACATATAAATGTCAGAGACAGGGATGCGATTATACAGAACTGGCGGAGATACCGGTCAAAAATACAAATACTGTTGATGGCAAAACAGACGATGCAGATACAAAGACAGATGAGACGCCGGGAACAGATGCTGACAGCAAATCAGAAGATGGCAAAACAGATGCTTCTGAAGAAGATAAGAATTCTAATACAGAAAATGCTTCCGTAGATAAAGACAATACTTCCGGAAAAACAGATCCTGCTGATTCAGACACTTCTGCCGATAGTAAAAATGAAGATGCAGAGGAAGAACTGCCAGAGGAAGATATTGATGAAGAATATGCTTCTTATGCGTCTTCAACTTCTACAGACATTGTAACGGAGTATGATCCGGAAACTGCAGTTGGTACGATTTGTGTTGCAAAGAAAGATTCGGATGATCCGACGGAAACAGAGGAAGTTACCGGTATGACAGTTCCAGCGGGAACGACAGAAATCAAGAAAGATGCCGATGGAAACATCACGGATCTGGCAGTTTCTACAGCTATTGATGAGGTTAAAAACGGATTTTCTCTGACAAGTGAGAATAAGAAACTTCATTCAATCGCTATCATTGATGAAAAAGATCCAGAGAATCACTGGATCACACTGAGTGCCAAAGAATCTGCCACTGAGCTGGGAATCCGTCTCCGCAATGGAAATAATAAAATTATTATAACACTTACGGAAAATGAGAAACCATTGAATATCATCAAGGTTTCTGACACAGAGAAAGATGTGATTTTGACGACTTCCACCGATGGAACCTGTGTGATCAATAAGGCGGTTCAGAATATTTCGGTGGATAAAGATGGGAAATATTCAGATAAGAAAACTCTGGGCAGAAAGAATCAGATCATTCTGAATGATGTAAATGGAAGTGCTCCATATCTGGAACTTGAGTATGTGAAAGATGAGACTGTAACGACATCTGCATCTGAAAAAGACGAAGATGCTGCAAGAAATTTGGAAACTAAAAATACCAAAGCAGGAGATTCTGAATCCAAAGCTGCTGAAGCGGAGAAACAGAAAGATCCGGATGAAGAATTGTACTGGATTCAGCCGTATGGAGAGGAAAATCAGGAACCGATCGTAATCACAGTTTATAAGAAATAAAAGTGTTTTTACAACAGATATGTCTGGATTTTTTATGTGAGTAAAAAAACAGGTCATTATCGTCCAAAACAGGAGATAATGACCTTGTTTTTTTGCATACGATTTTACAGAATGGTTAATTCTGATGCAATAAGCAGATTAATACTTACCAACAACGGTTGCTTTGAGCAGATTTGTGTTGCCAGGATGTCCAAGAGGAACACCAACTGTAAGAACAACGATATCTCCTTTTTTGACATAACCTTTTTCTTCAGCTGCTTCTGTAGCGTGAAGAAGAAGAATCTCCATGCTGTATTCCTCTTTGGTCAGGAGTGGTGTTACACCCCAGATCAGGTTCATCTGACGCCAGGTACGTTCATCCGGAGTACATGCAATGATCTGGCATCCCGGACGATATTTGGAAACCATGCGTGCAGTATTTCCGGAACGGGTAACTGCGATGATGGCTTTTGCATTCAGGTCGATTGCTGTCATGCAGGTAGCATGAGAAATAGCGGTAGTTACATTTGTAGCATGATCTTTTGAAGAAGTGCTGAACTGTTTATTGTAGTCAACATCAGCTTCTGTACGTACGGCAATCTTGACCATGGTTTTGAGTGCTTCAATTGGGTATTTACCTGCAGCAGTCTCACCGGAAAGCATGATCGCACTGGTACCCTGATAGATTGCGTTGGCAACGTCAGTAGTCTCTGCACGGGTTGGACGTGGATTCTTGATCATGGAATCCAGCATCTGAGTAGCTGTGATAACCTGTTTGCCGGCGCTGTATACCTTTGCAATGATATCCTTCTGGATAACCGGTACATCTTCAAGTGGAATTTCAACACCCATATCACCACGGGCGATCATGATACCATCTGCAGCTTCAATGATGCTGTCGATGTTGTCAACACCCTGCTGGTTCTCGATCTTTGCGATGATTTTGATGTCATGTCCGCCGTTTTTCTCAAGGATATCACGGATTTCTTTGACATCGGCAGCAGTTCTGGTAAAGGAAGCTGCGATAAAATCATAGCCTTCTTTGATACCGAACAGGATATCATCGTGATCCTTCGGGCTGATAAACGGCATGTTTACTTCTACACCAGGGAGGTTGACGCCCTTCTTATTGCCGAGAACACCACCGTTTACGACTTTACAGATGATGTCCTGACCTTTGATCTTCTTGACTTCAAGTCCGATCAGACCATCATCGATCAGAATGCTGTTGCCTGGTTTGACATCTTTATATAAATCTTTATAGGTAACAGAAACGATTTTTTCGTTTCCTACGATTTCTTCTGTAGTTAAGGTAAATTCCTGACCTTCCTTCAGTGTGACCTTTCCATTTTCAAATTCGCGGATACGAATTTCAGGTCCCTTTGTGTCGAGAAGCGCAGCTACCGGTTTATTGAGTCTTGTACGAATTTCTTTTAATTTATCAATACGGCCTTTTTGTTCATCATGTAAACCATGAGAGAAGTTAAAACGTGCTACGTTCATTCCCTCTTTAACGAGTTCTTCCAGAACACCGTCCTTATCAGTAGATGGACCAAGGGTACAGATAATTTTTGTTTTGCGCATTCAAATTCCTCCTACTTTTCCTAAAAAATACACCTTTATTCTAACATATTATTTTCAATGTACAAGTAAAGTTTTTGATAAAATACACGTTAAATTTCTAACATTTTTTACATTATTGTGAGAAAAACACATGGGAATCGAAAGTAAAATAAAAGAAGAATAAAAGAAGAATTCCGATGCCTGAAACTCTTTATTTAAAAAGTAGCAGACATCGGAATATGTAAAAATTTAATTTCGAGAGAATCGCTGTAATTCAGAAACGAGTATGACGATTGATGTACTTAGCTTTATATTTGGAGTATACGATCGTCTGATCTTTGTACAGACCATAGTAACCGGATACGGCATAACTGATAGATACAGCAATCAGGTAATAGGACGCACCACGGAAGCCAAACAGCTCAAATGCGATTAGGATGGAAGTGATCGGACAGTTGGTAACGCCACAGAAAAGGGCTGCCATTCCGGCGGCTGCACAGATGGATGGGGAAAGACCAATCAGGTGTCCCATGATACATCCGAATGTTGCTCCGATGCAGAAGGAAGGAACAATCTCACCGCCACGGAAACCGGCGCGCATGGTCAGGGTAGTGAGTACGAGCTTCCAGAAAAAGTCCAGCGGGCGAGCCTGACCATTCTCGACAGCAAGTTCGATCAGGTTATTTCCGGCACCCATATAATCAGAGGTGCGCAAAAAGAGTGTGATCACAATAATGATGGCACTGGCTGCGACGATACGGATATATGGATTTTTTAAAAATTTCGCATAAAGTTTGCTGACACTCTGAAGTGCCATACAGAAAATAATACTGATGGCAGCACAGGCAACGGCAACAAGAACCATTTTGAGTCCTGTTTCGATGGTAAGTTCCGGGATATTGACTACATGAAAAGATTCCGGATTGATGCCAAAGCCCGCCGCAAATTTTGAGGCAATAATGGATGCGATCACACATGGGACCAGTGCGGCATAATACATAATGCCAACGCTCACGACCTCCATGGAAAAGACTGCCGCCGCCATCGGTGTTCCGAAAACTGCGGAGAAAGCAGCACTCATACCGCACATGACCATGACATGACGGTCTTCTTCATCGAGGTGAAACCAGCTTCCAAGCTGATTGCCGATGCTTCCGCCGAGCTGGATCGCCGCGCCCTCACGACCGGCAGATCCACCGGCAAAGTGAGTCAGGATCGTAGAAACAAAAATCAGCGGCGCAGAACGGAACGGTACATCATCCTGAGAACGGATCGTTGATAAAACCTGATTGGTTCCGCCATCCTCCTGACCGAATTTCTGATACAGAAAGACAATGATCAGGCCGGCAACGGGTAGCAAAAAGAACACCCAGAACTGTTCTGTACGATAGCTGGTTACGAATTTCAGTACTCTGGCAAAAAGGCTGCTGATGAAGCCTACGCTCAGTCCGGTCAGTACTGCCAGAACCAGCCATTTAATAAGATTGGTCATATCATATCGAATGTGATCGATATAATAGTGCAGGTTATGGATTTCTTCTGGTTTTTTTTTATCCTGTGTGTTGTTCATAGCTTCCTTTTATTCCTGTGTAATTCCGGTTACTTCGTATCCGGCATCTTTGATCGTCTGACGGATCTTGTCCTCATCAATCTTTTCCGGTGATGTGAAAACGGTTGTGTTATTTTCGTGAGAAGATACAACGTCTTCAACGCCGAATGCTTTCTTAATAGCTTCGTTTACATGTGCTTCGCAATGTCCGCACATCATTCCCTCAACATTAACTGTAACTTTTACCATAGTTTTTTGCTCCTTTTCTTTTTTATTATAATCATTTTTTACTTCAATGGAAGTAGCTTGTTTAATTTTTTTGTCCTTTTTTGTGTCGTGGATCTTAAACAGGTTCAGACGAAGGGCATTGGTGACAACACAGAAGCTGGAAAGACTCATTGCGGCGGCACCGAACATCGGATTCAATGTCCATCCGAAAATCGGGATCCATACACCGGTAGCCAGTGGAATGCCGATCACATTGTAGAAAAATGCCCAGAAAAGATTTTCGTGGATATTTTTCAGGGTTGCACGGCTGAGACGTACTGCAGCAGGAACATCGCTTAAACGACTCTTCATCAGAACGATATCAGCGGCATCGATCGCGATATCAGTTCCGGCACCGATCGCGATTCCGATATCTGCGCGGGTAAGTGCAGGGGCATCGTTGATTCCGTCACCGACCATGGCTACTTTGCCCTGTTCCCTGAGTGAACGGATCACACTTTCTTTGCCATCCGGGAGAACACCTGCGATGACATCATCAACACCGGCCTGTGCACCGATCGCTCTTGCGGTGCGTTCATTATCACCGGTCAGCATGACAACACGGATTCCCATATTCTGGAGTTCTTTGACCGCCTGTGGACTGTCTTCTTTGATAACATCGGCAACAGCGATAATGCCGACCAGTTTACCATTCCGGGCAAAAAGCAGGGGCGTTTTTCCTTCTTCTGCAAGTTTTTCTGCCTTCTGGGAAAGGGTGGCAGGAACGTTTACCTGACTGCTGATGAATTTCATGCTTCCACCGATCAGAGTTTCCTGTTCGAGCACTGCAGAGAGTCCGTTTCCGGGAAGGGCATGGAAATCAGTAACCTCCGGCGCTGTAAGATGTTGTTCTTCAGCATGTTTGAGAATCGCTTTCGCGAGAGGATGTTCACTTTTTTTCTCCAGTGCAAATGCCATGGTGAGGAGTTCCTGTTCGGAGATTCCATCTGCAGGGAGCAGATCAGTAACTTCCGGCTGGCCGCTGGTGATCGTACCGGTCTTGTCCAGGGCAACAATCTGAACCTTGCCGGCCTCTTCGAGAGAAACGGCAGTTTTGAACAGGATACCATTTCTGGCCCCCATTCCGTTGCCGACCATGATCGCTACCGGAGTGGCAAGTCCGAGAGCACATGGACAACTGATAACGAGAACGGAGATACCGCGGGCAAGAGCATAGCCAAATTCATGTCCGGTCAGAAGCCAGATGATCGTGGTAACGATTGCAATCGTAATAACTGCCGGAACAAAAATACCGGAAACACGGTCTGCGATCTTGGCAATCGGAGCTTTGGTAGCGGCAGCATCACTTACCATTTTGATGATCTGGGAGAGAGTGGTGTCTTCGCCGACACGGGTTGCTTCGCATTTGATAAATCCGGACTGGTTGACGGTTGCGGCGGAAACAAGATCTCCGGCTGCTTTGTCAACAGGGATGCTTTCGCCGGTAAGGGCAGATTCATTGACGGCGCTGGTTCCTTCAATGATCACACCATCGACCGGGATATTTTCACCAGGACGTACGACAAAGATATCACCCTTGTGAACCTGTTCGATCGGAACGGTTACTTCCTGATCGCTTCTAAGAACAATGGCGGTTTTGGGGGCAAGTTTCATGAGGCTCTTAAGAGCATCGGTCGTTTTTCCCTTGGAACGTGCTTCGAGCATTTTTCCAACAGTGATCAGCGTCAGGATCATTGCGGCGGACTCGAAATAAAATTCCATCATGTAGTTCATAACGGCAGCAGAATCACCGTCTACCTGTGCTCTTGTCATGGCAAAAAGTGCGTAGACACTCCATACAAATGAGGCCATGGAGCCGAGTGCAACCAGTGTGTCCATATTGGGGGCACGGTGCCACAGACTCTTAAATCCGCTAATGAAGAATTTCTGGTTGATGACCATGACGATTCCGGCAAGCAGAAGCTGGACAAGTCCCATGGCAACGTGGTTATCGTTAAAAAGTGCCGGGAGTGGCCAGCCCCACATCATGTGTCCCATGGAGAAGTACATCAAAACGAGTAAAAACCCGATGGAAGCGATCAGGCGGCGTTTGAGAACCGGTGTCTCGTGATCTTCCAGGGCTTCCTCGGCTTCAGACATGGAAACCTGTTCTTTATTTGCACCCTTGAGTGATGCACCGTAACCTGCCTGCTCTACGGCAGTGATGATGTCATGAGAGGATGCGGTTCCTTCAACTCCCATAGAATTTGTCAGAAGGCTGACCGAGCAGGATGTAACTCCCGGCACTTTGGATACGGCCTTCTCCACACGGGAACTGCAGGCAGCGCAGCTCATCCCGGTGACGTTGTATTGTTCCATTGTATTACCTCCTATTTCATTAGCTTTTGCAGAGTTGCAACCAGCTCATCGATGGTTTCATCTTTACCTTCGCGGATATCACGAGCCACACAGGTACGGATATGATTCGCGAGAAGTTCTTTGTTAAAAGAATTGACGGCAGCATTAACGGCGGCTGACTGAATGAGGATATCGTTGCAGTAAGCATCGTTTTCCAACATTCCTATGATTCCCCGGATCTGCCCTTCGATACGTTTCAGACGGTTGATGAGTTTCTTGCGGTCAGCTTCTGAACGGTCGGTGTGCCTGGTACAGCAGCAGGCAGGAGCGGATGGGGTGGCATTATCATTGCTGCAACAAGATTTTTCCTGAGCAGCTGCTTGTTCCTTTATAATTTCTTCTGTCTTTGTAGAGGAACTGGCATTAAAGTTATTATGATCCATAAGCAGACTTCCTTTCGTTCGAGATTTATTATATCAGATGTGAGATGACTCCACCTCGCAGCAAGAATGCCGATGGCATTCCTGAATCGCATACCCTACAGGGGTATATTCACTATACTTGTAATATATACCCCATGAGGGTATGTGTCAAGGGAAAATAAAAAAGGACCATCGGGTTTATACCCCGATAATCCTCTTACTGATGAAAAAGGACACCCCGGCGGTCAGCGCTTCCGCAATCCAGAAAGCGTTCCATACTCCGACGGCTCCGAAGAAATGACTCAGGACAAATGCTGCCGGAAGGATAATGACCAGGTACCTGCAGAGAGAGACGATCAATGAGGCAGTTCCTCTGCCAAGTCCCTCCAGTGCACCACATGCTGTGACGGATACAGAAGAGATCAGGAAACCTGCACAGATGATTCGGAGTGCTGTTTTGCCTGCGGCAATTGTCTGAGGATTTGTGGTAAACATGCCGATCAGCTGTCCCGGAATTGTCAGGCAGATGATTGTTCCGATCAACATGATCACACCACTCATGCCAAGTGTGACGAAGTAGATTTTTTTCACACGTTTATGTTCTCTGGCACCATAGTTGTATCCGATGACCGGACGCATTCCCTGCACGATTCCGCTTGCCGGAAGATACAGGAAAGTCTGCAATTTGTAGTAAATTCCCAGAATCACCACATAACTCTGGGAATAGGCTGCCAGAAGTCCATTCAGTGCAGAAACCAGGACAGAAGGAAGTGCAAGATTCAGTGCTCCCGGGATACCGACAGAGTATAATCTTGCTGCCAGAGCCATGTCCGGATGGAGATGGCTGCGGCTGAGTTTTATCTGGATTGGCTGCATTTTGTAAATGATCAGATAGAAAACAAGATTGAACCGATGGGGCGGGCTATGTTGAATATCTGTATCGTGTTCGCCCAGCTTGAACGGG
>OGXL01002625.1_pt1 | contig 13067 bp, 10 predicted proteins | sample 1576311 | NCBI WGS metagenome assembly OGXL01 (sample SAMEA3541564, study PRJEB24748) | human gut metagenome | biome: human gut; feature: human-associated habitat; material: faeces | place: China | collected 2012 | reverse complement strand
CCTTTGCGGCAGCACTGGTAATGGGAATCTATGTGGGAATTGCCACAGAAGATACGGTAATGGAATCCTGGGAACAGAAAGGAACTTACCGCAACGGCTATATCTTAAATTTTGTACTCAGCATCCGGGATTCCTTTGTGGCGGAGCCGGATGGATACTCAAAAGATGTGGTGGAAGAGATTTCCAAAGAATATCCGGAACCGGAGAATAAAGGCTCGGAAGATGACCCGACCATTATTGTTATTATGAATGAGTCCTTTGCGGATTTGAGTGTGATTTCCCATTATGGATTTGAGACAACGGAAGAGGTAACACCATTTTTCGATTCCATGGACACCAATGTCATTAAGGGATATGCACTGTCTTCTGTCTTTGGTGCAAAGACACCGGATTCCGAGTGGGAATTTCTGACGGGAAATTCCATGGCATTCCTGCCAAGCGGCTCCGTGCCTTATCAGCAGTATATGTCAAAGAAACCGTATTCCCTGGTAAGTACCTTAAAGGAGCGGGGATATTCCTGCATTTCCATGCATCCTTACTATGCGTCCGGCTGGAGCAGAAGCAAGGTTTATCCGTTGCTGGGCTTTGATGATAGTCTCTTTATCGATGATTTCGACCAGACCAATATCATGCGGGAATATATTACGGATCAGGAATTATATAATAAAATTATTGACCAGTATGAGGCAAAGACTTCTGATGAAAAATTATTTATCTTAGGTGTTACCATGCAGAATCACGGTGGCTATACCGATTATTATGATAATTTCCAGAATACGATAAATCTTAAGAATCATTATTTCAGTGATGTAAACCAGTATTTAAGCCTGATTCATGAGAGCGATAAGGCACTGGAAAATCTGATTACTTATTTTGAAAATGTGGATGACAAGGTCGAAATCGTATTTTTCGGAGACCATCAGCCGAGCCTGAATAATAATTTCTATCAGTCCATGAATGGCAAAGGATTATCCGGTCTTACCTTGGATGAACTGCAGGAATTATTTACAGTACCATTTTTTGTATGGACGAATTATGACAGTGAAAGTAAAGATGTGGAACTGACCAGCCTGAATTATCTTTCCACAATGACCTTACAGCAGGCGGGCATTGAACTGCCGGCATATAATCAGTTCTTAGCAGACTTGCAGGAAGAGATACCGGCAATGAATTCCAGAGCATTTTATTCGAAGAGTCAGGGCGAATTCCTGCATTATTACGATGCGCAGGGGGAAGATGCAGACCTTCTGAATCAGTATAATATCCTGCAATACAACAACATGTTTGAAAAAGAAAAAGACAAGGATAAAAATCTTTTTCCGTATTATGAAACATCGGATTAAAGAGTGAAAAACATAGAGAAGTGAAGTGTATGGGAAAAACGGAGAGGCAGGGGGAAAATGTACCGGATTTATCTTGTGGAAGATGATACAATTATAGCCAGAAGTATTAAGAAGCATTTAGAAAACTGGGAATATGAAGTGCAGTGCACAAAAGATTTTTCAGCAGTTACAAAAGAATTTGCGGAGTTTGCACCGCAGCTTGTGCTGATGGACATCGGTCTGCCTTTCTACAATGGCTATTACTGGTGCGGTGAAATCCGCAAAATTTCCAAGGTGCCGATTATCTTTCTCTCTTCAGCTGCGGACAATATGAATATTGTCATGGCTGTGAATATGGGAGCGGATGATTTTATTGCAAAGCCTTTTGACTTAAGTGTCCTAACGGTAAAGGTACAGGCGATGCTGCGGCGCACCTATGATTTTACGGAGACCGGAGAAATGCTGACCTATCACGGAGTGATGCTTCAGGTGGCGGAAGCAGTCCTTACCTATCAGGATAAGAAAGTGGAACTTACCAGGAATGAACTGCGGATTCTAAAGACACTGATGGAAAATAAGGAAAAGGTAGTCTCAAGAGATACGCTGATGACAAAGCTCTGGGAAAGTGACTGCTTTGTGGATGAGAATACACTTTCCGTAAATGTAAACCGCCTTAGGAAGAAGCTTTCAGATGCAGGTCTAGAGGATTTTATTCTTACGAAGAAGGGAATCGGGTATCGGCTGAAATGAGATTTGTCAAAAATTATCTGAAGGAAAATCTGAAATGGCTGTTGTTAGTGCTTGCCTGCTTTGGAATCCTGTGCTTTGTAATCGGATTTGAGCAGGTGCCGCTGGCACAATGGGGATATGCGGCATTTTTGTGTTTCTTCCTGTTTTTGCTGGTAGTAATCATAGACTTTACAAGGCGTTATCTGCATCATAAGAAGTTAGAAAAGCAGACTTCTGAAATTGCTGTGACAATGGATAAGCTGTCATTGCCGCGGGGACAGATGGAAACGGATTACCAGAAAATGCTTCGTTCGTTATATATCACACTGCAGCAGCAGATTAATGAGCTGGAAAACGGGCAGGTGGAGCAGGCAGAATATTTTACCATGTGGGTGCACCAGATTAAGACGCCGATTGCGGCACTGCGCCTGCTGCTGGCAGAGGAAGAGGATGAGCGGAGCCAGGAAATGTGGGAAGAGCTTTTCTCCATTGAGCAGTATGTGGAAATGGCATTGCAGTTTTCCAGACTGTCTGCGAAAAGTACGGATTTTGTAATTGGTGAAGTTTCGTTGGATAAAGTAGTGCGGGAGGCAATCCACAAGTATGCCAGACTGTTTGTGCGAAAGAAAATTAAAATGGAATTAAGTTCCATTGACACACAGGTACTGACCGATGAAAAATGGCTGGAATTTGTGATAGAACAGATTTTATCCAATGCCATCAAATATACTGCCGGTGGAACCATTTCTGTTTATTTAGAGGAAGAATCGGAGCAAGAGACAAAAGAGCTGGTTATCGAAGATACCGGAATCGGTATCGCACCGGAGGATTTGCCAAGGATTTTTGAAAAAGGCTATACCGGTTATAACGGTCATGCAGATAAGCGCTCCACAGGAATCGGACTGTATCTCTGCCGGAAAATTATGCGCAAGCTGTCCCATGAAATTACGATTGAGTCGGAGATTGGAGTGGGAACGAAGGTACATCTTGAAATACGGTAGGAGGGGAAGCTTCCATTTTTTTTTCAAAAGTAAGTTAAAGTTTTCTTAAAACAGTATCTACGGAGCGTGGAATCCGTATAAATTCACCATTTTCTACGTCCCGTGGGTGTACTTAAAAATGAAATTACCAGATAATCAAAGCAGAAAGGAGGAAAGCAGATGAATCAGATAATAATTGGAAAATTTATTGCAGAAGAAAGAAAAAGAAAGGGTTATACCCAGAAGCAGTTATCTGAAAAATTAGGAATTAGTGATAAAACGATTTCTAAGTGGGAATGTGGAAATGGTTTTCCGGAGGTGTCGTTGCTATTACCTTTGTGTGGGGAACTGGATATTACTGTAAATGAGCTTTTATCCGGAGAAAGAGTTTCTGAAGAAGATTATCGTAGAAAGGCGGAAGAAAATATGGTGAATTTAGTAAAAGAAGCACAGGAAAGTAAGAAAAAAATAATTTTATCAGCAATGGTGGCAATGTTAGTAATTGTTGCAGCAACACCATTATTTGTGGTGTCAGGAGCTCTTGTAATGGAAAACTGGTTGAGGATTCTTTTAATTGTGTTAGGTACGGCAGTAATTATAATGGGTATTGCGATTGCCTGCGTTCTTGACCGTGATGCAGGAGCGTATGAATGTCCGGAATGTCATGGCAGATTTGTGCCAGAGATGAAGGATTATATTATGGGACCACATACTATCCGAAAAAGAAAACTGACCTGTCCACGATGTGGTGCACGTAAGTATTGCAGAAAAGTGTTGACAAAATAAGATGGATGCACAGCATGTGAAGTAGAGATAAGTGATATACAAAATTATGTCCTGAAAAATGTAAATATTAGCAAATTTATCACCTGAAAAATGTGGAATATAATTATGGTACAATAAAAAAGCTAGAAAATATAATTTCAACCTTACAAAAATGTAAGAGATAAAAGGAAAATGTAAGCACAATCCATGGCTGACATTTTCCTTTTTTGCTATGATAATGGAAAAGATGACAGAGCAATAAAGTGAGGAGAAAACAATGGCAATCTTAGAAGTAAATAATCTGAAAAAAGTTTATACAACCCGTCTGGGGGGAAATCAGGTAGAGGCATTAAAAAGTCTTAACTTTTCTGTGGAAGAAGGGGAATATGTAGCAATCATGGGAGAATCCGGTTCCGGAAAGACCACGCTTTTAAACATTCTGGCAGCACTGGATAAGCCGACCGGTGGACAGGTCATATTAAATGGCAAGAACATTGTGGATATCCGGGAAAAAGAGATTTCCGCATTCCGGAGAGAAAATCTTGGATTTGTATTTCAGGACTTTAATCTTTTGGATAATTTTTCATTAAAAGATAATATCGTTCTTCCGCTGGTGTTATCCGGTGTGGATTATAAAGAGATGGAGCGGCGCATAACACCGATTGCGGCGCAGCTTGGAATTCTTGATATTCTTGGAAAATATCCTTATGAAGTATCTGGCGGACAGAAACAGCGTGCGGCGGTAGCAAGAGCCTTGATAATCAAGCCGGAGCTGGTACTGGCAGATGAGCCTACTGGAGCACTGGACTCCAAAGCAACGGAAGATTTATTGACATTATTTAATAAGATTAATGAGCGGGGGCAGACAATTCTTATGGTAACACATAGCACTAAGGCTGCAAGCCATGCAAGAAGAGTATTGTTTATTAAAGATGGGGAAGTATTCCACCAGATTTACCGTGGTAATTTAACCAGTGAGGAATTGTATGCAAAGATTTCAGATACACTGACGATGCTTACGACAGGTGGTGAGAAACATGAATAAGGGGTTATATGGAAAACTGGCAGTAAATAATATAAAGCACAACAGACAGTTTTACCTGCCGTATCTGTTGACCGGGATGCTGACGGTGGCATTCTTTTATACCATGTTGTATCTGAATTACAATCCGGGACTGGACGAACTGCCATTTGGTGCCGTGGATGTAAAGCTTGTGCTGGGACTGGGCGCAGTTATCATTGGATTTTTCTCTGTGATATTCCTGTTTTACACCAACAGCTTTATTATGAAGCGGAGAAAAAAGGAACTTGGTATTTATAACATTCTTGGAATGGAGAAAAGGCATCTGGCAAAAGTAATTTTTCTGGAGACGTTTTTTTCGGCAGTGGTTGCCATCGGTGGCGGACTTGTTGCAGGAATTGCTTTTAGTAAACTGATGTGTATGTTATTGTACGCCATGATTGGATACCATGCAGAAATTGTTTTTTATGTATCAGAAAGTGGCGTTGTAAGTACTATCCTTTTGTTTTCCGGTATTTTTATGCTGACCTTTATATATAATCTGTTTCAGATACAGCTTGCCAAACCGGTGGAATTGCTGCATGGAAGCAGCCAGGGCGAGCGGGAGCCGAAGACGAAAAAGCTGATGGCAATAGTTGGAATTGTAACACTTGCAGCAGGCTACTATATGGCAATTACAGTAGATAATCCGGTAACTGCAGTGCTTCTGTTCTTTGTAGCGGTAATACTTGTAATTATCGGAACCTATTTTATATTTATGGCAGGCAGCATTGCAGTGCTTAAGTTCTTAAGAAAGAGAAAAAGTTATTATTATAAAAAGAAACATTTTGTGGCAGTCTCTGGTCTTATTTACCGGATGAAACAGAATGCAGCAGGACTGGCAAGCATCTGTATTTTATCCACGATGGTACTGGTGGTAATTTCTTCAACGGTAAGTATGTATGCCGGACTGGATGATGAACTGGCAGCCCGTTATCAGGGAGATATCGGAGTATCCATTACCAGTGAAAATCCGATTACAGAAGGTGATGTGTTGCGGGAGTTAGTGAACCGCACCATCCAGCAGGAGAACCGCAGTATAAAAGAAGAACAGGGCATGATGACGCTGACATTTTCCTGCATATCAGAAGATGGAAATCTTGTAATTCGAAAACATGATGATGAGGGCGATTATAGTTCTGATATTATTATGCTCCGCATGATTACAAGGGAAGATTATGAGGAAGCTTATAATGTAAGGGTTCCGGAGCTTTCGGATCACGAAGTGGTGTTGGTAACCAGTGATGGCTATGATAAAGATACGATTACGGTTGGAGATTATACTTATCCTATTTTACAGAAACAGCATTTTTCTTCTGAAAATGGACATTGGATGGATAATCAGGTCTATTATATGGTAGTAAACAGCGTAGAAGATATGGCACCGTTGTATGAAGCACAGAAAGAAATTTATGGGAAAAATGCCAGCAGCTATTATTATTCTCTGTATATCGACATCGATGGAAACAAGGAAGAAAAAATTGCCTGTGGAAATGCAGTATCTGCGGCAATTGGTGCATCCGGAATGGAGGAAGGGCATGACGGTAAATATTATATTATGATAGAAAACAGGGCAGAAAATGAAGATTCCTTCCGGCAGATGTATGGTGGCTTTCTGTTCCTTGGCATTTTCCTTGGAATCCTGTTTTTGATGATTACCGTACTTATTATTTTTTATAAGCAGATTTCGGAAGGATATGAGGATAAAGAGCGCTTTGCCATTATGGAAAAAGTAGGAATGAGCAATGAAGAGGTAAAGAAAACAATCAGTGCACAGATCCGGATGGTATTTTTACTACCGATTGTTACCGCTGCGCTACATGTGCTGGCAGCGTTTCCAATGATCCGGATGATACTGGCAGTGATGAATCTGAATAATGGAAGACTGTTTGCGTACTGTCTCCTTGGTACGATTGCTGTATTTACAGTTATTTATCTGCTGGTATACAAGATGACCTCAAGAACCTATTATCGAATTGTTGGGCATCAGATTGGGTAGAGACTCTAATAATATCAAATAACCGTAAGAACCTGCTGCCGGCAGTTCCTTACGGTTGTCTGGCAAAGAAGAGAAAGTTCCCGCTGCACTATGGCGTCATAGGAGCTTCTTCCGAGGTGTGTATTTAGCAATTGTTTTTAAAAGAAGTTCTGTATCCAGCGGTTTGGTGAGATGTTCATTCATTCCGGCAGAAAAAGTCTTCTGCCGGTCTTCTGCAAAAGCATTGGCAGTCATGGCAAGAATCGGAATGGTTGCGGCATCTGCACGGTCCAGGGAACGGATGGCTTTCGTAGCCTGGTAGCCATCCATAACTGGCATCATGACATCCATCAGAATCAGATCGTATTCCTGCGGAGAGGAGGCTTCAAATAAGGTCAGGGCTTCCTTTCCATTGTGGGCTTCAGTAACCGTTGCACCAGCATCCGTCAGAATAAATTCCGCAATCTCAAGATTAAGAGAATTATCTTCTGCCAGAAGAATATGATAGCCGGAAAGAGAGATTTCTTCATCGGAAGTTTCCGCTTCAGAAGTGGAAGCGGCATTATGGTCGATACAAAAAGGAATCGTAATCCGGTAAGTGGTGCCAATATCCTTTTCGCTGGAAAAATCAATGGTTCCGCCCATTTTATCCAAAAGATTCTTTACAATTGCCATGCCAAGTCCGGTACCGTTGTAAGTAGAACGGGCATTATGGTTTTCCTGAGTAAAAGGTTCAAATAAATGCTCCTGAAATTCTTTGCTCATGCCGATTCCGGTATCAGAGCAGGTAAATTCAATCCAGGCAGTATCTTCCGTGAAACGTACTTCATGACAACTTAGAATGACTTTTCCATTTTCCTTATTATATTTTACTGCATTGCTTACAATATTCATAAGAAGCCGCTTGATATGAATAGGACTTCCGATGAGACAGGGATGCTGGACAGAAGGAACTCCGGAAATAATTTCGATGCCACGTTCCGCAGCCTGCTTTTCTATGATGGTGGTGATATCATTGACCAGGTGTAGAACATGGAACGGGCGGGATTCTAAGACAATTTCGCCTGATTCCAGTTTTCCCATATCAAGAACTTCATTTACAAGTTCTAACAGCAGACCAGAAGACTCCTGGATTTTTTCGAGACATTCCTGCTGTTTGACAGGGTTATCTTTATAATGTCCGGCAATTTCCACCATACCACGGATTCCGTTAATCGGCGTCCGGATATCGTGACTCATCCGCTGCAAAAATTCGGTCTTGGCAAGGTTGGCACTTTCTGCCTTTTGGGCAGCCTCCTTTAGTGATTCCTGATAGAGTTTATCCTTCTTCAACTGGGCTTTCTGGTAGCTCTGGTCAGTCCTCCAGCGCAGCATCTGGAAAATCAGAAGAAGGCAGATATAACCAAACATATAATAAAATACTTTTCGCGGAGTCGTTTCAAAAACTGCATGCTCAGGCAGATAGACGTAGATATAATAATTCTGTCCCTGATCTAACATACCAAAGACATGCTTTGGTGAGGAGACTGTATTATGAACATGAACCATCTGTCCACTTACCGCTTTTTTGTTTATATTCTGTAGTACTTCAATATCATTAATATCTGTTCCTTCGAGTTTTTCTTCATTTGAGGCAATCACTTTATCACCACTGGTAATGACAATGGTGCTGTTACGGCTGATACTGTAGCCGGACAGCAAATTCTGAAAAGAGATACTGTAACTTTCAATATAATCAAGTGGTGTATGGTAATAAGTTACAATAATACCAGAGGTATCGGTACGTCCTACCGCTGCCAGGTCGATATAAGAGCCATCTTCACAGTTGATTCTGGAAGAGTATGTTTTTTCCGGATGTATGGCAACATCCAGAAGAACTTCTTTTTCCAGCGTATCGGTTAGGCCGGCACTGCCAATGGAATCAGTACAATATTCAGAGGTTACAGTTCCGGTTTCATCCAGAAAAATAATGCCGGTAATATAAAACTCTTTTGTAAATTCTTCCATGGAAGCTTTTTCCATGGATGTTGTGCCATGCAGACAGTTATCCGTAGAAATATTGTGGGCAGCCTGCTGACAGCATTCAATAATACGCATCAGGCTCTTGGTTTCGGAGGCTAAATTTAAATTGCTGTAGGTGGAGCATTGTTTCTTCAAATAATTAACCGTATCTGCAAGGTGTTCTTCTGTGGATTCGATATCATCGTTTGCGGAAGTAAAAAATACCAGAAGGAAGAACAGGATGCCAAGAAATATTGAAAAAGGCCAGAAAAAACGCAGTCTAAAGGGTTTGTTCTTATTTGACTTCATAATTTTCTACCTCCAGATAAGTACTTGGATGTGCTAAGTATTTTCCGATGATTTTCTCAGAGGTTCCATCTTTTTGCATTTCCTCTAAAGTATCAGACAGTTTTTCGTTAAGCCCGCTGGTATCATCAAGAGAGAAAGCCACACCCAGTCCGACAGTAAGAAGCGGTTTATCCAGAATGCGGTATTCCACATGATAATCAGACATATATTGTAAAATAGAAGTTTCATGGGCAGCAACCGCATCCACATAACCTTTGCTTAACATTGGGTAAATCAGCTCACGATTCTGCATGGCGAAAAGCCCGTTAATTTTTGGAATGTCGGGGTCGGTCTGGTTGAGAAAAATATCTTCCGGTTTCGTGGTGGCCTGAACGGCAATGTTTTTACCGGCAAGATCCTGCAGGGTGTAAATATTGCTGTCCGGACTGACTGCAACCACCTGCTGGCTGATCATATAAGGTCCCGCCCATTTGTATTCATCCATTCGTCCGTCCATACTAAAACAGCCCCAGGCACAGTCGATACTGCCATCCTGCAGAAGCGCTTTTTTATTTTCCCAGTCGATGGTGACAAATTCAGCCTGATAGCCCATTCTGTGGAAGGCTTCCGTGGCAAGTTCCACATCAATGCCGGTTGGTCTGCCGTCTGTTCCGCTATAATTAAAAGGCGGATAATTGTCGCTGCCGATTACAATAGTTGGCAGCGAAGTTTCCTGTTTTGTGGAAAGAGTATTTTCTGCTTTTCTACAGCTGCATAATAAAATTGTAAAGATAAAGAGAACAGCCAATAGCTGTTGTAGTTTTTTCGAACCATTCATATAATAGAGTCACCCCTGAAAAAAGTCTTTTTACTGTGTTACTATTATAAAGTAAGAAAGACGCAGATACAACAGATTACAACAGATTGCAATAGAAAATCACTTGAACTTTCGACAAAAAAATTGTATATTTGATATAGAAATGCAAATTTTTATCTGAAAAATTTAAACAGGTAGAAATGCTAAGGGATATGTTAGAGAAGAGGGGATTATAATGAAAGAAGTTACAAAACAGGCAGAGGAAACACAGATTAGCCATAAGACACTGCGGCTGCTGGCAGGAACACTTTGCTCAGTGATTGGAACATTGCTTGCAATCTATGTAGGCGGCTGGCTGATGCTGTTTAAACCGGTACAGGGTGTTGTGGCAGCCTATTTTGCAGGAAAACTTGCAGTTGGCACAATTGTCCTTGCAGCTTTTAAATGTCTGTTATCTGCAACAGTAGCAGGGGCAATCTGGTGTGGTGGATATATTGCGAAGTGCAAGTTTATCGGACATGAAGAATATTAATGAGCAGATTCGAAAAGGATAAGAATGAAAAGGCATGACGGATTAACGTCATGCCTTTTTGACGTTTAATTGAAATGCAAATTTGTATCTGATTTATATATAAAAAACTTACGCTGATGAAAGTAATGAGAAAAGCTGCTGATGGCAGCTTTTCTTGCATTAAGTTTAAATTCCCTCGAACCGTCCGGAAGCCCCACAAGGAAGTGTAAGTCCGTTGGAACTGACCGGAAGACCGATTTCGTCGGCTGTGACTTTGCCAGGGAAACGTTTTAGTTCTGTTCCGATAAGGTAAGAGAGGACAGCTGGCTGTAAGCCGGTAGTATAGGAATTAATCAGGAAGAACAAAGGTCTGTCCACCAGAAGCTGGGCACAGAGTTTGACCAGTGGATGGATGGATTCTTCGATTTTCCAGATTTCACCCTTTGGACCTCTGCCGTAGGATGGCGGATCCATAATGATGGCATCGTAGTGGTTGCCACGGCGGATTTCACGTTCTACGAATTTGACACAGTCGTCTACAATCCAGCGGATTGGTGCATCTGCAAGACCGGAAGAAGCAGCATTTTCCTTGGCCCAGGTAACCATACCTTTGGAAGCGTCTACATGGGTAACGGATGCACCTGCTGCTGCGGCAGCAATCGTAGCACCACCGGTATAGGCAAAAAGATTTAAGACTTTAACTGGTCTTCCTGCTTTTTTAATAAGTTCAGAGAACCAGTCCCAGTTAGCAGCCTGCTCCGGGAAAAGACCGGTGTGCTTGAAGCTGAAAGGCTTTAACTGGAAAGTAAGACTGTGGTAGTGGATGCTCCACTGCTGTGGCAGGTCAAAGAATTCCCATTCGCCGCCACCTTTCTTACTACGGTGATAATGGGCATTCATTTTGTGCCATCCTTTTTCTTTCCGTGGCGTATCCCAGATAACCTGTGGGTCTGGACGTACCAGGATATAGTCACCCCAACGCTCCAGTTTCTCACCTTTTGAACAGTCTATTACTTCATAATCTTTCCAGTTATCTGCAAGCCACATAGCATTTCCTCCAATATTCTTACGGTATGATTCATGATGATTTCCTTAAAACATCTGAATCCTATTATATAAGGGCAAAAATGTTCCGTCAACCAAAGAATCGGTAAAGTCCGAAGAGAATCACAAGAAAAATGGCATTATAAAGAGTAAAGATACCAAGATAATGTTTCTTGTTACTGCCATCGGTATTGGCATAGAACTTAAAGGAAATAAGGCTTGCCAGTGAAGCAATAAGTGTGCCAAGACCACCTAAGTTGACACCGATAAGCAGTGCGGAATAATTATTGGTAAAACCGGAAAGCAGGATGGCAGCAGGCACATTGCTGATAATCTGGCTGCTGATAATTCCTATGGACACTTCATGCTGAACTAAAAGCACGGCAATAAGGTCGTGAACAAAAGGAATCTGTTTGATATTCCCGATAAAGAGAAAGAAACAGAAAAAAGTAAGCAGCAGAAAATAATCCACATCTTTTAACACATGGTAATCAAGAATAAGAAAACCAAAGAAAACGATAAGCAGCATTATCTGAAATGGCAGAATGTGCAGTACCGTCAGAAGGCATAGCAGAAAAAGAATGCAATAAGCGGCAAACAGAATCCGGGGATTCCTGTAACTGCGGGAAGAGACTGGCTTATCAGTGGAACAGGCGGAAGATTCCGTTTGGACTGCAGAAAAATTGCCTGCCTGGAAAGAGACTTTTGGAAGAACCAGCAGGAAAAGGATGAGCAGCAGGGCGGATACAGCGGAATAGGGCAGCATGATCCGGATAAAATCCCATAGAGACAGACCGGAAATTGTATACAGATAGAGATTCTGCGGATTGCCAAGGGGAGTCAGCATACTGCCGAGATTGGCAGCAATCGTTTCTAAGACAATAACCGGAATCAATGCCTGTCGCTGGTCAGCCATCGACAGCACCAGAATTGTAAAAGGCACAAAAGTGATCAGGGCAACATCGTTGGTAATCAGCATACTGAAAAAGAAGCAGAGAAAGATAAAAAGGGCTGCCAGTGTCCGCAGGGAATGTACCTTATGAAGGAGCAGGGTTCCAAGTCTGGTAAAGACGCCAATCGAAGAAAAACCCCTTACCACAGCCATCAGGGAGAATAAAAGAGCCAGTACCCGGAAATCAATATAAGAAAAGTAATTTACGGATGGTGGAATAAAAAACATGGAAACAACTGCCAGCAGGAAAGCAATGCAGCAGACGGTTTCTTTTTTGAAAAATTCTTTCACTTTTGTAAACATACAGGTCTCCTTCTATGAAATCATATCTTAGGCAGTTGCGAAAGATAATAACATTTTGTTAATAATTTCTTTGCTATTTAAAGTATCTTTGTTTTGCATCGAAATACCGTAGTTCTAAAATATTAGTTTTGCTTTTTGCGATAAAACCAGTCTTTCCAATGTTTAACAAAGATAGCACCACTGTTCGTCAAAGTGCGGATGCCTGATAAAGGCTGTTAGGGGCACTTGGAATTTCGCCTGGCATCCGCCAACGCTGGCACAGGACGTGCCAGCGAGGCGCATCTGAACATGGATGTGAATATGCGCCGGTTGCCAGA
>OGXL01002621.1_pt1 | contig 13087 bp, 12 predicted proteins | sample 1576311 | NCBI WGS metagenome assembly OGXL01 (sample SAMEA3541564, study PRJEB24748) | human gut metagenome | biome: human gut; feature: human-associated habitat; material: faeces | place: China | collected 2012 | reverse complement strand
ATTTTCATCATTTGCTTGTTGAAAATGAAAGAATTAGAACCCTTATTTGTCAAGAACTCGTTTCAGACAGGAAAATTATTTCTATTAAATTAAAGAAAGCAATTGAAGAATATATTAAATATTACAATGAGAAAAGAATCAATGTAAAAAGAAAAGGATTGAGTCCATTAGCTTATAGACAACAATCCCTATCTTAAATTTTATAGTCCAACTATTTCAGTGCACTACACAACTATTGACGCTTTTTATTTTATTTATCTTTCCAAAAATCAACAGGTTCATATTCTTGTAACTGTGCAAGAAATCCAGCTTTTTGAAGTTCTTCTTGAATTTCATCGAGAATTTCTTCATTGTCTGCATGAACTGTATGATAATGATATCCTGATGTGACATTTTTTAGTAAGCTTGAATGTCCTGTTTGTAGATTTGTCATATAATTTTTAATATCTCTTCTTGAGGCAATATTTAATGTTGCTTTTACAATATTATAAACTTTATGATAAACAAAGACATCTTCAACATAACCACCTAAGTCAACAATTAAAGAAAGTTCTTTTTCTACTTCATTATCATCATGATGTACCTTAAAAATACGTTTACAAACTTTTTGTGTATTTAAAACATATCCTTTATGTGTTGAATAAATATCATAATCACCAGCACGAAGTAAAGCAATGTCTTGAACAATGACTTGCCGACTTACTTGGAGGGTTTTCGCTAAATATGTTCCTGATACAGGTTGTAAACTGTTTTTTAAAATATCAATAATGGCTTGTCTTCTTTTATTTCCATCCATAACTCGCCCTCCTTAATTGATATTATATCACATGTAAATTCTTCAATGAAAGGTCTAATATTGGTGCAGAATGTGTTAGAGCACCACTTGAAACATAATCTACTCCTAAATTTGTAAGTCTTGCAATGTTTTCTTTTGTGACATTTCCTGAAACTTCAATCTCAGCACGATGATCAATATAAGCAATAGCTTCTTTTAACATATCATCATCCATATTATCTAACATGATAATATCCGCACCTGCTTCTACAGCTTCCTTGACCATTTCCATATTTTCTACTTCAATTTCAATTTTTCTAACAAATGGTGCATACTCTTTAGCAAGCATAATAGCTTCCTTAACACCACCAGCAGCACCAATATGATTATCTTTTAATAAAACACCATCACTTAAATTATAACGGTGATTATGTCCACCACCGACTCTTACTGCATATTTTTCAAAGATACGATTATTTGGTGTTGTCTTACGTGTATCTAATAAACGAATAGAAGAATCTTTTAAATATTCTTGAACATTCGCTGTATAAGTGGCAATTCCACTCATTCTTTGTAAATAATTTAAAGCAACACGTTCTCCACTTAATAAAATACGAACATCCCCTTTAACACGTCCTAAAAGTTGCCCTTTTTCTACATGGTCGCCATCACTTGCAAAGAATTCGACATCACACGCTTCATCTAATAATTCAAAAGTACGTTCAAATATTTGTAATCCACAAATAATACCATCTTCTTTACAAATTAAATCAACGACACCTGTTTTAGAAAAAGGCATAACACTATTTGTAGAAACATCTTCACTAGTAATATCTTCTTTTAAAGCACTGATAATAAGTGGATCTACATTAAGTTTTAATGTTGTTTGATCAAACATATAATGAGCTCTCTCCTTTAAACTTTTTTCAATACGTTTGGCAGCACGTTTAGCAAAAACAAGACTTTCTAAAAGTGAATTACTTGCTAGACGATTCTTTCCATGAACACCATTGCATGCTGTTTCTCCAATAGCATATAAATGTTTCATACTGGTATGACTATCATAGTCTACTTTGATACCACCCATAAAATAATGTTGTGCAGGTACAACAGGAATAGGTTCTTTAAAAACGTCATAACCTTTTTCTTTACAATGTTCAACGATATGAGGGAAATGACTAGCAATTTCTTCTTTACCAATTGGTCTTAAATCTTCATAAACATAATCTGTTTGATCTTTTTCCATTTGTTTAAAGATGGCTTCTGCCACAACATCTCTTGGAAGAAGTTCATTGACAAAACGATTTCCATTTTTATCTAAAAGAATAGCCCCTTCACCACGTACAGATTCAGAAATCAAAAAGCTTCTTTCATGATCTGTTGTATATAAAGTTGTTGGATGAATTTGTACATAATCTAAATTCTTAAGTTCAATTTGATATTTTTTAGAAAGTTCAATACCATCTCCTGTTAAATGAGGATAATTTGTAGAATGTTTATAAAGTCCTCCGATTCCTCCAGTAGCTAAAACAACTTTTTTAGCGTATACCTTTTCTTCTTGATTATTTCTTTTAATCACTCCACCTAAAGCAACATTTCCTCGAACAATTAAATCAACAAGAGGTGTATTTTCTAAAAGTGTCACATTCTTTTTTTGTCTTACTTTTTCTAATAAATGTCTCGTAATTTCTTTACCTGTAATATCTTCATGATAAAGAATACGTTTTTGGCTATGAGCCCCTTCTCTTGTAAAAGCAAGGCTTCCGTCTTCATTTCTTTCAAAATCAACCCCATAACTAATTAAATCTTGAATAACATCTGGTGATGATTTAATCATTAATTCAACTGAATAAGCATCATTTTCATAATGACCTGCTTTCATCGTATCTTCAAAATAACTATCATAGTCATCTTCATTTCTAAGCATACAAATTCCACCTTGTGCTAAAAATGAATCACTTAATTCCGCCTCTTTTTTAGTAACCATTAAAATATTTAAATCTTCTGGTAAATGTAAAGCCATATAAAGGGCTGAACATCCACTTCCTACTATTAATACATCTGTTTTCATATTCTACTCCTATTTTGCAAGTTCTAACATTTTTTTAAGTGGACTTAATGCTTTTTGCATAAAGTCATCATTTAAAATCACTTCATTTGTATCATTTTCTAAAACATCAATGATTTTTTCTAATGTCACTTTTTTCATATTTGGACAAACTTGCACATCCATAATAGTGTGTAAATTTTTATTCAGTGCTAATTCTTTGATTTTTGCAAAAACACCGTCTACTGTCCCAATAATAAAATCTTTCGCATTTGTTTGAACAACATAATCAATAATGGCAGAAGTGCTTCCTACAAAATCAGCAGCTTCAACGATTTCTCTTTTACATTCTGGATGCACTGCAATTTTAGCCTCTGGATATTTTTGTTTTGCTTCATTTAATTTATCCAAAGTAATATTGGTATGACGAGGACAATGTCCATAATTTGTCATCACATTTTTTTCAGGGACTTGTTTTCTTACAAAATCTCCTAAGTTTTGATCTGGTATAAAGAAAATATTTTTTTGTGGTAATGCTTTAACAATTTTTACAGCATTTGAAGATGTTACACAAACATCCGCATATTGTTTGATTTCAGCTGTCGAATTAATATAACAAACAACAGCTAAATCATCATATTTTTCTCTCATTTCTTTAATTTCTTTAATTGTAATCATATGTGCCATTGGACAATCTGCAAAGGCATCAGGCATTAAAACCTTTTTATTTGGATTTAAGATTTTGGCACTTTCCCCCATAAATTCAACACCCGCAAAAACAATACGATCAGCTTCTGTTTGACTTGCTACTTTAGCAAGATAAAACGAATCTCCGATATAATCAGCAATCTTTTGCACTTCTTCATCCACATAATAATGTGCTAAAATAATCGCATTTTTTTCTTCTTTTAACTTTTTAATTTTTTCTATATTATCCATATAACTTCTCCCTTTTCTCGAGGAGAGTATACTCCTTTTGTTTACATCTGACAAGACAGTTGTCAAAAATAAATGTAAAAAAGTATCTTTTTTCAAAGATACCTCTTACATTTCTTTTAACCCTAATAAAATACATCCTATCAACATATATTCCTTTAAGCTTTCAATCTTAATCAAGTCAGGGATATAACTCTTTGGCATATATTTTTCCATTTCTTTTTTGACATTATCACTTTTAGATATCAACCGATTATAAATGATGATTGCATCCGGTGCCACCATCGATGTAATTCCTAAACAATACTTCGTTGTCCATTCTAACGCTCCTTCTGGCGTCTTTTTAATTTCTTGATAATTATCACTAAAAGAAATCGGTAAATACTGAATTTCACCCGCAATATTATGCCTTCCTTTAATTAAATGTCCTCGATGAATATGTCCTACCCCACCAGTACCACCAATTCGTGCTTGGTAAAGGAAAGAAATCGATTCATAGTCATCTTGTGAAGCAAAATATCCCATCACAATTGTATTAACATCATTATTAATGACAATCTTTTGACTATATTTTTCTTCAAGATAAGCTTGTAAATGACATTCATTCAAGCCATATTTTTTTAAAGTTACTACCCCATTATAAACAACCCCAGGTAGTGAAAGACTAATGAGTTCTATATCAGGATATCCATATAAAATCGTATTAATTAAATCAACAATATCATCGACTGAAATAGTGTTTTTATAGACTTCAAAATCTTCTAAAATCATATTGTTTTCATCATAAAGACGACTGACAAGTCTTACTTTTTGATCTAATTGAATAAAAGCAAGTGCTAAGACTTGTTGATGAGCTTTCAACATTTGTTTAATAGGTAAAGGGTTTTCTTGTTGACTTTGAACTTCTTTTTCTTTATAAAGTTCATCTTCTAAAAAAGTAATCGTATTCCCCACATCATATTTTCCAAATAATGCAGGTGATAAAGCATAAACACGCTTATTTTTTAAGACTCCTCCTACTTCAGATAAACGAAATGATACCTGTGGTGCTAGTAAAATAACATCATAATCTTTCGCCATGTCATAAAGATTTCCATAAGAAACAGCATTAAATTCAAAATCTTTATTTAGAAGCTGTACACCCTCATTTAATTTTTCAGCAAAGAAACCTGTTGTTAACCCACTTGTGCAAGATAAAAGAACTCTTGTTTTTTTAGTTGTTGTTAAGGTTTGTAAACAAAGACGCATGTCATAAAGTAAACCTAAAGCGTGATGAAAATTATTCATTTGAAAATGAATAAAGAAGACTTTTTCTTTAGTCATCTTATTTTCAACATCGAGTTCAATAATACAATTAGGATAAAAATTAATGGATCCTAAACCATATTTTGTTTCAATCACAATATTATCATTTACTTCTTTGACATCCCAATCATCTTCATTTTGATTCAACAGCCATCTCTTTAAAAGTTCTGTATCAATCTCTTTTAAAAAAGAATCCATCGTCCTCACCTCTTTTTTTATTATACATTTTTTTCATCCAGAAATTAAAAATTCTTGATAATAATCAAGAATTATTGCTCAGGTACAACTGCAAAATAAACAAGATCTTCTTCATGATCATTGACCATTGTATGTTTATGACCTTTAGGACAATAATGAACACTGCCTTTATGAAGTTCTTCTCTTTGACCATCATAAATAACATAACCATTACCAGAAATAACATAAATCACTTCACTGTTTGTTTCATGAACATGTTCTCCAACACTTCCACCCATTGGAATATGTCCAATCATAAAACGATTTAGACCATCGAAATACATCTTTGCTTCAATGTATTTTTCGCCACCTTTAAAGTTTTCAAATTTTTCTAAATTATTTTCATCATATTCAAAAATCATTTTTATATCCCCCAATCACTTTTCATTATAACATATCTTACACAATTGTAAGATGACGAATTGCATGATTTTCTATATAATATTAAAAGAAGGTGATCTTATGTATAAATTATTAATTGTTGAAGATGATTTTATTATCGCAAAAGGCTTACAAAAACATTTTGAAAAATATCATTATGATGTTCAATATATAGAAGATTTTGAACATGTTTTAGATGATTTTTTAGCATTTCAACCTGATCTTGTTCTATTAGATATCCATCTACCTTTTTTTGATGGTTATTATTGGTGTCAAGAAATTCGAAAAATATCACAAGTCCCTATTGTTTTTATTTCCTCCGCTAATGAAAATATGAATATTGTTTTAGCAATGAATATGGGTGGTGATGATTTTATTAATAAACCTTTTGACTTACAAGTCGTTCAAGCTAAAATTCAAGCACTTCTTAGAAGAACCTATAGTTTTTCTAAAGAATTTCATCTTTTATCCTATCAAGATGTCTATTTAGATTTATTACAAGGAAAGATAACTTATCATCAAAAAGAACTTGTTCTAACAAAAAATGAACTTAAAATATTAGAATTTATGTTTGAACACGCTGAAGTGATTGTATCACGCGTTGATTTAATGGATCATTTATGGGACGATCATCAGTTTATTGATGATAATACTTTAAGTGTTAATATGAATCGCTTAAGAAAGAAACTTGAAGATATTGGACTTTTTAACTTTATTCATACAAAGAAAGGTTTAGGGTATTTATTATGCTTAGAGAATATTTAAAGAAAACTTCTACTGTTTATCTTCTTTATCTTTTCTTTATGCTAACAAATTTTCTAATTTTACTTCTATGTCAGGTTTTACAAGATTTGATGATTTATATCTTGATTGTCGATTTAGTAATCGTCTTGATTTACTTTATTATTGATTATACAAAATATAAAAACCATCATCGTTATCTTCAATATTTACAAGAAGACAGGGAACTTCATTTTCCTAAAATACGTTATCTTGAAGAAAAAACATATCAAGAATATATTCAAAGACTTCAAAATACAATGAATGATTTAAAAAAAGAAAATCAAATTAAATATAATGAAATGATGGATTATTATACAAAATGGGTCCATCAAATTAAAACACCTATCGCAGGATTAAAACTCGTTATTCAAAATGATTACCAAGATGAAAGAATGCTCGTTGAATTATTAAAAATAGAACAATATGTCAATATGGCTTTACAATACATTCGTTTAGATCACATTCATCATGATCTTTCTTTTCAAAAAATATCTTTAGATTATCTTGTATCACAAGAGATAAAAAAACAATCCCTTTTCTTCTTTGAAAAAGATATAAAAGTAGATTATCAAATCAAAGATATACAAATATTGACGGATGAAAAATGGAGTGCTTTTGTCATTGAACAAATACTTTCTAATGCCTTAAAATATACTCAACAAGGAAGTATTAAATTTTATAATGATCATGAAAAGCTTTATATTCAAGATAGTGGTATTGGTATTAAAGAAAGTGATTTACCTCGTGTTTTTGAAAGAGGATTTACGGGGTTTCAAGGAAGAAATGATAAAAAAGCGAGTGGTTTAGGTCTTTATTTATGTAAGAATATTTTTGATAAATTAGGTCATCTAATTTCTATTGAATCGACTATTGGTAAAGGAACAACGGTATGTCTTGATTTTACTAAAAAAGAAATATTTATTGAATAATCTTACAATAATGTAAGATTATTTTGCTTATTTGTAAGATAAATCGATAGGTCATCTTTTATTAAAAGCATAGAATATAGGTGTAAAAAGGAGGAGACAAAAATGTCATTATTACAAGTTAAACATTTACAAAAAATTTATTCAACACGTTTTTCAAGTCAAAAGGTAGAAGCTTTAAAAGATGTCTCTTTTGACGTTGAAGAAGGTGAATATATTGCTATTATGGGTGAATCTGGAAGTGGGAAAACGACACTTTTAAACATTTTAGCTTCTTTAGATAAACCAACAAGTGGCGAAGTATTACTAGATAATCAAGATCTTACTAAAATCTCTGATAAACATATTTCAGCTTTTAGAAGAGATAATTTAGGCTTTGTATTTCAAGATTTTAACTTATTAGATACTTTTAATGTTGCTGATAATATTTATTTACCCCTTGTTTTATCCAAAGAGCCTTATGCTTTAATGAAACCAAAACTAGACAAACTAGCTAAACCTCTAGGAATAGATCATTTATTAGAAAAATATCCCTATGAAATATCTGGTGGTCAAAAACAAAGAGTTGCTGTCGCAAGAGCCCTCATAACAAATCCTAAAATCATTCTTGCCGATGAACCAACAGGAGCTCTTGATTCTAAATCAACTGATCAGCTTTTATCAATCTTTGATCAAATTCATCAAAGTGGACAAACTATTTTAATGGTGACTCATAGTAGTAAAGCAGCAAGTTATGCCAGTCGTGTCTTATTTATTAAAGATGGACAAATCTTCCATCAACTTTATAAAGGAGATATGTCTAATCAAGAAATGTATCAAGCTATTAGCGATACTCTAACAATGCTTCTTTCAGGAGGTAAATAAAATGAAATTTTATTTAAAATTGGCTTTAGGAAATATCAAAAAGAATAAGAAGCTTTATACATCATATTTTGTTTCAACAATCTTTTCTATTGCCTTATATTTTATTGTTAGAAATATTGGACAAAGTCCTACTTTAAAAGATCATCAAGAAATGACGATGTTTTTAGGATTAGGCAGTGGTGTAATAAGTATTTTCTCTTTTATATTTTTACTTTATACCAATAGTTTTGTTATAAAAAATAGAAAGAAAGAAATTAGCCTTTATCATATCTTAGGGATGGAAAAAAGAAATATACGTTCGATGATGTTTCTAGAAACACTCATTATCGCCCTTATTTCTCTTTCATCAGGTATTTTAATAGGTGTTCTTCTTTCGCAAATAACATCGGTTATTATCTTAAGACTGATCCATAAAAGTGTTCAATTTTCTTTAAACTTTTCATTGAACGCTTTTATACAAACCATTATTGTTTTTAGTATCATTTTCTTAATTTCTTTAATATACAATATTACTATTGTTGTAAGAAGTAATCCTATTGAACTTTTAAAAGGACAAAACATTGGTGAAAAAGAACCTAAAACAAAAATAATCTTAACCCTTTTTGGAATGATTACTTTAGGGGCTGGTTACTACCTTGCCTTATCTATCACTGATCCAATGAAAGCAATGACTTTATTCTTTGTTGCAGTTATTTTAGTCATGCTAGGAACTTATAGTTTATTTACAGCAGGAAGTATTGCTTTATTAAAATTCTTAAAATCAAGAAGAAACTTTTACTATCAACCAACACACTTTACTTCTATTTCTGGTCTTTTATACCGTATGAAACAAAATGCGGTCGGACTAGCAAATATTTGTATTTTATGTACTTGTGTTTTGGTTACTCTTTCTTCAACAATCTGTTTATATAATGGAATTCAAGATAGTATAGACCGTCAATGTTATATGGCTGGTAATATTAAGTTGAATGGTTTTAAAAATCCAAGTTATGTTTTTGATAAAACAAAAGAATTATTAAAAGATGAAAAATATGATTCTCTTTATGCTTTACCTGTTTATGAGTATTCTGGGAGTTTAAAAAAGAATCATGCTAAACTTGATGATTATGATTATAAATATCTTTCTTGCATCAACCTTGTTTCTTTAGAAGATTATAATCATTATTTTGATAAAAACCTTTCTTTAGATAAAAATGAAATCTATCTCTATAGTTATGGAAAATATAATTACCGTTCTCTTTCTTTAAATGGCAATTCTTATGTCATTAAAGATCAAATCAAAAACCGTCAAGTTCAAACTGGTAATAGTTATGCTTTTAATGCTATAACTATTATTATGAATCAAAATAATCTTGATCAATATCAATTAAAACCACAAATATTCTTTATTGGTTTCAATGCATCAAAAGAAGTTGTTAAGAATGTTACAAATCAACTTGTAAAAATAGATTATAGTCAACTTGGTGAAAAGAATTATTATTTTACTACTCAAAATGGGATTGAAGATCAAGAATTTATCTATGAAATGTATGGAAGTATTCTCTTTATCGGTATTTTCTTATCAATTATGTTTTTAGTAGCTGCCATTATCATTATCTACAATAAACAAATATCAGAAGGATTTGAAGATCAAAATAAATTTGAAATCTTACAAAATGTTGGTATGTCACAAAAAGAAGTTAAACAAACAATCCAGTTTCAAGTACTTATTTTCTTCTTTGTCCCATTAATTGTTGCAATTATTCATTTATTATTTGCTTATCCGCTCATTTTAAAGGTATTAAACGGTTTATTGTTATGTAATGAAAATGTCTATCTTATTTCTACAATCAGTTGTATTATAAGTTTAATTATTATTTATACGATTGTTTATTTAATCACTTCTAAAGCTTATTATCGTATTGTGAAAAAATAACATATTTTAATGGACTGAAAAGCTAAATTATAGCTTCAACAGTCCTCTTTTATTATATAAAAAAACAGAGAAATCTCTCTGCTTATCCAACTATGGCTCTGGTTCTCCGATTTAATCCAACTAAAGCATGGATTCTCTAAAGAAAATATATCATATTTTCATTTTAAAAAAAATATTTTAGAGATCACTTACAATATTATGTACCCATATACCCTTTCTTACAAGAACAAGACCAAGTGTTGCTTTAGGAATATCAACACATTGAACTAGTAGATAGATAGTCAATATTGGTAATGATGTTAAGCGTGTAAGTAATAAAGCACTCATGAAAGTAAAAACAAAAGTATAACCACTATCAAATAAGAAGGTTAGAAAAGTTTTGCCTCCTGCTCGCATTGTAAAATAACTACTGTAATAAATAGAAATAATTGGTAACATACATGCCGCAATTTTTAAAAGTTGTGAGGCTAAAGCTTTTACTTCTAATGAAGTATTATAGATTTGTGGTATGAGTGATGAAACATTGAATAATACAATACCTATAGCCAAACACATCACAAAATTCATAAACAACATTTTTAAATCATAATCTTTGGCTTTTTCAATTTCTCCTGCTCCAAGTTGTTGACCAACTACAATAGAAATAGAGTTACCCATAGCATAACATACGATCATAAAGAAGTTTGTTACTGTTGTTGTTATGTTAATGGCAGCTACCGCTATAATTCCTCTTGTAGAATAGCTTTGAGAAATCAAAGCAATAGAAATAGACCATAAGATTTCATTACATAAAAGAGGTAATCCTCTTTTCAACATTTCTTTAGTTGTATCAAAAGGAACTTTCTTCATCTTAATAGCATCTTTTAAATAAAGATTTCGAGAACCCCCTATAATATTAATACTCATTTCAATCACACGAGAAACAACCGTTCCAATCGCCGCTCCTGAAACACCTAATTGTGGAAATCCAAAATGTCCAAAGATCAAAATATAATTAATACAGAAATTGACAATCACGGCGACCACACTGGCAATCATTGGTAAAACCGTATTTCCTGTTTCTCTAAGTGACGATGAATAAACTTGTGTAATTACAAAAGGAATCAGTCCAATGAGCATAATTTTTAAATAATCCATTCCATAATTTAAAGTTTTTAAACTATCAGTAGGATTATCATTTAAATATAAAGAAATCAATTGTTGTCCAAATGTATAGAATAAAAAAATAGCTAGCAGTGTAATTATAATTCCTATAATCAATTTGATCCTAAAACAATTCTCCACTCCTTCTTTATTTTTCTTTCCATAAAACTGTGCCATAAAGATTCCTGGGCCTGACATAGCTCCAAAAATCGTGACATTAAATACTTGTAATAATTGATTGGTAATAGAAACTCCTGACATAGAAAGTGTTCCTAATTGTCCAATCATAATATTATCTAATAAACTTGCAAGATTTGTAAAACCATTTTGAATAACAATGGGTATACAAATCGCAAGAACCATTTTATAAAATCCTTTACTTCCAATTAGTTTTTTCATATTCCCTCCTATGTGTAAAAGATATTATAATCGATTATGCATTTAAAAAAAAGAGCTTTCGCTCTTTTGGTTACTTATTATCTCCTAATAATTGAAGAATATCTAAGAAGATATTAACAAAGTCTAAATAAAGATTAAATGCTCCATAAATACTTAATTTTTCTAACATTTCTGGATTAGATGAAGCATAATTATAAAGTTGTAATGATTTTTGCATATCATATGCTGTAATTCCTGCAAATAATGCAAGTGAAATCAGTGGCATAATAAGTGTTCCCACCCCTAAATGAAAAATCATCACAATAACTGAAAAAATAATATAAACAAATAATCCTGCTAGACAGATTGTTCCAATGCGTGTTAGATCCATTTTAATCACTGTTCCTAGTACAACAAGCACACCAAAGTAGATGGCTGCTACTAAAAAAGCAAGTGCAACGCTAAAGGAAGTATAGCTTGCAATAACATAAGAAAATGTCACACCAGTAATGACTGAATAGATCATATAAAGAACTTTTGCCGTAATTGGTTTCATTGTCATTAAACGTCTTGATAAACCAATAACAACCGCAAATTGAAAAATAATTAAAATGAAAGGAAGCATTCCTGCATAAGACATAAATGATGATCTTTCTAAAGCAAAAGCTGTCACAAAAGTTGTTAAAACACCAATAACCATCCATTTAAAAATATTGTTAATGTATTGTTGTATCGTCATTGAACGATCTTCAACATATTCATAAGTTTTGTTATCCATATTCATTCTCCTATCCTTGAATAATACGATTTTCTAAAATTTTCTTTTCAGGTAATGTTTTTTCAACATATCCTAAAATACAACAACCAATACCAACGTAATCCTCTAAATGCCATTTTCGAAGATATTCTTGGCCTTTTTCTAATTCAAACATTTCTTTACAACGATTGATCCAACAAGAACCTATATTTAATGCATAAGCTCCTGTCTGCATAGCACCAATCACTAATGAACCATCTTTTATACCATTACTTTCATCTTTTGGGACAAAGATAAAACATACTGTTGGTGCTCCATAAAAAGGATCTGTGTCTGTTCCCATTATCTTTCCATTCATTTTAGATAATTTGTCCCTGACTTCCCTGTTAGTTACTGCAATTATAATAGGGGACTGATTTCCTCTTCCTGTAGCAGCATATGTTCCTGCTTCAATAACCTTGTCAATTAATTCCTTTTCCACCATATCAGGCTTGTACGCCCTGATGCTTCTTCTTGTTTTAATTGTTTCTAATACTCTATCCATAATTACCTCCATAAATAAATGGTTGTCATTTGGATTTGTTTAGAAAATACTTTGATACTATTGCCCTTAAATTTATTGACTATAATCTAAATTTAA
>OGXL01002612.1_pt1 | contig 13109 bp, 9 predicted proteins | sample 1576311 | NCBI WGS metagenome assembly OGXL01 (sample SAMEA3541564, study PRJEB24748) | human gut metagenome | biome: human gut; feature: human-associated habitat; material: faeces | place: China | collected 2012 | reverse complement strand
AAGTATTCACACCATCCGAAACGCAAATAGAGTTTCCGTCCCCTTGCGGGGTGTGGGTTGTTTCTTATTATCAGATGGCTTGTCTAGGCTTTATCGAGTTTCCGTCCCCTTGCGGGGTGTGGGTTGTTTCTGTTTTTATAGGCACTTGCATTATAGGCGTGTGTTTCCGTCCCCTTGCGGGGTGTGGGTTGTTTCGCATTTGTATAGCGCAGTGCAAATGATGTACGGTTTCCGTCCCCTTGCGGGGTGTGGGTTGTTTCGCAATTATGCTCCGACTTTAGGGATCATGCTGGTTTCCGTCCCCTTGCGGGGTGTGGGTTGTTTCGAAAAAGGAGAACACAATCATGAAAACTAATAAGTTTCCGTCCCCTTGCGGGGTGTGGGTTGTTTCGAGACAGACAGCTTAAAAGCGGCGAAAGCGTGGGGTTTCCGTCCCCTTGCGGGGTGTGGGTTGTTTCGGCAAAGCTGCACATTCTTTCTGGTGCAACAGGAAAAAGAATTGTCAACTCTGCTATTTTATTGTATCATATTGGCAGATGTTTATCAATAGCAAACTGAGAAACTGCAAAGTGCCGTGCGAAGCGCATAAAACAGCGACTTAATTTGTACTGCGAAAATAGAGGTTCGCACACATAAAGATGTTCATAAACTCGAAAGCGAGGAACGATCCATGATGAGACTATTGTTTACCTGTATGGGTACGTCAGACCCTGTGCGTGGATACCACGACGGCCCGATGCTGCATATCATCCGCCATTACCGCCCGGAGGTGATCTGTGTGTTCCTTTCCGGCGAGGCTGCGGCGCTCGACGGCTGTGGCGCGCGGCTAGACACCGTTTTATCGCACATTCAGAACAACTGGGGCGGCTATGCGCCGGAGCTGCGTGTCGTGCGCACACAGATCGAGGATCCGTCAGATATGGATGCCGTCGGTGCGCCGATTACGGAGGCTGTGGCGGCGCTGACAGAGGAGTTTCCCGATGGGGAGGTGCTGCTGAATCTCAGCTCCGGCACACCGCAGATGAAAATTGCGCTTGCATTTCTCGCCGCCGATCTGCGGCGCAGTATGCGCGGTATTCAGGTCAAGAATTTTGAACGCGCTTCCGGCACCACCGAGCGGACAAATGCCCCTGATTACAGTGTCGCCGACGAGTTGGAGTGCAACGAGGATGAAGCGCCGGATGCTCCGAACCGCTGCTCGGAGCCGGAGCTCATGCACATGCAGAGGCAAAGAGCCAAAGAACAGCTTTTGACGCTGCTTGACGTACGCGATTACAGCGCGATTTACACGATGAAGAATCTTCCAAACCAGCTGAAGGCGCTGATCGGACATCTGGACGCGCGCGACAAGATGCAAAGCGAAGCGGCGCGAAATTTTGCGCAGAATCTTAAGCTGCCATTTTCTTTGTACCCGGTTCGCACCGGTGCGCCGCGCAGCGATTATGCGGAGGTCAGCGAGGCGTATCTGGTGCTGCTCAACCGCAGCCACCGGCAACAGTATGAGGAGATGATCCTGCGTCTTAATCCACTTGTTGTCCGGCTGGAATTGCAGCTAATGAAAACCGTGCTGGCGGGGAAAAACCTGCGTTTGGAAGACGTGATCGACCGTCCGTATTCCCGGCGGCCGCGCTTTGTACCGGATATGTTGGCAAATAAGCTGCCGGAGGTCTACCAAAGCGTTTGCACATATTTTGGTGCGCCCCTTCGGGAGAGCGACGTCAGCATGGAAGTATGCTATCGGATTTTGGAGCATCTGCCGGATGTTCCTGTAGATGCTATGCCCGTGCTAAAAAGCTGCAACCTGCTGAACGAAAGCTGCCGCAATTCACTTGCACACCAGTTGACCGCCGTGACTGCGGAGCAGATCACCGCCGCCTGCGGCATGCAGCCGGCGCAGCTTCTCAATCAGGTGGGCAAGCTGATCGCCGCCATTTATCCGGAGTGCGACCCGGCGCTGTTCACGATCTATAAACGCTGCGGAGATTACATCAAATCCAAGATTTTATAACCTTTTATGTCAGGCATAATTGGTGCAGCAGTTCGCGAAAGCGTGCTGCTGCATTTCTGTGCTATTAGAGATGCGCAGAGAAATTCACATGATTTATGTGAATTTTCACTATTTTCACTTGTTTCATATAAAAAATGTGGTATAATAAAAATAACCAACACGGAGGTGTGATTGATGCAGTACGAAAACGAGCGCATGGAATATAAATCTCAACTGACGGACGACATTTACAAGGAAGTCATCGCCTTTACGAATACTGACGGCGGTGTGATCTATATCGGCATTGACGATCAGGGCAATGTGACAGGTATTGACAATGTGGACGAGACATACACGCGGCTGACAAACGGCATCCGCGACGCCATTCAACCGGATGTGACGATGTTCGTGCGCTATGTGCTGCAGGAGAACAAGGTCATCCGCATTGAAGTCGGTGAGGGCAGCTATAAGCCGTATTATCTGAAGGGCAAAGGACTGAAGCCCGCTGGCGTTTACGTCCGGCAGGGCGCAACGAGTGTGCAGGCGTCGCCGGAACAGATCCGGCAGATGATCAAAGATTCGGACGGCGACGTGTTCGAAGAAATGCGCACCGTGCAGCAGAATCTGACCTTTGATGAAGCTGCGGCTGCGTTCAAGCGGTACAAGGTGGATTTTTCAGAGGACAAGTATATTGAGCTGGGGCTTCGGAACATCCACGACGATCAGTATACCAACCTGGCGCTGCTTCTGTCCGACCAGTGCCAGCACACGACAAAAATCGCCGTATTCAACGATGAATCCTGCACCGAGTTCCGGGACAGCAAGGAATTTGGCGGCTCGATCTTCAAGCAGTTTGAAAACTCGATCAACTATCTGGCGCTGTGCAACAGAACCGTCTCTACCATCAAGGGCGTCGTCCGTACGGATAAGCAGGACTATCCCGAGGAAGCCATCCGCGAAGCGCTGCTCAATGCGCTGGTGCATCGGGACTACAGCTTCAGCGGCAGCATTATCATCAACGTGAACGACAGCAAAATGGAATTTATTTCTCTGGGCGGTCTCCTGCCCGGCCTTTCCACGGAGGATATCCGCCTCGGCGTTTCTCAGCCGAGGAATAAAAAGCTGGCAGAGATTTTTCACCGCCTGCGCCTGATTGAAAGCTACGGCACCGGCATCCGCCGCATTTTCAAGCTCTACGCAAGCTGCCCCGTCCAGCCCAGCATCGAGGCAACGACAAATGCATTTAGAATCGTGCTGCCGAACATGAACGCCGTTTCTGCGGGCACAGAAATTGCGGCAGAATCAAAGCCCGCCGCGCCGGTCATTACGCCGCAGATGAAAATCGTTCTGGACTACCTCAAGGAATACGGTGAAATGCGCGACGAGGAGTTGCAGGAGCTGCTGCATATCAAAAAGACCAGAGCCTATCTGCTGACCCGCCAGATGAACGAGGAAGGGCTGATCAAGGTCGTCGGCAGAGGGGCGGAGAAAACGTATAGATTGAAGTAACGAGGAGGTGCGCTATGGCACTGGAAAATAAATTGGGACTGACGAGTTCTGCCGACCTTGCGCGGGAGGAAGAGCGCATCAGCAAGAAAAAGGCTGTGTGGCTGTTTGCGAGTGGTACGTTGGACAGACTGCCTGTTGGCACGTTCGCGGCGCTCAAGGCGATTCACAAGGCACTTTTTGAGGATATTTATGACTTTGCGGGTGAGCTTCGCACTGTAAATTTGGCGAAAGGCAATTTCCGCTTCGCGCCGCTCATGTATCTGGAAGCGGCGCTGACCAACATCGAGAAAATGCCGCAGAGTACATTCGATGAAATCATCGAAAAGTATGTGGAAATGAACGTCGCTCACCCGTTCCGCGAGGGTAATGGGCGCAGTATGCGCATTTGGCTCGATTTGATGCTGAAAAACAGAATCGCTCAGGTCGTGGATTGGAGCAAGGTCGATAAGGAAGACTATTTGCTTGCCATGGAGCGCAGCCCGATTAAGGACGTGGAGATCAAGGTGCTGCTGAAAGCCGCGCTGACGGATGACGTGGATAGCCGTGAGGTCTTTATGAAGGGCATCGACCACAGCTATTATTACGAGGGGTATACGACGTTCAAGACAGAAGAACTGTAGGTCAATCTAAAGAGTCAGCACGGACAGCGGATGACGTTCCACTTGCCCGTGCTGACTTTCTTATACGCTGATCCGCACTATGTACCGCACCGCCTGCATATGCCCCTCCATGATCCTGTTATTTCTTGTAAATCTCGCGGTTCGTATGGGGCACACGTTCTTGACCATCTGGCCGCCGACGGAGCCGGCCTCACGGGAGGTCAGGTGACCGTTGTAGCCCTGCTTCAGGTTGACGCCGACTTCGTTGGCGGCTTCCATCTTGAACTTGTCCATGGCCTCGCGAGCTTCCGGGATATTGATCTGGTTCGTATTTTTCATTGCGTACATCTCCTTGAAATGTGATTTTGGGTACCGCAGTCATAGCATTGCCCGAAAAAGATCGAATATGCCGGAAGTCTGTCAGGGAATTTCCGGCCGTTCTTCTGAAAATTGGGCGGCGGAAAATGCTGTCAAAAGCAATTGACAAATTCCGGACGGCTCTCTATAATGAATTAAAGTGATGAACAAAGGCGCGGCTTGCGCAGCGTTTGCCGCGGCGGGCCGATACTCTGTTTCAGAGCACAAGGATACCGGCAAGACCGGCGGCGATTTCTGCTCGCTGAAAACAGGAGAGTGAATCATGAAAGCAGTACGATTAAAAACGGAATATCTGCAGGACCCTTTGGGCATTGATATTCCGCATCCGCGGCTGTTCTGGACTTGTGAGGACGGGATCACGCAGAGCGCATTCCAGATCCTTGCAGCGACGGATGGCCGTACGGTATGGGACAGCGGGAAGGTGCCCTCCGGCTCCATGCACGCGGATTATCCAAACGCGCTTGCTTCCCGGCAGCGCGTCAGCTGGCGCGTGCGGCTCTGGGATGAGAACGACGATCCCGGCGCGTGGTCGAGCGAGGCCTTTTTCGAAATGGGGCTTCTGAATGCTTCGGACTGGAGCGCCCTGTGGATCGCGGGGGACTATCCCGTCCGTAAAAAGCAGCGCTACCCGGTGGATTGCTTCCGCAAGGTGTTTTCCGCGGGACAGGTTCAAAAGGCCCGACTGTATCTTACGGCCTGCGGCCTGTATGAGGCGCGGCTCAACGGCCGGCGCGTCGGAGACGCGCTGCTGACGCCCGGCTCCACGGACTACCGCAAGCGCATCCAGTATCAGGTCTACGATGTGACGGACCTGCTGCGGGGCGGCGAAAACGCCATGACCGTCGAGTTGGCGGACGGCTGGTACCGCGGCTCCAACGGCGGCGCAGGGCAGACGAACACCTTCGGCACGCAGACAAAGCTGCTGGCGCAGCTGGAGCTGACGCTGGCGGACGGAACGACGCAGACCGTCTGCAGCGACGGGAGCTGGGCGTGGAGCAATGACGGCCCCATCCGCTTTGCCGACCTCAAGGACGGCGAGATCGTGGATGCAAATCGCGAGCCCTCCTATTCCGGCAGTGTCCGCGTCGTGGAGGAGCATGTGCCTCTGACGGCATCCGACAACGTACCGGTCCTCGAGCGCGAGCGCTTTGCCCCGGTCGAACGGATCACAACGCCGTCCGGCAAGACTGTCCTCAAATATGCGCAGAATCTTTCGGGCTATGTGTCCTTCCGTGTGACGGCACACAAGGGCCAGCGAGTCCACATCACGATGGGCGAAACGCTCGATGACAGCGGCGAACTGACGCTCCGGAACATCCAGTGCATTACCAAAGGAAGACCCTCACCGCTGCAGGAGCTGGATTACACCTGCAGGGAGGGCGTGAACGAATACACGCCGAAATTCTATTACGGCGGCTTCCAGTATGCGCAGGTCGACACGGACGTCGAATTCCGGACAGAGGACTTTACGGCTGTTGCTGTGTACAGCGCCTTTGAGGAAACTTCAAAATTCGAGTGCTCCAATCGCCTGATCAACCAATTTTACCGCAACACTCTGTGGTCCCTGAAGAGCAACTCCACCGACGTGCCGACGGACTGCCCGACGCGTGAGCGCATGGGCTGGACGGGCGACAGTCAGGTCTTCTTCAACACGGCGTCCTATCTCACGGACTATGCGGCCTTTGCCCGCAAGCATGTGCGCGACATTTTTGACCGCCAGTGGCGCAGCGGCCGCCTGCCGCAGATCGCGCCGTTTGCAAACGAGTCGCCGAGCATCAACAAAATGAACGGCTCCGTCGGCTGGGCGTGCGCAGGTGTCTATATCCCGTACTATTTCTATCAGAAATACGGCGACGACCGCCTGCTGCGTGCGTATTACAACAACATGCTGCGCTATGCAGACTTTATGATCCGCCGCGCGGGGAAATGGGGCGGGATCTTCGCCAAGCCCATGCATCTTTCCCACAAAAATCGAAAGTATGCTGTTAACTGCGGCAAGTCCTACGGCGAGTGGGCCGAGCCGAATGACGTCATGGCCTTCCACGGCATCGACTTTTTCATTCCGCACCCGGAGGAATCCACGGCCTATACATATTTTACGCTCAAGCGTGTGCTGGAGATCGCCTCGATCCTCGGCAAGCCGGAAACGCCGCAGCTGGCGCGCATCCGGGAATACAGCGAGGGCGCGAAACGCGCCTATCAGGAACTCGTTACGAAGGACGGCTACTCGCTGGATACCGACCGGCAGGCCAAGCTCGTCCGGCCCTTGTATATGGGGCTGCTGACGCCGGAGCAGGAGGCCTTTGCCAGAAAGCGCCTCATCGCCGCGCTGGACCACTATGGCTGGCGTCTCGGGACCGGCTTCCTCTCCACGCCGATGATCCTGGACGTTCTGGCGGGGCTGGATATCAGCTATGCCTACCGTCTGCTGGAAAACGAGGAAATGCCCGGCTGGCTCTTTATGCCAAAGTCCGGCGCAACGACGATCTGGGAGGCCTGGGAGGGCAACCAGAAGGACAAATGGATCGCCTCGCTGAACCACTATTCCAAAGGCGCGGTCTGCGAGTGGCTGATGAACACGATGTGCGGCATCCGGATCACCGGAGAAAACCATGTTACAATTGCACCGAAGCCCGGCGGGGACATCACCTTCGCACGGGCTAGTTATTGGAGCATTTGTGGAAACGTTACGACAAGCTGGGAGCGGACGGAGAACGGCTATCGGCTGACCGTGGGCATCCCTGCGAACACAACGGCGGAGATCCTCCTGCCGGACGGAACGGGCCGGACCGTCGGAGCCGGACAGCATCGGTATGAATGGAAATGAAACGATATTATCTTGCTATCGACATCGGCGCGTCCTCCGGACGGCACATTGTGGGCTGGCGGGAGGCCGGTGAGATCAAAACAAAAGAGGTCTACCGCTTCCCCAACGGCGTACAGGAGCAGAACGGCCATCTCGTCTGGGACGTGGATGTGCTGCTTTCCCATGTGAAGGCGGGCATCGCGGCGGCGAAGGCCGAGTTCCCGGAGATCGTCAGCCTGTCTGTCGATACCTGGGCCGTGGACTATGTGCTGCTGCGCGGCGAGGAAGAAGTCCGTCCCGTCTATGCCTACCGCGACAGCCGCACGGAGGCGGCCATTCCCAAGGTTCACGAAATTCTGCCGTTTGCGGAGCTGTACGCCAAAACCGGCTGCCAGTTCCAGCCCTTCAACAGCATCTACCAGCTCTATGCCGATCAGCTGGCGGGGCGGCTGGAGGGCGTGACGGATTTTCTGATGATCCCGGAGTATCTCCTCTGGAAGCTCTGCGGTGTGAAGTCCAGGGAGTACACCAACGCCACTACCACCGGCATGGTAAACGCAGAAACGGGCAAATTTGACCCGGAGATTATTTCAGCGCTCGGCCTGCCGCCCATCTTCCCCAAACTCCAAAAGCCGGGGACGGTGCTGGGCGAGTATGAGGGGATAAAGTGCGTCCTCTGCGCCACCCACGACACAGCCTCAGCGGTGGAGGGTATCCCTATGGACGGGAGCCAGCCCTACATTTCCTCCGGTACATGGTCGCTCTTGGGCGTCAAAACGCCGAAGCCCATTACAAATACTGCCAGCCGTGCCGCCAATTACTCCAACGAGGGCGGCGTGGGCTATAACCGCTATCAGAAGAACATCATGGGCATGTGGCTGGTCAACGAGCTGCAAAAGGAGCTTTGCAGCGGGCTGGGCTTTGCGGAGATCGTGAACGCCGCGAAGGAGAGCCGCTGCGATGCCCTCATCGACGCCAACGCCCCGGAATTTCTGGCTCCCAAGAGTATGAAGGCCGCCTTTGACACGGCGACCGGCGGAAAGCTCATCAGCATCGGCGACTATTTCCGCTGCGCCTATCGCAGCCTTGCAGAGAGCTATGCGAAAGCCCTTGCAGAGCTGGAGCGAAACACTGGAAAGCAATACGACAAGCTGTACATCTTGGGCGGCGGCGCGAAAAACGACTTTTTGAACCATCTCACCGCCAAGGCCACGGGCAAGCAGGTCATCGCTCTGCCCATCGAGGCCACGGCTCTCGGCAATCTGAAAATACAAATGGAGGCAGACCTATGAGCTATACGGAAGCAAAAGAAAAATACGCCGCCCTCGGTGTGGATACCGAAGCGGCGCTTACAAAGCTGAAAACTGTGCCGCTGTCCCTGCACTGCTGGCAGGGGGATGATGTGCGCGGTTTCGACACCGACCCCACCAAGCCCCTTACCGGCGGTATCCAGACCACCGGCAGCTATCCCGGCCGCGCGAGGACCCCGCAGGAGCTGATGGCGGACATCGCGGAAGTGCTGAAGCTGTGCCCCGGCACGAAGAAGCTGAATCTCCACGCCAGCTATGCTATTTTTGCCGAGGGCGAGTGGGTCGACCGCGATAAGTTGGAGCCGAAGCATTTTGCACCGTGGGTGGACTTCTGCAAAAAGCACGGCCTCGGCGCGGACTTTAACCCCACCTTCTTCTCCCACCCTAAGTGTGATCCGCTGACGCTCAGTTCCCCCAACGAGGAAACCCGCCGCTTCTGGATCGAGCACGGCAGGGCCTGCGTGCGCATCTCGCAGTATCTGGCGGAGGAGTTGGGGCAGATCTGTACCATGAACATCTGGACGGGCGACGGCTTCAAGGACATTCCCACTGACCGCCTCGGGCCGCGCATGCGCTATAAGGAATCCATCGACGAAATTCTCTCCGAGCCCTTTGACTTCAATAAGGTCAAGCCCTGCGTGGAGAGCAAGGTGTTCGGCATCGGCGTGGAGAGCTACACCGTCGGTTCGGCGGAATTCGCCCTGAGCTACGCCGCCATGAATCCCGGCAAATGCATCCCCCTGATGGACAACGGCCACTATCACCCCACCGAGGTGGTCAGCGACAAAATCCCGGCACTGCTGACCTTCTTCCCGGAGATCGCCCTGCACATCACCCGCCCGGTGCGCTGGGACAGCGATCATGTGGTTCTGTTCGATGACGAAACGAAGGAGCTCTGCAAGGAGATCGTCCGCTGCGGCGGCTTGGACGGCCGGGTGTATCTGGCACTGGATTACTTCGATGCCTCTGTCAACCGCATCGCCGCGTGGGTCACGGGCTTCCGCAATGTGCAGAAGGCCCTGCTGAACGCCCTGCTGACGCCGGATATGACGGCTGAACAGAACGCGGGTAATTTTACCGATCTGCTCGTTCGGCAGGAGGAACTGAAGACCATGCCCTTCGGCGAGGTCTGGGCAGAGTATTGCCGCCGCTGCGGCGTGCCGGAGGACGGCGCATGGCTGCCGCTGGTGCGGGCGTATGAAAAGAACGTTCTGGAGGCGAGAGCATGAAAAATATTCTGACAGCCCCGTGGATGGTGGAGATGATCCGCACCGTGACGAATATGTACGACCACGGCTGGGACGAGCGCAACGGCGGAAATGTGAGCCTGCTGCTGGAGGAATCGCAGGTCAACGATTATGTGGACGGCGCGGTTCTGCGGGAGATTCCCACGGGCTTTTCCTGTCCAGAGCTGGACGGCAAGTACTTCCTCGTCACCGGCACGGGCAAGTATTTCAAGAATGTCCAGTATGCGCCGGAGATCAATCTCGGCCTCGTGCGTCTGACGGACGGCGGCGAGACGGCGCAGCTTCTGTGGGGCTTTGCGGACGGCGGGAAATTCACGTCCGAATTTCCGGCACACATGATGAGCCATGCCGCACGGCTGAAAATCGACCTGCAGAACCGCGTGGTCATGCACTGCCATCCGGCAAACCTGCTTGCCATGACCTATGTCCACAGCTTGGACGAAAAGGCCTTTACCCGTACCCTATGGCAGATGTGCACGGAGTGCATCGTGGTGTTCCCGGACGGCGTGAATGTGCTGCCGTGGATGCTCTGCGGCACGAACGAGATCGGTGAGGCCACCGCTGAGAAGATGCGCACCGCCCGGCTTGTTGTCTGGGCGCAGCATGGCATCTACGGCGCGGGAAAAGACCTCGACGAGACGTTCGGCCTCATCGAGACCGCCGAAAAGGCGGCAGAGATTTACATGAAGATCGCCCACGTGCCGCTGGTCAATACCATCACCGACGAGCAGATGCACCAGTTGGAGGCCCACTTTGGCGTGAAGGCAAGAGAGGACTATCTGTCTTAATTTCAAATTCAAAGAGGTGTAACAGAGTAGGAAAATGCGCCGCCTAAAAGGAAAATCAATGCCCCCTCAAATTGAGAACTGCCCCCTCCGAACCGAAGTTGCACCCCTTTACACGGTTTCTATCAAAATTAGAGTCATTTGCCATAAGTCCACCGTAATTTTGATAGAATTACGGTGGACTTTTTCTGTGTCCGAAAACCGCTTGGAATCAGGCTTTTCGGCTGTTTCAGCGCATAAGTGAACCCCGCTGCAGAACGATTCTGCGGCGGGGTTTTGTGCGTTTTACGTTTTTTGTGGTGAGTTTGGCCAAAGTAAGCGTTAAATTTATGGGTATTCGTTGAATTTTTAGGGGATTCGTTGAAAGATAGAGATATTCGTTAAAATGTACCCCATAAAGTGGACACTCTAATTGTGCGAAACCCAAGGGCTGGGGAATTAAAAAGTTTGAATACCAAACTATAGACAATTTCCTCGCTGCCCACGAAAATGTGCGTCAACTCGGTTGTCTCGTTGATATAGGTTTCAACAACCTATTTCAGCCTTCTCATCTCATACCCTAACACAGTAAGGAAGGATATACCTCCCAAAGGGCGCAAGAAGCACCCTCTGGGAATATGGATATATCTAAGAATTGCTAGATCATTACCAACACTTAGAGCTAACCGCAGTGTTATATGCTTAAAAAGCTTGTGGTAATATTTCCAACCATTGAGGAATGCTATGTGAGTGAAATCTGTGTTGCGCTTTGGGCAAGTCAGTGTTTTTAATAGAATAGTGCTTACAATCTGACATAATCGCACAATGCTTTAATTTTGATAATACTTGCATATTTCCATTGATAACAAGTATACCTAACAACAAATACTCCAAGCGCGGATAATTCTCCAAAAAAGATAGGTCATCTGCTGTTTGACTGCCAATCAGCTCTAAATAACGCAAGTTTGGTAACGGTGGAATTTGTGAAACATGAATACGGTTGCACTTTTCAATAGCAAGGCTTTCCAAACCACAACATAAATTAAGGTAATGAACATCCGACAGTCTACGTTGGTTCGCAATCGAGAGTGATATGATCTGAGGTATCGCCTGTATTCCCTCAACGCGTTGTAGTTTCCCATTAAATATACATAAGGCTCGGAGACTACTCCCAACAAGGTATGTCAAATCGTTACCAAGCCATTCCTGCACAACGAGAGTGCAAAGCGATTGACACATAGCTATGTTGTAAAAATTGTATTGCGTTCGTGAAAATAGAAATTGCAAATCGGGGAATTGCGCTAAGTCAATCGCATACAAGTCAATGCAGTCTGAGTAGTAGTCCAACTTTAAGGATATGATACGCAATCCCCTTAGGTATCCCAAACCTTCCTCGCTTATTTCACCAGGACGCAGAATTAGATTCTCTACACAAGGAAAAAAGCGCAAGCATTGCAAAGCATCCAGTTCAACAGATACATTGCGAAAGGGAAGCGAGCCAAGTTTTGCAAGCTCTTCTTCGTCATAGCTGCCAATCTCAATAAAATCTAACCTGCTTTTATTCATAAATTCATTGGAATGTCGCAAATATCACCACCCCTTTACAACCATGAATTAAAGATTTTAAACCCAGGACTCATTATTTTGTTAATTAACTTTCCTCCAAAATCGAAGTTGTATTTTGCCATTTTCATATATTCATCCACAAAGGCAGTTGCATTGTTCCTTGATGGCTGCCAAACGGCGTCTATAACTTCGTATCCCTTTCGTTCAAGGCGTCGTATAGATGCGTTCATTCGAGACGCCGAACCCTTACCCACATATACCTGATCATTTGAAGTACTGATTTCATAGGTACCGGGCTGTTTCACACAACTATTATGCACCAACACACCATTGTCAGAAACATAATAGGTATGATAATCCGCAACCTGGAAGTTATAGACCTTGACAGGGCTTTCGAGCAGCTCGTGCTGGATTTTTTCGACGACGACATACTCACCGTTGACAAGGACGAGAATGTCACCCGCGCGGAGGTGCGCCGCATCCGTCCAGCCCTTGACCGGGCAATAGAACGGGTGCGTCGGCGTAGCAACAATTTCCTCGCCTTTGACGAATATGTGCGTCAGCTCGGTCGTCTCGTTGATATAGGTTTCGACGACCGGCTTGAGCGCAACGTCCCCGGTTTCTTCATCCCATGCCCAGACAAGATCCCCTGCTTTGATTTTCTCAATTGCGACAAGACCCGTTGCGGTAGCGACAGTCGTTCCGGCAACAAAGCATGAGCCATATCGTAGATGGTTCGCATAGCCGCTCATGCCGCCTTGTATCGCACCGGTGATTGCGCCGGTAAGAGCGCCGTCGCCCATGCCTTCCAGTGCGGCTTGTCCGGCACCCTTCCAGCTGCCTGTTTTTCTCCTATGAGAAATTGCACCTTGAGCCGCTCCTGTAGCTCCACCGACGACCATACCGATTGCCGCGCCCTTTGCAGCGCCTACGGCAATTGCCG
>OGXL01002606.1_pt1 | contig 13137 bp, 11 predicted proteins | sample 1576311 | NCBI WGS metagenome assembly OGXL01 (sample SAMEA3541564, study PRJEB24748) | human gut metagenome | biome: human gut; feature: human-associated habitat; material: faeces | place: China | collected 2012 | reverse complement strand
AAAGGAAGGAATCAAATGTGATTTGATTCTTATATGAAACACACCCCCGTCCCCCTCTTAAAAGAAGGGGTCTAGTTTGTTCCTGGCTTCTTCGACAAATCGTTTCTGCATCCATTGTATCTTCTTTTTCATTCCGAGTATTATTTTCCGTTTTCGGCGGACATGCACTTATCAGTTGCTTATAATTTTTACCATAACTCATTCTACTGTCAACACCTTTCACGGCATAAATTTTTCTATGAAAAAATTATTCCATGGTGTGTTGACAATCTCATTTCGTTATGGTCGAGACAAAATTAGCAACAGAAAGTTGCATTGTACCTTGAAAACTAAATAATACAATAATCGTTCATTTATGAAAAAAGGAGGATTTACACAATGGATGTAGAAATTTTATCTGTCGAATTAAATAAAGGAATTGTTTACTTTTATTGCAATGATATCTCAGATGAAAACTTACGTCGATTAGAACGAATGCGGGATGATGCAACTGAGGAAGAAGTAGTTTTCAGTTTTGATACTCACGATCCGAAAGCTTTAAAAATTTTATACCGCCAAGTTTTCGCTGCCAGCTTTTGAGTATTTCCCCAAGAACCCCAGCAAAGCATGGTAACCCAACAAAGAGCTACTGCCAATCCATAATTTTCAACTATATACATTACAATTAATTATTTATAGGTTAATTGATTGGGCTGGCTGGAATAAATAACCGCCTCACCTAAATAAACTTGTGCATCCGTACGAGGATTCAACCATTTCAAAACAACCGTGTGCGCTGTATCAGGCAACTGGTATTTATGAAACGAATCAACCCTTCTGTCATCTATAGAAGTAGATTTAGCAACGGGAAGATTGGCAGTTTCTGCTAAAGCACCATCTATATACATCGCAACACTCGCAACATACGATTCATCAGCACACTTCACATATCCTTTCAAAACAAATCCGTTACCATCAAACATAAACTCTGTAGCATCCTGTAACAAAAGGTTAACAGCTTTCTTCTCTGCCGGATAATGACCTTCAAAAGCTTTCTCATACTTTACAGCAACCGGCTGTTGCGTTTTAATAACAACCTGCTCTCCCTGAACAGAACCTCCTTCTTGCTCTATCACCTGCAAAGCTTGTTTCAGACTTAACTCATAAAGCTTATTCAGCGAAACTTCCGTATAGGCAAATGGGATGTCCTCTACTTCGTAAAGACTTTCTTTCCATAATTCCGGAATATTACTATATCCAAGCATTGTACCCAATATACCGGCAGCAGTAGCCGCATTACAATCAGAATCTTGCCCACAACGTGCCGAAATATCAATAGTCTGATAAAAATCTTTCTTGCCATATAACAGACCTATAGCCACATAGGCACTATTTATCTTGGCATCAATATTAAACGGAACAAAAACGCCATCGGGACACCCCACTTCCGAAGTCCACTTCTTCTGGCATTCAAACCAAGTCTGTTTCCAGTCATCTGGATATTGCCGATACCAACCAATCACATCTTTTATGCAAGCATAAAAATCACTTTGCTCGGGAATTGTATTCAATGCCTCTTCTACCACATACTCCATATCATCTGAAACAAAAGCCATGGAATATAGAGCGCCCACATACACACCACCATACCAGCCGTCGCCATACGTAAAGATGTGACCGATTTTATCTGAAATTTCAGAAGCAGTATTAGGCATGCCCGGTGACATTAGACCTGCAAAATCTGCTTCTATCTGATAGTCAATATCATCTGCATGAGGATTATTCAACCAATGTCCGGATATGGGGGGCATAATGCCTTGCTTAATATTATATTTTGCAACTTGGTTGGCATGCCACAAAGGAAATCCGGCATCAGCAAACGAAACAGCAAAAGAATCGGCCGGTGCCTCTAAACCCAAACGGTCGAACACATTCACAAATACAATATCCACATATATATCATCATACAATCCGGGAAATGTATCATAATAATATTTCACTCTATCTTTGGACCATTTTATGGGAGTATAGTCTTGAATCATAGTACCATTATGCAGAAATTCAACCGGTCCTCCATAGGTACAACCAATGGTTTTCGCTGCCCAACCACCTTTCACTTTATCAGCCAATTGTTTTTTAGTCATAGAGACTTCATCTTGCACAACTGAAGTGGAAGAACTGCATCCTGCACACAGTACAACAAAAGCCCAAATAATAAAAGTTACATTCTTCATATTTATCAATTTTACAATTGTTATTCAGCTTTTACTTTAGCAGATTCTTTACCAATCACATTATAAACAGCTACTTCATAAACATTATCTACTGTACCTTCTGCATCAACAAAAGTTCTCGGAAGTTGTCCGTCACGTATTTGTAATTTCATAATCAACTGCCCATCACGATAGATACTATATCCGTCAACTGCTTTCATTTCATTCGGTATCCAAGAAACTTCAATTCCCTTAGCCACCTTTCGTACAGCAGCATTCTTCACTTTTTCAGGAATATCCATTATAGGCAAACATCCCGTCCGGCAATATTGAAGATATGCCTGATGATACGCCGGATTAACTACAAACGGGCTATTGTAATGATTGTATGCAAAACAAATCAAATTGCCAACATAGCCATTTACAATCTCTAACTGTTTTTGAACCCTTTCTAAAGGAGCGCTAGTCCAAAAGCGCTGATCGAATGTCTCTACATTTCCCCAAAACTTCAGCCCAGGTTTAGTATTGACAGCCTTCTTCAAATTAGAAAACCATTCCCACAAATTATCCAAATTCAGTCCACCTGCACCGACACAATCCTGAGGAGCGAATATATCTCCCGGACGGAAGTCGGTTTGCGCAAAGACGTTCGTCCACATCTTGCCACATTCTTCAGCATTTCCACCTACCTTGTAATTCATAAACGGAGACAACATAAGGGGCATTTCCGGAGCAATCTCAGAAAGATGATTCAAATTCGTATTCAATGCCTCTGCCAAAATTGATTGACGCTCAGAAGTCATACAGTTCAAGTTGTCTACCTCCCAAACCCAATACCAACCATACATGGCATCCGGATACTTTTCTTTATACAAAACAACAAGCTCATCTGCCACCTTATTACCCATTTCCATTTGCTCCAGTAACCAGCGAGCATCATAATCCACTTTCCACCAACGTTCATTAAAGTTTAATCCTACAAATACTTTAATGCCATTTTTTTGCGCACTTTGCAAACACTTTTCAAGCGTTCTATTGCCTTGCTTCTTCTTCGTCAGAGCAGACGGATAATTTGTAGTTGTTTTCCCCTTTTCATCTACCAGCAATGCAGGTGCATAAATCAAGTACTTCATGCCAGCTTCTTTCAGCATATCCATTTCCTGATTCCAACGTTCGTTGTCCCAATTTGCTACCAAAAACTCTTGCACAAAGGAACCACTGAAACGAGGAATATTACTGCCCTTATTTTTCTGCTCAAATTGATAATGAAAATAAGTTCCTTTCAAATCTCTTATATAAGTATCAAAAACCGATTCGTCTTCATGCAGATTAATGACACGTACCCCTCGGCTAAGCGTTTCATTATAGGCAGAAGGATAACCCGTCTTCCGACCATAGGCCAAAGTTATGTTACCGTCTAAATCAACCATATAGTCATTATTATGGTCATGACCTACAAACACCCCAATAACATCCCTCTTTTCTATAAACGAAGAGTATAATCCGGTATTTACACTTGGAGCACAAACACCCTCCTGCTTCTCGCCAAACTCCCGGCATGTCCACCTTGCCGTTTCATGCTCTGGCAGAGGAATATGGAAGAAAGCCAAGGAAGGCAATATGCGCTTGTTGCGAGCGGTAACCCGACTGCTACTTTTCCTATACCACTCTATCTGATTATGCTTAATCCAATCATAATAACCAAAAGAACGGTCTTTGGTATTATTGTGAGAATCGAAGAAATAGAGTACCCATTTTTCAGATGTAGCATCAGAAGAACGGACGGTCAACATGCAATTGCCCGAGCCCGAAAGTCCTTTTTCAGCATCATAAGTCAGGTTATAAGGTCGTGTACACAGATAGTCCAATATCTGAGCATTGTTCATATCCGTTTCTTCATCATGATTACCAAAGGTCACAACAAAAGGAGTTTTGGTTTCCCCAAATATTTTGGTCAATTTCTCCCATCCTTTCTTAGCATTCCAGGAAACTACTACATCACCTGTAAGAACAACCAAATCGGGATCTTCTATACGAATAACTTCACGAATCAAATGACAAGTGCTGTCATTCTTCAATTTATAAGAATCACTCTCTACCCAATGCAGGTCTGTCAACTGAACAATCTTGAACTTCCCGTCACGAAACTTCAAATCAGAAGCTTGAGAAAAAGCAGAGAAGCAAATAAAACAACAAATTAAATATAATAAAGACTTTTTCATTTTTTACGATCTGTTCTAAATGGAGCCAAAGGCAATCCGTTACTATCAAATAAATTAGGCATAGCATCATTGGAAAAACAATAACGTACTCCTACCGGTTCCTTCACCTTATCGGCAATGACACTGATATCTCCATTCTTTAATATAGAAGCCTTAGCCGGATGCAAATTACCCTCTTTATCCACGACCTCAAAGTGACGAATGACCTTATCCTTGCAAGCAAGTTTGCCAATAGCGGTAGTTGTTACTATTACTTTACGACCATCTACTCTAAAGGATTTTAGCATAGGCGAATACGGTTGTATATCCTCTTTATGATAACTATTTTTCAAAGCCATATTAGCTAATCGTTCTCCTACTTGTCTCTTCAGACTCGGATGAATATCTGTTAGGTCGTTTACTAAGTCTCCCGCCACAACCATACCAGTATTTCTCAATGTAGCAGCCACATCGGCTTGTTGTTCACGCAAATATGCAGCATTTTTATCCGCATAACCACTCCAAGGAGTTATCTGGACAAAATAGAAAGGCAAATAATGATGAAAAGCATTACGCCAACCTCTAATCATAGCATCAAACATAACTCCATAATCCTGATGCCTTTCATTATTGGCTTCTCCTTGATACCAGACAACCCCGGCAATAGTGTAGTTTATAATGGGATGAATCATTGCATTGTAAAGAGAAGAATTTGCAGTCGGTGCCCATCCGGCAGTCAATGCTTTAGTCTTTTCTTCCAATTTCTCATGACGCAATGTAAATTCGTCCATCCAAGGCTCAATGGCTGTACCTCCCCAATAAGAGCCTATCAACCCGATAGGAAGATTACCCAATTCTTCATTCAGCCTTTTTCCAAAGCAAAAAGCCACTACGCTAAAATCTTCTGCAATTTCGGGAGAACAAATTTCCCACTTTCCCTGAATTCTTTCAACCGGATACGCGGAGGATGACTTAGCCACCTTGAAAAAACGAATCTTTTTATTGTCAAACAGTGTACTTCTATCGGTGATGTCATCTACACGCCACTTAAAGCAATACTCCATATTTGACTGACCGGAACAAAGCCAAGTTTCTCCCATCAGAATGTCTTTCACTTCTGCGCAAAGTTTACCTTCCCAACCATAAAACCGAATGGCGTGCGGTCCTTCGGCTTTGGGAGTGTTTATATAAGTTTCCCAATACTTATATTTATCAGAAGATACATGAACCGTATCATTGGGAGCCCAACTACATACAATCTTCAAATCCCAAACACTGGGACACCATCCCCAAAGCTTTACTTCGGCATCACGTTGCATCACTGCATGATCACTTATAATAGATGGAAGAACAAAATCAGCAGGATCTTGTGCTGCCAGTTTGGTAAATCCCAACAGAGAAACTAAAAAGTATACAATTCTTTTCATATCATTCCTATTCATTTAAAATTTTGTTTGTTATACCAATCCATATATTGATTATATAACCTTACCGTCTCTCCTCTTAATCCGGCATGAGCCTTAGATTGGGGTTTGTTCATGATTCCAAGATATTGGTAAACCAAAATTTTGTCCACGAAAGGTGAAATAGCTTCCATTTGATGAATTATTCTATTGTTAAAGTCCGCAGGAAGTAAACTGCCATGAGTGGTCTGTTCAAAGTAAAACAACTCCATATCAGCCCATATTCTGGAACGCCCTGCCTTTTGATGCGCTTTCGACAAATTCTCATAATAACGGGCAGAATCTTCCAATCTGGTTGCACCTACTCCCACTCCATCCTGATAGGCCACGATTTCCACATTGAGTTGTTCAAGCTGTCTCACAAAATAATCATCACATTTTTCTTTCTTTATATTGTATGGAGCTATTATATTCACACAGTTAACATTCAACGACTTAGCCACTTGCGCACACTCATTGACATAAGGTATCACAAAATCGCAAAAATAAGGATCTAACCACGATTCATTAGGGAAATACCACCCATAAAAGCTCTTGTGATGCCCATATTTCTTATAGATTTCTTCCATTGATTGATTCCTTTTCTTACCCAGTTCCCTATCTGTCATCATCCGATGAGCATCAAGATCCGGTCCCCAATAATCATTGCTCACAAAGAACTTCACACCAAACTCATCTGCCGCAGAAAGGACTGTTTCAATAGGATCTTCACAACCCATTTCAAATTTAGGAGCCAATTTCGTATCAAAAAAAGCTTTGCCGTGAGCAGCCACATTCATCATCACCAAATATTCCATACCGGTCTCACTGATTTCACGAATTTTTTCTCTCCATTGGGCAGCAGTAAACTGTCTTAAGTCTTTGTCCCAATATACTCCTTCTTTACCTCCCGGATGCTGAAATTCAAACCAAGAACCGGAAATAGGTTTTATATTCGGATTGGCAGCTGCTTGCTTTAAAATATCTGCTTGAGCTACTCCCGGCAGAGCCAAACCAACTGCTCCCAGACCTAACATTGATAAAAAATGACGTCTATCCACAATATTCTTCTTTTAACAGATTAAACTAAATTATTCATATCCAACTCTTTCCGATAAGGAATAGATGATTGAGCCCCCATTCTTGTAACAGAAATAGAAGAAGCTTTAGATGCAAACAATACTGCTTGTTCCAAGCTCATCCCTTCGGAAACACCCACGCAAACAGCTCCATTGAAAGTATCTCCTGCGGCCGTAGTATCAACCGGAACCACTTTGTAGGCATCTACATAATAAGTTTTTTCTCCTTCTCTTACAAAGCTTCCTTCGCTACCCAAAGTTATTATTATATTTTTCACACCTTTCCGATACAAGACACCAGCCGCCATAGCCACGTCTTCTTTGCTGTTTATCTTAACTCCGGTCAGCATTTCAGCCTCTATCCGATTGGGAGTTATCATATATAAATATTGGAAGAAAGATTCCGGCAAAGAACAGGCAGGAGCAGGATTCAATACAACTTTCACTCCCTTTTCATAAGCCTTCCGTGCAGCATATTCTACAGTTGAAAGAGGAATTTCCAGTTGCATCAATAATATATCTCCAACCAACATTTCTTTTTCCATACTGTCAATATCCTCTTGTCCAAGTAACATATTAGCCCCCGAAGCCACAACAATACAATTTTCAGCATATTGGTCCACGCTTATCAACGCAACTCCGGATGGAGTTTCATTATCTAAAGCAATATAGCTTGTTTCTATGCCTTCATTTTGAAAAACACGCAAGGTCTGCTGTCCCAAAACATCATTGCCCACTCTCGCCACAAATAACAAGTCACCCCCCAATCGCTTCACTGCAACTGCCTGATTTGCTCCTTTACCACCCTGATTCATAAGAAACTTACCACCAAGGATTGTCTCTCCCGGTGCTGGTAAATGGGAGGTATGCACTACCATATCCGTATTTGAACTGCCTACTACTATGATTTTGCTCATACAGATTCTATTTATGAATTTGCTATTTCCTCCAAAACAGTCCAACACTGATACAATCCTCTGGGAACATGGAAACATCCTTTCCATTTTCCACCTTTCAGCGGAAGCAAAACTTCACCTCTTCTATTCAGGTATCCAAACCATTCAGGATGTTCTGTATCTTTAAAATGAGTCCATGTATAATCATGCACTTTATTAAACCACTCCAAACATTGCTGGTCGCCAGTCAAATGATACCCTTTCAATAGAGAAATCAGAGTCTCGATATGTACCCACCAAAGCTTCTGATCCCACTCCAATTGTTGAGGAGGACAACCTTTACGATCCATAAAATAATAAATACCTCCGAACTCTTTATCCCAGCCGTAATCGAGCATAGTCAAAGTGGTATTTTTCGCCTTTTCTATCAAGTCCAAACGCCCCAAACGTTTCCCTAAGTCCATGATAAACCACATGGCTTCAATTGCATGTCCGGGAGTAATTTGTCTTCCCTCGAACGAATCGGAAAGCTGTCCGTCCATTTGTATGTTTTCAACAATAATACCTCCTAATTCCAGACGATAAAATTCTTCCATAACCTCATGGATACAGACTTCCATGGTCTTTTCCAGATAATCCTCATCCAGCAAATGTTCTATCTCCAAAGCCAAATTGCATAAAATCATTGGCAATGCAAAGTTCTTCAAATCACGTGTACCTGCATGCAACTTATTCCAATGCCCTTTGGGATTATCAACCTTCGACAAGATTATATCAAACGTTTTCTTGGCAATTTCTGCATACTCTTCATTCCCTGTGGCTAAGCTTAACTGCCCAAATGCCATCGTAGCAAACGTATATGAAAAAATATTATAAGGCTCAACTAATGGATTTCCTTGTCTGTCCAATGAGAAATACCAGTTATAGTTACCATCGTGACCATACTTTTTCAAGAATTCTCCTCCTTGAATGGCACAATCTAACCACTCTTGACGCTTCTCTACCTTATTATAAAGCATCGAAAACATCCATACCTCACGTCCCTGCAACCAAATAAATTTATCCGTATCAAATACATTGCCTTGACGATCCAAGCATGTAAAATATCCACCATATTCATGATCTTGAGAACATTCAAGCCAAAAAGGAAGAATATGATTCATCAGTTCATCCTTATACTGTGTTGCTAATTTTTTAAAGTCCATATTTTTTTTATATTTTAGTTCATAAGGTCAATTTATTTCATACGTGTCCAATACCGTTCTATCTCTTCCAAAGATTTGCCAGTCGTTTCCGGTACAAGTTTCCATACAATGAGCATATAAGGCACACACATTGCAGCAAACAAGAAGAATGTTCCGGCGGGGGTAAGATTCTGGAGCATCCAAGGAGTCAACTGCCCAATTAAATATGTTCCAATCCAAAGAGAAAATCCTGCTATAGACATAGCCAAACCACGTACTTTGGTAGGATACATTTCTGAAAGAAGCACAAATACCACTGCACAAATAGATACAGCACAACAAAACACATAAGACAAGAAGCAAACCAACAAGAAAAGACTTGACAACCCCAAACTCTCTTCCCACAAAAAGTAAATACCGATAAGCAACAAAGAAAGAACCATCCCTGAAACGCCATAATATACCAACTTCTTACGTCCCACTCTATCAATAATAGCAAGTGCCAAGACAGTAGTCAACGTATTAACCAAGCCAACCAACACTTGATAAAACAAAGAATCACCACCGGAAAGCCCAGCTTTTTCAAAAATAGAAGGACCATAATACAATACGGCATTCACACCCATGAACTGTCCCAATATGGCAATGGCAACACCGATTATCACAGCTTTCAGAATGCCAGGCTGCAACAATAATGCCCACTCGGATTTAGTTTCTGATACAACAGATTTGGTTTCGTTCATCTGGTTCATAGCCTCCTCAGCCGAGTTGTAAATTCGTTGCAAAACATTAAGACCACGTTCTTCTCTACCTTTCAAAATCAACCAACGAGGGCTTTCGGGAATAAAAAAGATAATGGTAAAAAACAAAAGAGCTGGTAGTGTTTCCATCCCCAACATGCCACGCCATACTTCAGCTACAAAGATTTTTTCAAATAAACCTATACCAGAAACGACATGACTTTCTGAATATCCAAGCAACTGGAAATTTACCAAATAAGCGCCCAAAAATCCTACTGTAACGGCCAATTGGTACAAAGAGACTAAACGTCCTCTGTATTGGGCCACAGAAACTTCTGAGATATACAAAGGAGATATAATAGAAACAACACCAATACCCACACCACCAATAATACGATATACAACCAACTCATCGAAATTAGCACAAATGGCACAGCCTATGGCCGAAGTGGAAAACAACACAGCAGAAAGAACCATCGTCAGTTTACGACCGAACTTATCGCTCAACACGCCAGCAAAAAGTACACCCACAATAGAGCCTATCAGCGCACAACCCACATACCATCCCTGCTGCAAGGTATCCAAATGAAAAAGTACAGTCACTTGGGCAATGGTACCAGAAATCACAGCAGTATCATAGCCAAAGAGAAAACCTCCTAAGGCTGCAACAAAGGACAGAAATACTAAATATCCGATATTTACATTTTTCTTCATCATTGTTTATAGTTTAACTTTATATACATTACCAAAACGGTCTGTCACACACACCTCCATTGAAGCACTACCATTTTTAGGTAAAGCACGAAACATGTGTTCTGTTTTTATCGGAGAAATCCAATCATACTCTACGCGCTTTTTATCCGAGCAAATGGCTTTTGCTTCCGGATCAAAGCCCGTGAAATGCTCCATTTCACCCATACATTTCCCATTCTCATACCACTCTACCTTCCAGTTTTCATCCCAATTCCATACATTCGCAAGAATATACTCAGGGTAATCCTCTGAAACTCCTACCGGATAAGCCCTGAATTGATGTTCAATGGGATACCCCGCACTCTTATAACGCCAAGTCAGCTTGTTTCCATCAACTTCATATACACCATAACCAGCGGGAGTGCCATCGGTGCAAATATCAGCCTTCCAAAAAGTACCGCATACAGCTGCTGTGTTATGTTCCATCAAGCTATCATTGAATACAACATTACCGTTGTTATGGGTATGACCAGTCAGCAAATGTGCCTCGTACCCTTTCAAGAGGTCATACAAGCTTGAAGCATTACTGGTCTCATCAGGAAGTAGCGCATTAAATTCCAGCTCCTTAGTAGAACTGGAAGGGATATGCATGGAAACAAACACCAAATGGTCCTTCGGCACAAAGGCCAAATCCTTCTCAATCCATTGCAAAGTACGCTCATCAATATAACCGATGTAGCGGTAATGCCTATTGATATAGTAACAGTTATCAAGCACGATATAATGAGCCTTTCCACGGTTAAAGGAATAATAAATAGGGCCGAAATTCTCTTCATAGGATTTATACGAATGCTCGTAAGAACGTACTCCATATTCCATATCATGATTTCCAATCACTCGATACATAGGGACATCCAACACGTCCGATGCTTTTTTATATGAGGAAAAAAGCGACAAGGCATTACCTACAATATCACCACAATCCAGCATAAATAAATCATATTTCGAACATTTGTCGACAAATTCCTTCACATCCCTCAGATATTCTGAATAAGCAGTAACATCTTCGTCTTTTCCAAGCTGAACATCGGCCTGAACCAAGAAAAGATGCTTGTCATCATTCTTAGAATTTTTGACTAAAGAAAAATCATATACAGAAGTCCCTTTAGTAATGCGTTGATAAAACAAAGGGAGGCTACCATCCCGTTGGGGCAAATAACCTGCTGGAGTAGTAACATATACAAAACGGGCATCACGATGATAAGGAATAGTATATTTGCCGGCAACATCGGTCGAAACACAATCGAAACCATTTGTAACCACTACATTCGCAACTCCACGTCCCTGACATTTAACCTGTCCCGTTATAACAGGTAGAGTTTGTGCCGCCAAATTTAAGCTGACGACAAAAACAAAAAATACCAATAACTGTCTTATTATGTTTTTCATGTCATCTTATATTAAAATATTCTTTATACCTATTATATAAATGCCCTGCCTGCAAATACGCCGATTGCGGACTCATAAAATGAGAAAATTCAAAAGTGATAGCTTTGTCATAACCTGCCCGTTTGGCAGCTTCCAATTTCATACGCAACTTATCAAACTTAATAGGCAAGAAATCAATGGGCATATCACGGTCAAAAGTTTCGGCATTTGTCCAGCACTGCATACCATATTTATCAGCCAATTTCTTATTTACAGCAAAAAAAGCATCCAGTTCATCATAATCAATATGTCCATCTTGGAAGGCACAAGCGTCAACCACATCATGAACGCCATCGAAAATTTCATTCCATTCCCTTTCATGTTCCTGAACAGAGACAGCATCTTCTTTTGTTAGCTTGCCTGTTCCCATAACAGCCTTTTTCCCATCAATCCATGGAGAAATAAAAGTCGGTAAACCTCCGGATACATCTTTGCATTGTTTACCCATTGTACGAAAGGCATCAATAGCGCCTTTCGTCTTACGGCTTATTTCACCACTAATATACCAGCCACCAAAACTCTTATATTTTTCACCGTATTTATCCCACACTTCATCAATCACATACTTATTATCCTCAATCTCCCACGACAAATCACCGGTATCCCAATACTTACCAGAGTCATATAAACCAAAATAAAACTTCATGTGATATTTTTCTGCCAGTCGAAGAAACATATCCAACAAATCAACAGAAGGCATATAACAACCCTTGCTTAACAAGTGCTTCGAAGGGTAAGTAATGAATTTACGATAACCGGAACGAATCATAATAACCGTATCAATCCCAACATCCCGCATATACCGGAAATCCCGATCCCATTCTATTTCTCCCCAATTCTGATGGGGAATATCATGAGATATCTCATCTAAAAATGTACCGGTAATTTTAAGTGCATCACCCATGGGAACCAGCATGGAAGAGGTAGTCTCCCGAGAAAAAGAACAATTCCCATCACTCTCTTGCCCCAACAATGAAGGGGGCATGAATGCAGATGCACCAAACAAAGCGGTCTTTTTTAAAAAATCCCTGCGTGTTTTCATCATTAATAAAATTAAGATCAACCATTATATATTAAAAGCCCTATTGAATGCATATTTTAGAAAAAAATCCAATTATGTTTTTCATCGTTATGGACATTAACCATTATTATTCAATTATCACGTCACAAATATAGATATATTTATTATCTTTGCAATACTTAATAAAGTATTTAATTAATA
>OGXL01002597.1_pt1 | contig 13179 bp, 9 predicted proteins | sample 1576311 | NCBI WGS metagenome assembly OGXL01 (sample SAMEA3541564, study PRJEB24748) | human gut metagenome | biome: human gut; feature: human-associated habitat; material: faeces | place: China | collected 2012 | reverse complement strand
AATTTGCTATTACTCACCACCTGAAGAGGTGGGAGTCTTCTCGACTGAGATAAAAAAACGGTCAGAATCAATGACATCTTCCCACATTTCAGAAATATATCATCCATTCTGACCGCTTTAAATGGCTACAGTTCTCGCTCCCCTTACCAGTAGGTTTCACTTTTCATCAACCACACACTAATTTCTACCAATTACCCTCTTAATTTTTCTTTGCAGACTTCCTCTAGAAAATACCGGTGCACCGTCACATCCTCATTCAATTCCGGATGAAATGCCGTCGCAAACTGGTTTCCCTGTCTGGCTGCGACTATCTTTCCGTCCACCGTCGCCAGCACCTTAACATTTTCCTGAACCGAAGCGATGTACGGCGCGCGGATAAAAGTCATCGGAATCGTCCCCAGACCGGCAAATTCAGCCTCCGTGTAAAAACTTCCGAGCTGACGCCCGTAGGCATTCCGCACCGCCAACACATCCATCGTCGCAAAGCACGGCGTTCCGCCCTCGATCTCCTTGGCCAGAAGCAGAAGCCCCGCGCACGTTCCATACACCGGAAGCCCTGCCGCAATCTTTGCCCGAAGCGGCTCATAAAGCCCCAGCTCATCCAGGAGCTTACGCATCGCGGTACTCTCGCCGCCCGGCAAAATCAGTCCGTCCATCGGCCGCTCCAGATCCGGAAGCTGCCGGATCTCAAACGCCTCTGCGCCCAGTCTCCGTACCATGGCAATGTGTTCGGCAAACGCGCCCTGCACCGCCAGCACGCCTATCTGTTTTTTCTCCATCTTACTGTCCCCGCTCTGCCATCAAAATCGCAATCTCATTCTCATTGATACCAACCATCGCCTCGCCCAGATCCTCAGAAATCGCAGCAAGTAATTTTGCATCCTTGTAATTCGTTACTGCCTGCAGCACCTTGGTGCCCACAGCGATGACCTTGTTGGTGGCCTCCCGGGTGACCTGGGTAGAGAGCACCGTGCGCTCCTGCTCCACGCCGTTGAGGTAAGCGATGTCCGCGTTGACGATCTGCTCGCCGGGGACGCCTGCATCCAGCACCTTGGACTCGCCCTGGTACATGGAGTCGTCCTGTACCTCCACCACCGGGCACTCAATGGACTGGGTATAGGTCACGTTATCCACCGTCTTGACGGAGAGGAAGGGAATCTCCTCCTTCACGTTGAGGAGCTGGCCGATGTAGATACGGTTAATGTCCACATCCGGGTTGAGGGCCTCCAGTTCCGACATGCTCATGTCGTTGTCAAAGGCGATCTGCATGAAGGTGTCGCCCTTCTGCACCTCATAGGTGGTCTGGCCGTTGGTGTTGGCGGTGAGGGTGGCCAGCATGGCCGCCGGGTCCTGATTGACATCGGAGGGGGTGTACTCGTGGGTAATGTAGACCCCGGAGGTAAACTCGGCGGACACTGTGTTTTCATCTACATAGGCAGCCTTCACCTGCTCCAGCACCCCATTCAGGGTCTCCCGATCCTGGGCCGCGCCGATGAACTGGCCGTTGACGGTGAGCACATAGCTCTTCATTACCTCGCCAATCTGGTCAAAGAGGTAGGTCTCAAAGTCCGCCACGGGGGTGATGGACTCCCGCTCCGTCAGGGCAGGGGCGTAGGTCACCGCGCCGTCCATGGTATAGTCGTAGCCCAGAATATCGGTGGCACGGCTCTCCACCCGGTCCACCACATCCTCAAACACAGAGGGGCTGGTGACGGTGCCCAGGGCCACGCCGTCCACCTCCACCACATAGCTGGGAGTGTAGACAGTGCCCACCACAGCCGCCACGCCGATGACCACGGCGGCGGCCAGGAAATGCAGGGGATTGATCAGCCGGCGGCCGCCCGCAGTGGCGGCGTCCAGCCGGCGGCGGAGCGGCTCCACGCGCTGCGCCAGGGCCGCGGTACCCGCCTCCCATCTGTCCCGGAGTTGGGCCAGGGGCGGCCGGATGGCCGAAGACTCCTCCCAAGACGTATGCAGAATTTCGTCCATGAGGGAAACCCTCCTAATTATTTGTTCTTGCGTAAAAGAAGGCCCGCGAGGGCCGAAAGGTAACAGTCAGAAACGAAAAGTTACAAATGGTTACAAGGCGTATCATACACGCTTTTTGCCAAAAAGTCAAGACTTTGACTGGAAAAGGCGGGAATCCGCGGCAATTGAAGGTCAAAGCACAACCGACACGACATATAGTGGGCGGCTTTCAAAATGATGTCCTACTACTACCAGAAGGAGAAATGGCCAGGGCAGAGCAGCAAAAAGATTTGTCCACTTTGACCGGGACAAAAAGCCCCCACGGCATCCTTTTGGGTGCCGCGGGGGACCGGAGGGGACGGGGGATCTCCCCCCATAGCCGGAAAAAGTCCGAAGTCCCTGAAGGAAACTCCGGACTTTGGAGGGCCAGTTAGGCCAGCGCGGCGGTGATGATGGCCATGGAGCAGCCCCCCACAGGCAGGTGCCTGTGGGGCCCCCGGCTTTTTTACTGCGCGGGACAAGTAATGCCCCGGCATCAAGGTTTTGCGCCCTTGCGCAAAACGCTTGACCGCGCGGAGCGCCGTGCCCCCGGAGTGGGCGGAGGTCTCCTCCATAGCCGGAAAAGTCCGGAGTTCCTGAAGGAAACTCCGGACTTTGGAGGGCTGTTAGGCCAGCGCGGCGGTGATGATGGCCATGGAGCAGCCCCTCACAGGCAGGTGCCTGTGGGGCCCCCGGCTTTTTTACTGCGTGGGGCAAGTAAATTGCCCCGGCATCAAGGTTTTGCGCCCTTGCGCAAAACGCTTGACGGCGCGGAGTGCCGTGCCCCCGGAGTGGGCGGAGGTCTCCTCCATAGCCGGACAGATTGCGGAAAACACACACTCACAAACGAACAACTACGAATGAAACGACTCTCATTCACATCAACCAATCGGTGTGTAACCGCAATCTGCCTATACTTAACTTCCCTGCAAACGTTTTGTTCATCAACCATCGGGTTTAAGTCTTTATTTAAGTTTTCTTTCAACACAGAAGCAAAAGGAAGAGGCGCAGCCCTCACGGGTTACGCCTCTCCGAACACTATATACACATTTTTTCCTCTTTCCTATCAAATGCCGAGTGACTTGCGCACTGCCTCCACTTTCTTCTCAGCTTCGGCATCGGCGCTGGTATAGCATTTCGGACAACCCATCTCGCCCTTCACCTCGATATAGAACTTAATCTTCGGTTCCGTACCGGAAGGACGGACAGAAATCTTCGTGCCGTCTACAGTGAAATATTGAAGTACATTGGAAGTCTCGGGCATATCCAGCTTGCTTACGTTGCCCTGGGCATCAGTAAGTTCCAGCGTCTTGTAATCCTTAATCAGACTGACAGCCGAACCGCCGATTTCCTTCAGAGGATTGGCACGGAAGTTATCCATCATCGCCTTGATTTCCTCGGCACCGCTCTTACCCGGTTTCACCACATTCACGGTGGTTTCCTTAGAGAATCCATATTCTACATAGATTTCCATCAATACGTCATAGAGTGTCTTGCCCTGGTCTTTGGCCCAAGCACAGATTTCGGCCAGCAAAGAGCAGGCAGAAACCGCGTCTTTATCACGGACAAAGTCTTCGGCCAGGAAGCCATAGCTTTCTTCACCACCACCGATATACTGCTGCTTACCTTCACTCAGACGGATTTCGCGGGCAATCCACTTGAAGCCGGTGTAGCAGTCGCGCATTTCAATCTTGTTCTTGTCTGCCACAGCCTTGATGAGTTCGGTGGTCACGATGGTCTTCACGATGAAGTCGTTCGGCTGCATCTTACCCATTGCAATACGGTTCTTGATGATGTAGTACAAGAAGATGAGACAAGTCTGGTTACCATTGATAAGCACCCACTCGCCCTTATCGTCCTTGCAGGCCATACCGACACGGTCGGCATCCGGGTCACTTGCCATTACGATGTCAGCGTCAATCTTCTTAGCCAGCGCAATGGCCATGGAAAGGGCTTCGGCATTTTCGGGATTCGGAGAAACCACTGTCGGGAAATTGCCGTCCTTCACCATCTGTTCGGGCACGCAGTTGATATTCTCAAATCCCCACTCCTTCAATGAGTCCGGAATAAGCACGCGGCCTGCGCCATGAAGCGGAGTATACACAATGCTGAGGTCTTTCTGGCGACGGATGACTTCGGGGTCGATAGAGATGGAGTGAACCATTTCCAGATAAACCTTATCCACTTCCTTGCCGATAATCTGAATCAAGTCCTTGTTGCCGTTGAACTTGATGTCGGCCACCGTCACCTTATTTACCTCGTCTATGATGGCTGTATCGTGCGGAGCGAGCACCTGCGCACCGTCATCCCAATAAGCCTTGTAGCCGTTGTATTCTCTGGGGTTGTGGCTGGCTGTGATGTTGATACCGCTCTGACAGCCGAAGTGACGGATGGCGAATGAAACTTCGGGCGTAGGACGAAGGTCATCAAAAAGATATACCTTGATGCCGTTTGCAGAGAAGATGTCGGCAGAAATCTTTGCGAACTTGTCGCTATTGTTGCGGCAGTCGTGCCCCACAACAACGGAAATATCCTTCTTTCCGGCAAAACATTTGTTCAGATAGTTGGACAAGCCCTGTGTGGCGGCACCTACGGTGTAGATGTTCATGCGGTTTGTGCCGGCACCCATGATGCCGCGCAGACCGCCCGTTCCAAATTCCAGGTCTTTGTAAAAACTGTCTATCAATTCGGTTTTATCTGGATTTTCCAACATGCGTTTCACTTCTGCCTGAGTTTCGGCATCATATGCCGGGGTAAGCCATTTTTCGGCTTTCTCAGTCACCTGCTTAATCAGTTCCTGATTTTCCATAAGACTGTTATTATTTTAAGGGTTAATATAAACTTTTTTGTAAGACACAAATGTAGAAGAATAAGTTCAAATATCCTAATTTTATTCAGGCATTTTATATCTGTCTCCCGTCTGCTTAACATACTCTTCAAGGAACTCCTTCGGGTATCCCGGGCGGATTACGCCTGCCGGCTGGCCAATGGAATTACGTTCGAACTGACCGTTTTTCATACGCTTGACAACGCCGTCATTGTACTTTACGACAAGAAACTCGCCAAGACGTTTCCAGGTATCGAAAGTGCTTTGGGCGGTCATGTTCGTATAGTTGGTTAGGAATGCCTTCGCTTTGGCAGGGTCTTTTTCCAAAAGTTTGGCAGCAGCAGCCTCAACGCCCTCCTGCGCTTCATTGAAAGTTGTCTCCAACTCTGTCTGAGTGGCACGCACGTCGTCTATCATCAAGTCATAGCGGGGATATACCATATTGGCCACCCAATTGAAAATCCAGAAAGCGGAGTTCCAGGAGAAAGTGATGTAATCGGCGCCATCCACGCGGGTATAGCATACGGGAACCTTGTCCGTACAGCAATATACGGGCGTAAATACCGTCATGTTGGCATCATCCGTGCCAAACCACAGTACTCCACCGATAGGGTCGGGCAACTCGGAACGCATCTGTGCCACGAATACGAAACCACTCTGCTGGGTGGAGATGGGACGCTCATTGAAATATTCCCGGTCGCCCACTTTGAAAGAGAGTGGAGAAAGGCGGTACGGGGTATGATACGGGCCTGCGCCGAAATCTTTGCTGATGTCGAGAGGAGTACCTTCATAATGGTCGCGCATGGCATTTTTCACATCCTGCACGGAAACCTTGCGGTTGGGTTTCACAAACAGAGGCATCGGAGTGTTCGTCTCACCTAATATATAAGGTAAGAACTCGTTACCACGGTCGGTAAACATATTGAAATAGCTCCATACACGGGCCTCGCAATAGCGACGGGCACCAAAATCGAGCGGAGCATAGGCATCGGCAAAACTGAAATCCTTGTTCACACCATCAAAGTAACCCTTCTCACGTGCAAAGGAGATGACGTCGGCAGAGTACATGCAGTTTTCCTTGTCATTCATATTGAACTGATGAATGCGGCTCTGGTTGGCATGTGCGGAGATACAATCATCGGGCACGCGGACAGCTACCCATACGGCACCGCGCACACCGGGTCCCTTGCCAATCATCTCCATAATCCATATCTCGTTGGGGTCGGCAATGGTGAAGGATTCTCCACTACTGTAATAGCCATATTCCTGCACCAATTCCGTCATCACCTTGATAGCCTCGCGAGCAGTGCGTGAACGTTGCAGTCCGAGATAAATCAAGCTACCGTAGTCGATAATACCGGTAGTGTCTACCAGTTCGGGGCGTCCGCCGAATGTCGTTTCACCGATAGTGAGCTGGAATTCGTTCATATTGCCGATGACATTGTACGTCTGACGGGCCTGCGCTATCTGCCCGAGGTATTTGCCGGTATCCCACTCGTGTATGTCAATCAGCGTGCCTTTCTTATGCATGCCGGCAGGATAATGATATAGCTCGCCGAACAAGCCATAGGAATCGGCAGAATAAGAAACGATGGTAGAACCGTCCGCGGAGGCGTTCTTGCCCACGATAAGATTGGTGCAGGCCAGTGCATTCGCCACGGCTGCCACAACAAACAAGACGGAAAGAGTCAGTCTTTTACTTTTCATACTTCTAATAAATTAAGGCCTCACCCCCGTCCCCTCTCCGAAAGAGAGGGGAGAAGAAAATGATAGCTTGTTACACATATTTTTATTACACTTATTTATTACACTATATATAGCAAAAGTAACTTCCGACCTCCCCTCCCTACGGGGGAGGGGTCGGGGGAGAGGCTTTACCATACAAATTCAAACTGTTCGGTGGTACAGTTGCCACAGCCATCCGTCACCGTCATCTCCACCACATGCTTGCCGCCTTTCTCCACATGTTTCGGGTCGAGCTCGCACACCAGGTTACCACTGATGGAGTTGGGCTTTCCAAACAAGGCATATTTTCCGTCAATCGTACCCCGATAGGTGTTGATGCCGGTTTCCTTGTCCTTGGCCTTGAAGATGATTTTTCCCGTACGTCCCCACTGAGCTTGGTTCACGGGAGTTATCACCGGCGGAACCGTATCCACTGCCACGGTATAAGTCCCCAAATCCCGTATACGCACTTTCATGACACCATCCTCATACTTACCGCCGATGCGGTATTTTCCACCGCGCGCCGTTACGCCCGCCACATAATATTTGGTCATATCCTCTACCGGACGTCGGCGCAAGCCGATACGCAAATCGCAGGCATTGTGCATAGGAATACGGGTATCGTTCAGTTGATAGGTGAAAGCTATATCACCGCTATCAGCCCGCACGGAATAGTTCAACAGGACGTTATCGTAGAGCATTCCTTTCGGAATGACCAATTCTAACCCCGGTTCCTGCAGATAGTTCACCTTGTCCCACTTGAGGGCGTATTTCTCACGATGTTCCACCGGAGCAATTGTCGTCTTCTGCCCCTGCACCGTGAAGCAGACCTTGGAGGTATTTCCCAGCGCATCGCTCAGCGTATAGACAAACCGGTAAGGGCGTTCTTCGTTGATGTCCACCAGTCCACGGTTACCGTTGGATGCATGCAGCATGCGTAAGTGGTTTCCCGGCTCGATGAAAGACTTCATATACTGGCCGTGTGTCCACGAATTGATATAGCGGTTTTCTTCGTACGCAAAGCGGTCTACCGTACTGCGGAAGACTTCCTCGCCGTCCACTTCGAGAATCACCGTCTTCACGCCATATTTATTTTGCACTCCGTCCATATAATCATAAGCACGGATGCCTGCACCAATCAATCCCCAGGCGGTAATGGGTTTCGTAGGATGTGCCGGAAAAGCCCGTCGCGTCTGCTTACCTTCCACCACTCCTTTGCCCGGCTGAGGAAACAACATGATACCTTCGGCACGCGGGGCAGTCTTGTCCTTCACTTTGTCCATGAAGAAAGGCAGTGGGTCTATATATTCGTCCGTAGCCGTCTCTATCATATCCAGATGCAGGTGCGGACCGAAAGAGTATCCGGTGTTTCCGCTTAAAGCTATTATCTGACCGGCTTTCACGGGATATTCGCCCAAGATATGCACCCCGAGATTATTACTGCCTCTATCTCTATCGTCTCCCTCATCTGACACGGGAGCAGGCTCGGGAATTATCTCTACTTCCCAGCTTTCCTTTTCGTACTGAAGAGCCTTCACTCGCTTTGCCACTTCACCCACAAAGGCGCTAAGATGACGGTAGATGGCGGTATAGCCGTTATCATACACCACATCGAGCACATAGCCCGAGCCGTGGGTGACACGGATACGCGAAATATATCCGTCCGCCAGCGCACGTACCGGTTTGCCTATGGCGCCACCGGTCTTGAAATCCAGTCCGCCATGAAAATGGTTGGCACGTATCTCGCCAAAGTTACCGGAGAAAATGATGGGAAAATCAAAAGGCGGAGTGAAGGAAGCCTCTTGTGCCCGAGCCCCGACAGATATAAAGAAAAAAGACAAAATGACAGATTTTATGTATATATTCATTGCAGTAACTTCTTATAATAAACGCAGGCAAAGATAAAAATAATCCCTATCTTTGCCATACAAAAGAGAAAATAAACAATGGAGAAAATACATTACTTCCGTCCCCTCTATCTTGCTCTGGCACTCACCATAAGCCTATTTTCCACCGCAAGCACCCCTAACCGATACAAAACCTCCGCTTCCCTGCCCGACAGCCTGCTGACCGAACAGCATATCCGCAGCATCTATTACACCCTGCCCGACAGCGCTCTGTCACTGCTGGACGAAGCCGAAGCCCGCCGTCTTCCCCACCTGCCGCAATTCCGCATCGACATGCTGCGCGGCACAGTCTACGAACGTCAAGGTATGTACCACCTCAAGGAGCGGTACATCCGCCGCGCCCTGCAAAGCGACTCCGTGCAGCACACTCCTCTCCGGAAACTGCAAGTCCTCACGCAGCTCGCCACCGCCCTCGACCGCCTGAACAAATACGAAGAAGGCATCCGCATCTGTACCGAAGCCATCGAGCTGGCACAGGAGCAAGGACAGAAGGCCAAAGAAAGCGAACTGCTGTTCACTTTGGGCCGCATGTATCAAGGCATGAAGCTCGACGACAAAGCGTTCCGGTACATGTACCGTTCCATCGAACTGCTGCAAGGCACGGACAATGTGCGCGAACTGGCCCAACTATCCACCTCCTACGGCGACTTGTCCGCCTATCTGGCCGAAAACGAGCGTTTGGACGAAGCCATTGCCCTCTGCGAGAAGCGTCTCGACGTTATCAGCCGCATGAGCCTGCTGCCCGGGCCGCCGCCCGGATACATAGACCAGCAATACGGTTACCTCTACTCCAAACTTGCCTGGTACTACCTGCAAAACGGACAAAGCGAAAAAGCCGCCGAAACCGCCCGGAAATACCAAAGCACCGGCTTTGCACAATCGCAGGCAGGACAAACAGAAATCGTCCCCTACCTGCTGGGTACGCGTCAGTACCATAAAGTGCTGCAACTTCTTGACGCCTCTTCCGCCCTGGCCGAACCGGCCGATACCTTCAACTACGGCCACCTGATTCTGCTGGACCGCTATGCCCGCACCTACCGCGGACTGAAACGTCCGGAACTGGCCGACAGCTACCAACAGCGCATCACCATGCTGACCGACAGCATCTATGCCCGCGAAAAGGCCGGCCAGGCACACGAATTCGCCATCATCTACCAAACCCAGGAAAAGGATGCGCAGATACGCGAAGCCCAACACAAGCTGGCACGGCAACGCGTACTGTTCATCACCACCAGCTTCATCGCCATCCTGCTCGCCATCCTGCTATGGGAAAAGCACCTCCACCTGCGCCGCACCCGCGAACGCAACCAGATAGCCGCCCGCCAGATAGAAGAGCTTCTGGCACAGAAAGAAGAACTGCGCAAGGCATACCGCCGGCAGCCGCTTCACCCGGAAGATGCCCCTAACGAAGAGCCGCCTGCCGCTCAAACCAACACTTCCCCCTCCGCTGCCGACGATGAAGACAACCGCCGCCGGTTCATGCAGATGGAAGATGCCCTGCTCACCGACCTGCCCTTCCTAAACCCCGACTTCAACCGCGAAGACCTGATGAAGATAACGGCCTTGAGCAAGAACCGCCTCAACCCGTTCCTGCGCGAATATGCCGGTGCCGACGGCTTCAGCGACTACATCAACCGCCTGCGCGTGGAGCACTCCATATCGATGCTGAAAGACAACAGAATGTATTCCATAGATGCCATAGCCACCGCTTCGGGCTTCAAGAGCCGCAACACCTACTATGTGGCGTTCAACAAACTGCTTGGCATGACACCCGTGCAGTACCGGGAGACTTTGCCGGACAAGTCCGCAGAACCATGCACAGAGCCTATAGTTTAACAGATTGCAGGCCGTCAGTTACAAGAACTATTCGTATATTTGTGCGTTGCAAGTAATATATAAGAAAGTTACAGGTAATATATAAGAAAAGTGATATATAAGAAAGGAGAACCGGAAATATGGAACCCATACAGAGCAACAAAATCTACCCCATCGGCATACAGAACTTCGAGAAGATGCGCAAAGGCGGCTATTTCTACGTCGACAAGACCGCCCTTGTCTACCGGCTGGTAAAGACGGGCAGCTACTACTTCCTAAGCCGCCCCCGGCGCTTCGGCAAGAGCCTGCTCATCTCCACCCTCGAAGCCTACTTCCAGGGAAAGAAGGAACTCTTTGAAGGGCTGGCGATGGAGAAGCTGGAGAAAGACTGGATAAAACGCCCCGTGCTGCACATCGACCTGAATATAGGGAAGTATGACACCTCGGACAGCTTGGACAAACAGCTGGAAAAAGCTGTGACAGAATGGGAACAGCTTTATGGCACGGGAATGGCGGAAAGCACGCTTGCCCTTCGCTTCGCCGGAGTGGTCAGGCGTGCCTGCGAGCAGACGGGGCAACGTGTGGCCATCCTCATCGACGAATACGACAAGCCCATGCTGCAAGCCATCGGCAACAAAGCGCTGCAGAACGAGTTCCGCAACACCTTGAAACCCTTCTACGGCGTACTGAAAACCATGGACGGATGCATCCAGTTTGCCCTGCTGACGGGGGTCACCAAGTTCGGCAAGGTCAGCGTGTTCAGCGACCTCAACAACCTGAACGACATCTCCATGGACCGGCGATACCTTGCCCTTTGCGGTGTCACCGACGAAGAGCTGCGCCAAGAATTCGCCCCAAGCATCCGGCTGCTGGCGCAGGCGCAAAACATGACCTACGAGGAAACCTGCCAACGCTTGCAGAAAGATTACGACGGTTACCACTTCACACACAACTCCATCGGAATCTACAACCCTTTCAGCCTGCTCAACACCTTCGACAAGCAGGAGTTCGGCAGCTATTGGTTCGAGACGGGCACCCCCACCTATCTGGTGGAACTGCTGAAACGCAACCACTACAACCTGGAGGAGATGGCCCATGCAGAAACCTACGCCGACGTGCTAAACAGCATCTATGGCGACGAAGACCCACTGCCCGTCATCTTCCAAAGCGGATACCTCACGATTAAGGAGTACGACCCAAGGTTCGGACTCTACCGCCTCGGCTTCCCCAACCGGGAAGTGGAAGAAGGGTTCGTCAAGTTCTTGATGCCGTTCTACACCCGCTTCAACAAGATAGAGGCACCGTTCGAGATACAGAAGTTTGTACGTGAGATAGAATCCGGACAGCCCGATGCCTTCTTCCGCCGCCTGCAAAGTTTCTTTGCCGACACCCCCTACGAACTTGTCGGCGACCGCGAACTGCACTACCAGAACGTGCTTTTCATTGTCTTCAAGCTGGTGGGATTCTATACCCAAGTGGAATATCACACCTCCGAGGGACGTGTGGACCTCGTGCTGAAGACAGACCGCTACATCTACATCATGGAGTTCAAGTTCGAAGGCACTGCCGAAGAAGCGCTGCGGCAGATTGACGAAAAGCACTACGCGCAACCCTTCGAAGCCGACGGTCGCCCACTGTTCAGGATAGGCGTGAACTTCAGCGCCCGGACGCGCAACATAGAAAGGTGGCTGATAAAAGCATGACTTCCTCCCCATAAGGACGGATTTTCATCCTCCGCACTTCCCTTCGCACCCCCTCCGGAAGCACTTCTGAGAGGGGGTGCGACAATTCAGGACAACAAGGCGACAATGCAGGACAAGCACCGAGGGGTAAAATTAGGCAGTTTATACCATTATTAACAACTTTGCAGACACATTTGCAAAGGAACATTAATAAAACCTATAACAACCCAAATGGAGAACTGCATCATGAAACGACTGACCTCACAGGGATGGGAAACGCTGCGCACACTGACCGCCATCACGGCAGCCATAGGTACCATGATATGCCTGCTGATACTGGCAGGATGCACCAACGAACTGACCGGGCAGGACGAAAACCGGGGAAACGGACAAGCGCTGACGCTGGGAACCGTAAGCATAGAAGGAGGAAACACCCGTGCCGCCAATGCCGTGCCCGGCGTGGCATCCGGCCATAGCTTCAGAGACGACGAAAAGCTGCACATAGCCCTCACCGCCGGAAGCGCCCAATCTGCCGGCACCTACCTATACGACGGCAACAACAGCAGCTGGAGTTCCACCAAGACCGAGCGCGCCTACTGGCAAGGGAGCGGCAACCACACCCTCACCGCCTGGTGGGGACCCGCTTATTCTTCCTCCTCCCCTGCCGTTTACGACATGCCCTCCGACTACGAAACCAACACCGCCGCAGGGAGCACCCTGAATGCCTGGGACGGCAAGCAATATACCGCTGCCGCCGATAAATGGCACATCACCGACCTGCTGCACTACAGCGGTACACATTCCGCCACATCCTCTTCCATCAATCTGCTGCTGAAGCACAGCATGGCGCAGCTATGCGTCAACCTGCTGCCGGGCGACGGCATCACCGCCGAACAGCTGCAGATCAGGTAGCGGCGCTCCAGCACCGCGCGGGCATTTTCAGAAATGGGCATCTATCTCGTCTCCTCTGTAACTATGAGTCAATTCTCTGTTGAACACCAGATATTGTAGCATAGAATTTGAACGTGTCAATATATAGAAAGAAAAAGAGGGCGTAAAAAATAAAAAGGCCGGTTCGCGCAGATGCTGGGGAGACAGAACGGAAATTTTATGATACAATAGAGCCCGCTGAACGGATGGGAGGAGAGGGGACATGTTGCAAGGCCTGAGTCAGACGCTGCGCTGGGAGGACCGCCAGGTGTTTTCCCGGGTGGGC
>OGXL01002596.1_pt1 | contig 13186 bp, 14 predicted proteins | sample 1576311 | NCBI WGS metagenome assembly OGXL01 (sample SAMEA3541564, study PRJEB24748) | human gut metagenome | biome: human gut; feature: human-associated habitat; material: faeces | place: China | collected 2012 | reverse complement strand
ATGTCAAACTTCATCTGATATACAATTGAAAGCGCAATACTGAAAACAATTGTAATAATACCTGCAAACAGAAGGAAACTGGCAACAACCGTTTCCATTCCATATGTCTGGAACAGGTATTCCCAGATTTCTGTCCTGTCCCCACAGTATACTGCATTTACCACACCGGAATACTTCTCTGTGTTGCTCTGCAGTTCAATACGTACTTCTTTTCCCGCATCAGCTTCTGATGTCGTACAGAATACATAGCCGCTTGCAGTATTTTTTCCGATAAGTCTTGTATCTGACGTATCATATTCTTCACGCAGTTCCCCATCTATATAAAAACGGATATTTTGCAGGGAAGACCGGATTGCCAGAGAATTTTCTGCATAATCCAGCGGAAGGGTTGTCAGAATCGTCATTGTTTCTTCTGCAGGTACCTGATATCTGCCCGGCACCTGAATTTTTTCATAATTTCCATCTGCCTTCTTCCAGATAAACTCCCCTTTATAAGTGACCGACTCTTCTGAAATCCTTCCCCTTGATTCATCCTTCACGGTAAACTGCAATATACCAACCAGACTCAGACTCAGTATTACCAGAATGTAAAACAAGTATCTTTTTTTCCTGCTTACAGCATAAACATTTTTATCCAAATTCTTTTCCTGACTGGCAGTGGGAGCAATGTTTCTATTTTTTTCTGTCCCTGTGTTTTCTCTCTGCGGATTGTTCATAATTTATATTATGCGTAACTATTCAGACTCCTCACACTACGAGTCAAAATGCATTCCAGCTCGTCTTCAGTGAGGATATTTACTATATTTTACTATATTTTTCTGTTTATCTCAATCATTAAAACATTTGGGCCATATAAAATCCGGAAACACCATTCCCTGTAACAGTCTATAGAAGAATCGTGATCGTCAATCCTTTTCCGTTTTTATTTTCTGCGGTAATTTTACCTTTATGCGCCTGTACGATTGCTTTTGCAACTGACAGGCCAATACCAGATCCACCTGTACCTGAATTTCTTTTTTATCTGTAATATTGTCTGCCGTCCAGTCCAACAAGAATGAGCTCCACTCCCTCAATGATCATGAAGCCTCCTACAAGCACACCCATGGAAAGGATCGTGATCATCGGCCGGAAGATCAAAAGGATTCCAACGAGCAGACCAAGGATATTCAGAATCAGTGAAATCGTATAATAAGTCATTCCGTAATGCATCTTCATATACTGCAGATGAGAAAGTCTGGAAATACAATGCGCAATAATCCAGATTGGAAGAATCATTGCAAGCGCCCAGTTTCCTGCTTCCGGATGTGCCGCGAGCATAAATCCGGCCATCACACTCAGGATTCCTGTGACAAGTGAAACGATCGGTCCAAACCCGGTAAAGTGTTCCATTTTGACATACAGAACAATATCCCCAATTCCGCTTAAGATTGCAAGCACACCACACAGAATCACGATCCAGGTAAGTACCCCTACCGGCTGACGCATGATCACAACACCAAATATGATCAGAATGATACCCACGATTAATTCAAACCATCCAATATCAGATCGTCTGTTCATCTGCATCCGCCTCCTTCTTCTCAGCTCCTGATTCTATTTTCGTTTCTGTATTTGTCTCTTTTTTTGCCTCGCCATTCAGGATTGCCATAAATTCATCTCCTGTGATCGTCTCTTTTTCATAGAGATAATTGGATAATTCATCCAGTTTCTGACGGTTATCAAGAAGAATTTTTTTCGCTTTCTCATGCTCTCTCTTAACCAGCTCCACAACCTTACGGTCAATCTCATTCTGCGTATCCGCAGAGCATGCCAGGGATGCGTCGCCGCCAAGATACTGATTTGTCACGGTTTCCATAGCCACCATATCAAAGTCATCACTCATACCATAGCGGGTGATCATGGCTCGGGCAATCTTGGTTGCCTGTTCAATATCATTGGATGCGCCGGTTGTTATCTCACCAAATACCACTTCCTCTGCAGCACGGCCACCGGTAAATGTTGCAATCTTATTTTCCAGTTCCTGCTTTGTCAGAAGATATTTGTCTCCCTGCTCTACCTGCATGGTATAACCAAGCGCACCGGAAGTTCTTGGAATGATCGTAATCTTCTGAACCGGTGCAGAATGTGTCTGCATTGCTGCTACAAGAGCGTGTCCAATCTCATGATATGCGACTACCTTTTTCTCCTGATCTGAAAGTACCGCATTTTTCTTCTGATATCCTGCAATAACAACTTCAATACTTTCTTCCAGATCTGCTTCTGTGACTACTTCACGATTATCACGAACAGCACGAAGAGCTGCCTCATTTACAATATTGGCAAGCTCTGCACCGGAAGCTCCTGAGGCCATTCTTGCGATCGTATGGAAATCCACATCGTCAGAAAGCTGAACTTTTTTTGCATGTACCTTAAGGATTGCTTCACGACCTTCAAGATCCGGAAGTTCCACAGGTACACGACGGTCAAAACGTCCCGGACGAGTCAGTGCCGGGTCAAGAGATTCCGGACGGTTGGTCGCTGCCAGAATAATGACACCGTTATTTTCCTCAAAACCATCCATCTCAGTAAGCAGCTGGTTCAGAGTCTGCTCACGTTCATCGTTTCCACCTGCCATCTGTCCGTCTCGTTTCTTACCGATAGCATCGATCTCATCAATGAATACGATACAAGGTGCTTTTTCCTTTGCCTGTTTAAAGAGATCACGAACCTTGGAAGCACCCATACCAACAAACATTTCCACAAATTCAGAACCGGACATCGAGAAGAATGGTACATTGGATTCTCCGGCTACTGCTTTTGCCAGCATGGTTTTACCGGTACCTGGAGGGCCGACAAGCAGAACACCTTTCGGCATGGAAGCCCCAACCTTGGTGTATTTCTCCGGATTATGCAGGTAATCAACGATTTCCTGCAGATTTTCTTTTGCTTCTTCTTCACCGGCTACATCACTGAAGCGGATACCTTCGGTTGACGGTACATAAACTTTGGCATTGCTTTTTCCCATTCCAAATGCCATGGAATTCTTACCGCCCATCTGATTCATCATTTTGCGGCTCAGGTACTGTCCCAGGGCAATAAAGATGATCAGAGGAAGTACTCCTGTCAGCAGAAAGCCTGCAACCGGTGACAGTTGCTGATCGATCTCTTTTGAGAATTTTGCACCAGCCTTGTAAAGACGTTCTGTCAAAGTCGGGTCTTCCATCACGCCTGTTTTATAGATGGTATTTTTATCATCTTTATCTGTAAAAAGGATCTGATTATCCTCAATCTGGACATCATCAATCTTTTTATCTTCGATCTTTGACATAAAAGTTCCATAATCGACTTCTTTGACCATTGTTTTTGTGAGCATTGGGGTTACAAGCACATTAAAAACAATTATGATCAGAAGCACGATTCCATAATAATAAAGTAACGGCTTCTTTGGCGATTTTACTTCTTTCATTCGTGTCTCCTCCGATTTTTCTTCTTTTTTATCATTATATATTATAGTTCCATTTTCTGTCCTTTTGTATAGACAAAAAAAGAAAAGTGTTCGGTTTTTCCACACTTTTCCTTTTCTGTCCCAGATATTTTTCTTTTCCTGCGCGCCTTTTTCTATCGATAAGGATTCAATGCCTTTTCTGCAAGATCCGGAAAATTCCCGATGATCGCATTGACACCGATCTTTGCAAAATATTCCATACTGTCCCAGTCATTCACAGTCCAGGTATTTACCTTCAGGCCATGATCAGCCGCATCCTGTACATAACTTTCTGTCACCATTGGATATGCCGGATGCAGGAAATCCATCCCCAGTTTTCTTCCGTATTTGCCTGCTCTGACGATCCAGCTTTCTTCCAGAAGACCACATGGCATTTTTTCATCCAGTTCTTTCATTTTCAAACAGGAATAATGATTAAAAGATGAAATAATGATCTTATTTTCCAGTTCATATTCCCGAATCATTTCCAGTGTTCGCTCCTCAATTCCCGGATATGGAAAAATCTCCGTTTTCAGCTCAATGTTGGTAATGACCGGAAGATCTTTAAAATGCTCAAAGTATTCTCTCAATGTCGGAATCTCCATACTTCCATACCGGTCTCCCCATTTGCCGGAAACATCCATTGCTTTCAGCTGTTCCAGCGTATAGTCCTTTACGAAGCCATCTACACCTGCAGTCCGGTTCAGCGTTTCATCGTGCATGATCACCAGTTCTCCGTCTTTTGAAAACTGTACATCCAGTTCAATTCCGTCTGCACCTGCTTCTACTGCTTTTTCAAAAGCAAGCATCGTGTTTTCCGGAAACTGTCCGGAAAAACCTCTGTGTGCAAAATTCAGTGTCACAGTTATCCCTCCTACAACAAAATACAATCTTCTTTTCTGATACTCAGCCAGCATTCCGTAAAATCTCTGAGAAGTCCTGTCTCCTGAAACAGCACATCTGCATGAATTTTGGCTCCTTCACAGCCAATACCATAACGGTAAACATTTCCCTGCGGAATGCCATCCACAATTTTTCCACGGAATACATAGCTATCCGTTTCATCCGGTCTTTCTTTAGATAATTTTACGCTCTCCGGCCGGAATGCGATTGTTTCAGACTCTGCTTTTGTTCCAGTCATCTTTTGAAATTCTTCAGATGATATTATATTATAACTTCCAATAAAAGATGCTGCAAATTTTGTTGCCGGTCTTGCATACATCTGTGCCGGTTCTGCCGACTGTTCAATCTTTCCCTCATAAAGAAGATGAATCATATCCGACATGACCATTGCCTCATTCTGATCATGGGTAACAAAAATGGCCGTAATGTCTGTCTCTCTCTGAATTCTCCGGATCTCCATCTGCAAAGATTTGCGGAGAAGTGCATCAATTGCAGAAAGCGGCTCATCCAGAAGAAGCACTTTGGGTTCTGTGACAATTGCTCTTGCCAGTGCGGCCCTCTGCTGCTGTCCTCCAGAAAGCTGTGACGGATAATTTTTTCCTTTATCTCCCAAACCTACGATTTCCAGCATTTCCTTTACTTTTGTATCGATCTGATTTTTTGACATCTTTTTCAGCTGAAGTCCGAATGCCACATTTTTTTCAACCGTCAGATTCGGGAATAAACTGTACTGCTGAAACACCATACCAATATCTCTTTTTCTTGGTTCTACATTTGTGATTTCTTTTCCATCCAGCCAGATCTTGCCGGAGGTTACCATCTCCAGTCCTGCCAGGCAGCGAAGAAGTGTACTTTTGCCACAACCAGACGGACCGAGAAGTGTCACCAACTGTCCTTTTTCTATATCCAGATTAATATTTTTCAGTACCTGTGTACTGCCAAAATTTTTTACTATATTTTCAAAGCGTATATATCCCATAAATCATCCTGTCTTTCCTGTAATTTTGTCGCTGTTCACTTCGGTAAACGCATTTTCCGCTTTGTTTTATCGTACAGCTTTTCTGCCACGTTTTTTCAGATGCAAAGTAACTGCCGCAATGATGAAGGTAATCGCCATGATCACAACAAATACTGCACTTGCTTTCATACTGTCCGATTTCATGGTCTGGTACAGATAGATCTGCATATTCTGGAAGGAAGTTCCGGTAAGGTTACGTACCAGCACATAATCTCCAAAAATGATTCCCACTGCAAGAAGAGAAGAAACCACAACCGATGAGATCAGATTCGGAACCACTACTTTAAAAAATGCATAAATTCTGGAACAGCCCAGCATCCCTGCTGCTTCTACCAGTGTGTGAACATTCACTGCTGACATTCCGTTTTTGATTCCCTGGTAAATATAAGGCATGATGATCACGCTGTATGCACCAAACAACATCACCATACGATTGGACAGAAATGTTTCGGAGCGTACGTATGCGGTCAGAATACTGACCGACAGGATCACGCCCTGAATGGTATATGGAATCATACAGATGATCTGTACATATTTATCCAGTTTCGGGAAATACAAGGTCGTTACAAACATTGCCAGAAGAATGATCACCGTTGTCAATACGATCGGCACTACACAGATGATCAGACTTCGCAGAATACACATCAGAAACTCCGGATCCTGAAACAGTTCCACATAACTTTTTACAGAAAATCCCCTTGGTACGATTTCTGTCCATTTGTCGAACAAAGAATAGACGATCGTCACAATCAGGGGCAGAAGGAGGTATGCAATCAGCACCAGCATAATTGCTGCAGAACCTTTTTTGCTCTTTTTCATACTTTCTTAACCCCTTTCTGAAACTGTCTGCTGATTCCATTCGTCACAAAGATCATAATGACCATCATTGCCATCATAACTACAGAAAGCGCACCACCAAGCCCTGGTTTCAGTTTGACCTCTCCGACAAAGCTTCCCGCAATCTGGATCGGAAGCAACGAAATATTGTTCATCATCAATGCATACACGGTCGCATATGCTGCCAGTGCATTTGCAAAAAGCACACTGAATGTTCCAAGGATTCCCGGCATCAGCACCGGAACTCCGACTTTTGTCCAGAAACAGGTCATATTTCCACCAAGAAGTGCAACTGCCTCTTTCCATTCTCTTCGTATTCCTTCAAACGCAGGAATCAGAAGGAGTGTTGCAAGCGGGATCTGGAAATACACATAGATCATACTCATGCCACCGGAGGTATACAGATTGTAGCCTGCCAGTCCCCCAATTCCAAGTTTCTGTCCCACATGCACCATAAAACCTGCATTTCCGAGAAGTATCATGTAAGAAAATGCCAGTGGGACTCCGGCAAAATTAGATACCATGTTCAGAACAGTAGTAAATGCTGTGCTGAGTTTTCCTGTATGATTATGAATTGCTTTTGCCCCGAGAAAAGCAATAATGATTCCAATGATTGATGATGTCAGTGATATTTTCAGACTGTTAACGATTGCTTTCTGATAAAGAAGTTTTGTAAAAACCTTCTCATAATTTTCTAGGAAAAAACCTGTCCCTCCATCTGGAAGGAAACTGTTGCCGATCACACTACAAAGCGGCACGATCTCGTACAATATGGCCACTGCCAGAAAAGGAAGCAGTGCCAGCAAATAAACGTATTTTTGTTTTTTCATGAAATTCCTCATAACGAGATGAGGGTATCTGAATATACTTCAACTTCACATACCCTCATCGTCTCTGGTTTCGTAATATTTTGTTTAATATTTACCTGATTCCAGTACTATTGGTTACTGTACCAGAAGTGGTGTGATCTCTTCCTGCCATCTTTCAACAACTGTTTCACAGGCTTTTGTGTAAGCATCTGTATCTTCCATCGGAATGGCATTTGCATAGTCTTCGGATTTGAATGTAGCATTCTGGATATCATCCGGAATCTCTACATCTGTTCTGGTCGGAATCGCACCTGCTGCTGCAAGATTTGCCTGTCCTTCATCACTAAAGATATATTCTCTTGCAAGAGCTGCTGCACATGGATGTGGTGCATATTTGTTGATCACGGATGCATATCCACTCATGATAGAACCATCTGTCGGGATATTTGCCTGAAGTTTGTATTTTGTGATCTGATCTTTGTAAGGAATTGCTGTGAAGCTCCAGATAACACCTACCGGAATCTCTCCTGTCTCGAAGTTCTGCTGAAGGATATCCAGAGTATTGATACGTCCATCTTCTGCCATCTGTGTCCAGAAATCAAAAGCCGGATCCAGGTTATTAAGATCTCCGCCAAATGCATAGGCAGATGCGATAACTGCAGCCTGTGCGTTTCCACCGTTGATGTCTCCAAGTGCAACTGTATAATCACCATCCTTGATATCTGCCCAGGAAGTCGGTGCATTTTCCACTTCATCGGTATTGGTAAGGAAAGTAGTTGCTCCTGTGTATGCGATCATCCATTTTCCATCTTCGCCTTTTGCCCAGTCCGGAATGCTGTCCCAGTAAGATGTTTTATATCCCTGTACAAGGTCTTCGTCTACTGCCTGTGCACCAAAAGCCTGTCCGACATCACCGATATCTTTGGTTCCTTTTTCGCCCTCTGTCTGGAACATCTGCAGTTCTTCTGCAGAAGACATATCGGAATCTGCATGTGTGATTCCATATTTGTCATTGATATCTTTCCAGGTAAGTCCCCAGTTAGCCCAGGAATCCGGCATACCAACGGATTCTACATCGCCTTCTTCTTTTGCTTTTTCGGTGATGTCATCAAGGGTCATGGAATTGAGGTCAACGCTGTCTGCTGCGAATGTCACCATCGGACATGCCGCTGTTCCTGCTAAGATTGCACCTGTCATCACTGCTGCTACAGCCGGTTTAAATTTTTTATTTATCATTTTCTTTTTCCTCCGTGAGTGGTTTGTTTGCTTAACTCTGAGGATTATTGTAGTGGATGTGGGTGGATAGAACTATCCCGGATGTGTGAAATAAATGTTAAATGTAGGAAAAGTGAAAGGGGGTGGGTTGTGGGGGTGGTATTACGGCAGGGGCTTCCCGTGTATTATCGATACACAGACAGAGTAAGCCCCATATCCAGATGAAAACACTCGTGAGTACTGCGTTATGAGATGCAGGCTTAGCTTCCACCACCAAGCCCACTGTCTGAGCGAAGCGAGTTTGGGCGACTGGTGGATAATAAGCGCATGCAGCGAGTAGCAGACGCAGCGGTGTTTTATATCCTGGATATGGGGCTTATTATGGCGTATGTATAGATATATCACATAAATACTATAATCAATATGGCGGAATCAGAACTTACGAAAACGGGCGTATCTTGTTTCGAGAAGCTCTTCCTCGGAAAGAGATGTATATTTTTGAATGAAAGTACAGATTTTATCGTTCAGGCGTTCAGCCACCTGCCACATACTTTCCGGTGTCAGATTCTCCGGTTCAGGAATCACCTGCTCAATGATTCCTTTCTCATACAGATCCGATGCTGTCAGTTTCATGACCGCGGCAGCTTCTTTTGCCTTAGTACTGTCCTTCCAGAGAATACTTGCAAATCCTTCCGGTGAAAGAATAGAATATATGGAATTCTCCAACATCCATACCTGATCACCTGCTGCCAGGGCAAGTGCCCCACCGCTTCCACCTTCTCCTGTCACAATAGACAAAACCGGTGTTTTCAGTCCGGCAAGCTCCCAGAGATTACGGGCAATAGCCTCGCCCTGTCCTCGTTCCTCTGCCTCGATACCACAGAAAGCTCCCGGCGTATCCACAAAACAGATTACCGGACGCTGAAACTTTTCTGCCTGCTTCATCAGGCGCAGCGCCTTGCGATATCCTTCCGGCATCGGCATGCCGAAATTGTGTGCAATGTTTTCTTTGGTGTTGGTTCCTTTTTCCTGCACGATAACAGTGACCGGTTTTCCATGAAATTTTGCGATTCCACCGATGATTGCCTTATCATCTCCGTAATTTCGGTCTCCATGAAATTCCATAAAATCCGTAAAAAGTGCTTCTATATAATCACTGCCGGATGGACGGTCAATCTTGCGTGAGATCTGTACACGATCCCAGGCTGTGAGGTAAGGGTTGATGCCAGCTGGATTAGAATCTCCTCTATCCGAATCACGCTTGTCATTTGTCAGATTTTCAGAATCTGATTCCGGATGATCCGCGTGATGCAATTCAGCTGTATCCGTTCTGATCCTGTTTTCTGTTTTCCAGGATCCCGCATGTATCTCCAGGATCTTACCAAGTGTTTCCTTCAGATTCTCACGCCTTACAATATCATCTACAAAACCATGCTCAACCAGAAATTCTGCTCTCTGAAATCCTTTCGGCAGTTTCTGACGAAGAGTCTGCTCAATGACACGCGGACCTGCGAAACCGATCAGTGCACCTGGTTCCGCCAGAATGATATCCCCCAGCATCGCAAAACTTGCCGTCACGCCACCTGTCGTAGGTTCCGTCAAAACACTTACATAAAGCAGTCCGGCCTTGCTGTGACGTTCCAGCGCCGCGGAAGTTTTTGCCATCTGCATCAGAGATGTGATTCCCTCCTGCATTCTGGCACCACCAGAACAGGCAAAAATGATAATGGGAAGTTTTTCCTCCGTTGCACGTTCTACTGCTCTGGTGATTTTTTCGCCAACTGCCCAGCCCATGCTTGCCATCAGGAATCTTCCATCGCAGACTGCAATCACAGTATCTCTGCCATTTATTTTGCCTTTGCCTGTGACAACAGCCTCTTTGAGCCCGGTCTTCTCCTGAAGTGCCTGTACTTTTTCCGGATACCCTTTGTAATTTACAGGATTTCCACCGATCAGATCCTGATTCCATTCCTCAAAAGTTCCCTCATCGATCACCATCTGGATTCTGCGATATGCATGTACACGGAAATATCCTCCGCATTTCGGACAGATATAATATCCCTGTTTTACATCCTCTGCGATGATGGCAGCTCCGCACTTGTTACATTTACGAAGAAGTCCTTCCGGTACCTCCGGCCTGGAAGCACGGACCGCACTATGGCTCTGTATTCTGGAAACAATTCTTGTCTTTTTGAACATGTTATCCAACTTCATGATCGTTCACTCCTGTTAATACCAAAACTATACGTTACTGTTCACTCCGTTTGCAGTAACACTTTATTTATCTGCTTCCATTCTTTCGATGAATTCTACATCTGTATTTCCTGACTGAAAATCCGGATGATCCAGGATTTCATACTGATAGTCTACATTGGTATCGATTCCCTCTATGATCACTTCACCAAGCGCACTCTGCATCTTACGGATTGCTTCGGTACGGTTCTTCGCCCACACGATCACCTTCGCGATCATGGAATCATAATACGGTGGGATCGTGTATCCACTGTACACAGCGGAATCAATACGGATTCCTTTTCCTCCTGGAAAATACATGTCCGTGATCGTTCCTGGTGACGGACGAAAACCTTTGGATGGATTTTCTGCGTTGATCCGGCATTCAATCGCATGCCCTGTCAGCTGAATATCTTCCTGCTTACAGGATAGTGGAAGCCCGGATGCAATGCGGATCTGCTCTTTGACAAGATCCACACCTGTCACCCACTCCGTAACCGGATGCTCCACCTGAATTCGGGTATTCATTTCCATAAAATAAAATCTGCCTTCTTTATCAAGAAGGAATTCAATCGTTCCGGCATTTTCATACCCGGCTGCTTTTGCCGCTTTCACCGCTGCCTCTCCCATTCTGGCACGAAGTTCATCGGAGATCACCTCACATGGGGATTCCTCGATCATCTTCTGATGATTTCTCTGAACAGAACAATCACGTTCTCCCAGGTGAATTACATTACCGAATTTATCTGCCATGATCTGAAATTCAATATGTCTTGGATGACGTACAAAATGCTCCACGTACATCGTAGAATCGCCAAAAGCCATCTGCGTTTCTTTCTGTGCGGTACGGAAACTTTCTTCAAAATCTGCCGGTGTATCAGCAACTCGCATTCCCTTGCCGCCTCCACCAAGAGCAGCTTTGATGATGACCGGATAACCGATCGTTTCGGCTTCCTTCATTCCCTCTTCTACTGTATAGATTGGATTTTTGCCACCAGGAATGATCGGAACCCCTGCATTTGCCATTGTATTTTTTGCCGCCTGCTTGTTTCCAAGACTTGCGATCACAGTTGACGGCGGCCCGATAAATGTAATATTGCACTGTTCACAGAGTTCCGCAAAACGACTGTTTTCGGAAAGGAAACCAAATCCCGGATGAATTGCATCCGCACCTGTAACGATCGTTGCACTGATGATATTTTCCATGCTGAGATAGCTCTCGGATGACGGTGCCGGTCCAATGCAGACTGCCTCATCCGCAAGCTGAGTATGAAGTGCATCTCTGTCTGCCTCTGAATAAACAGCAACCGTCTCTATTCCCATTTCTCTGCATGCGCGGATGATCCGTACTGCAATCTCCCCTCGATTCGCAATCAGCACTTTTTTAATCATAGTGTGTCACCTATCCAATCATAAAAGTCAGTTCTGCATCAACTACCACTTTGCCGTCAACACTTGCAACTGCATGACCGACACCAACCGGTCCTTTGCATTTGATGATCGTTGTTTCCAGACGGAGTTTATCCCCCGGAACAACTTTTCCACGGAATCTGCAGTTCTTGATCCCGCCAAAGTATGCGATCTTGCCTTTGTTTTCTTCCAGGCTTAAGATTGCCACAGCGCCTGTCTGCGCAAGAGCTTCCACCATCAGGACACCCGGCATTACCGGTTCCTGTGGGAAATGTCCTTTAAAAAAGTCCTCACGGAAAGTCACGCATTTATAACCGACAGCAAATTTGCCCGGCTCATAATCCTCGATATAATCCACAAGAAGAAATGGATGTCTGTGAGGAAGAATCTGTTCAATTTCTTTTACTCCTAATTTATTCATAATCTATACTCCTACAATGGAAACTTCGTTTATCCACATTAATTTCTCTGTACATTCGAATGATCCACATTTTTTCAGGTTTATACCCTGAATTTATGCAATCCGGAACAACGGCTGTCCATACTCTACTGCCTGTCCGTTTTCCACATAAATTTCCGCAACTTTACCGTCAAAATCACTTTCAATCTCGTTCATCAGTTTCATTGCTTCCACGATGGCAAGCGTCTGACCTTTTTTGACCTGATCTCCAACAGAAACAAACGGATCTGCGTCCTCGGCAGGTGCTGCATAAAAAGTTCCCACAAGAGGAGATTTTATAAGCATACCCTCTGGTTCACCATCTGCAATATCTTTCTCCATCTTTGCTTCTGATTCCGTGATCTGTCCCAACGGCTGCACTGTTTGGAGTCCTATAACCGGTACATTTGCCAGAAACCACAACGGTTTCTTTTTTCTTCTTCAGTCGGATGCGGGTACCATTTTCTTCGTAATCAAAATCTGTCAGTTCAGAATCTGATACTGTTTTTATTAATGTAAGAAGATTTTCAAATTCCATAATTATCAACCCTCATATTTCTTTACAAGAAGTGTCGCATTGTGTCCGCCAAAGCCAAGAGAATTGCTCATTGCATAATGGATCTCTTTTTCTACCGGAGCACCGATCGCATAGTTCAGATCACACTCTTCGTCCGGATCTGTGGTTCCAACTGTCTGGTGGATAAATCCCTCTTCCAGAGATTTAACGCAGGTCACAAATTCCACTCCACCGGCTGCACCAAGAAGATGTCCGATCATGGATTTTGTAGAATTTACAACCAGATTTTTTGCCGCATCTCCAAATGCTTTGTGTCTTCCGATGGAGCATTAACTGCTGATTG
>OGXL01002594.1_pt1 | contig 13192 bp, 9 predicted proteins | sample 1576311 | NCBI WGS metagenome assembly OGXL01 (sample SAMEA3541564, study PRJEB24748) | human gut metagenome | biome: human gut; feature: human-associated habitat; material: faeces | place: China | collected 2012 | reverse complement strand
TGGGGGTGCAGATCCGCATCACCAGCGGCCCGGCCATCGAAAAGCCCGGCGACCTCGCTGCCCTGCTGACCAATCTGCAGGAGGGCGACGTCCTCTTCATCGACGAGATACACCGTCTCTCCCGGCAGGTGGAAGAGGTGCTTTACCCGGCACTGGAAGACTATGCGCTGGATATTATGATAGGCAAAGGCCCCAGCGCCCAGAGCATCCGCATCAATCTGCCCCGGTTCACGCTGGTGGGTGCGACCACCCGTGCGGGCCAGATCACCGGCCCTCTGCGCGACCGCTTCGGCGTGCTGCTCAAGCTGGAGCTCTACAGCCCCGACGAGCTGAGCAATATCATCATCCGCTCGGCGGGCATCCTCGACCAGCCCATCACCCCCGAGGGTGCTTATGAGCTGGCGAAGTGCAGCCGCGGCACACCCCGTGTGGCGAACCGCTTCCTCAAGCGTGTGCGCGACTTTGCCACCGTGCTGGGCGACGGCATCATCGACCGGGATGTGGCGCTGCTGAGCCTCAAGCGGATGGACGTGGACGCGCTGGGTCTGGACGAACTGGACCGCAGCCTGCTCCGCGCCATCATAGAAATGTACAACGGCGGCCCGGTGGGTCTGGAAACACTGGCCGCAGCCCTCGGCGAAGAGGCCGTGACGCTGGAAGACCTGTGTGAGCCCTACCTGATGCAGATGGGCTTTCTGACCCGGACGCCCCGGGGCCGCTGCGCCACCCGGCTGGCTTATGAGCATCTCGGTCTGAAAGCGCCTGAGAGTGACAGCGCCGAGGACAATGGACAGCAGAGCTTATTTTAAGTGAGGTATTTACTATGGGAAAGTATTTTGGTACCGACGGTGTGCGCGGCGTGGCCGGTGCAGACCTGACCTGTGAGATGGCGATGCTCATCGGACGCGGCGCTGCCGCCGTGCTGACCAGCAGCACCGGCCATAAGCCCCGTATCCTCATCGGCAAGGACACCCGCCAGTCCGGTGATATGCTGGAAGCTGCCCTGACCGCCGGTCTGTGCAGCGTGGGCGCGGACGTCGAGAGCCTGGGCGTCGTCCCCACTCCCGCCGTGGCCTATCTGGTGCGCAAGTACAACGCCGACGCCGGCGTGGTCATCTCGGCGTCTCACAACCCGATGGAATTCAACGGCATCAAGATCTTCGCCGGCACCGGCTACAAGCTGCCGGACGAGGTGGAAAACGAAATTGAAGCCTACATCGACAATCAGTGCGCGGGCCTCAAGCTGGCCACCGGCGACGATGTGGGCCGCGTGACCTACCGCACCGACGGCATCAAGGACTACACCGACTACCTGTATGAGTCCATCAACGGCGACCTGTCCGGATTGAACGTCTGCATCGACTGCGCCAACGGTGCCTCTGCAGCAGTAGCCCGGCAGCTGTTCCCCCGTCTGGGCGCAAAGTGTACCTTTATCGGCGTGGAGCCTGACGGAAAGAACATCAACGCCGGTGTGGGCAGCACCCATCTGGACAATCTGGAAAAGGCTGTCGTCGAGGGCGGCTTTGACTGCGGCATCGCCTTTGACGGCGACGCGGACCGCTGCCTCGCCTGCGATGAGAAGGGTCAGGAGATCGACGGCGACAAGGTCATCGCCCTGCTGGCCATGAACATGAAGGAAAAGGGCTGTCTGGACGGCAATACTGCGGTCGTCACTGTCATGTCCAACCTGGGCTTCATCAAGTTTATGGAGTCCCAGGGGATCCACACCGAGAAGACCGCCGTCGGCGACCGCTATGTTCTTGAGAATATGCGGGAGAACGGCTACGTTATCGGCGGCGAGCAGAGCGGCCACGTCATCCTGCTCCACCACACCACCACCGGTGACGGTGAGCTGACCGCCGGCAAGCTGCTCAAGCTGCTGGCCAAGAGCGGCAAGAAGATGAGTGAGCTGAACGGCATCTACGCCCAGTACCCTCAGGTGCTGGTGAATGTGGCGGCCAATGCCGCCCAGAAGGCCGCCTACAAGGAAGACAAGGTGCTGGCCGACTTCATCGAGAACGAGCAGCAGAAGCTGATGGACATGGGCCGTGTGCTGGTGCGCGTCTCCGGCACGGAGCCGAAGATCCGCGTCATGGTGGAGGGCCAGAACCTCGAGGCCATCGACTTGTGCGCCAAGCGCATCGTGGATAAGATCAACGAGCGGATCATCGAAGGTTAAGATAGAGATAAAAAGCAGGAAGGAGGACGCATATGCGCCCTGCAGATACATGGAAAGACTACGAGCTGCTGGATGCCACCGACGGCAACCGGCTGGAACGCTGGGGCGAGACGCTGCTTGTCCGGCCTGACCCGCAGGTGGTGTGGAAGACGCCCCAGCAGAGCCCCCTCTGGGCCAAGGCGGACGCCGTTTACCACCGCTCCAATCAGGGCGGCGGCGAGTGGGAGTACCGCCGCCGTCTGCCCGAAAAGTGGAAGATCACCTGTGGAGAAGGGGAGGATAAGCTGACCCTCATCGTCAGCCCCACCGGCTTCAAGCACACCGGCGTCTTCCCGGAGCAGGCCGTCAACTGGGCCTGGTACGCCAAGAAGATCCGCGCCGCAGGCCGGCCCATTAAAGTTTTGAACCTCTTCGGCTACACCGGCGGTGCAACGCTGGCCTGCGCGGCGGCGGGCGCTACCGTCTGCCATGTGGATGCCTCCAAGGGCATCGTCGCATGGGGCAAGGACAATGCCGCCGCCAGCGGCCTCGCCGACCGGCCCATCCGCTGGCTGGTGGACGACTGCGCCAAGTTCGTCGCCCGCGAGAAGCGCCGCGGCAACACCTACGACGGCATCATCATGGACCCGCCGAGTTATGGACGCGGCCCCGGCGGCGAGATCTGGAAGCTGGAAGACTGCATTTACGACCTCATCAGCCAGTGCGAAGAGGTGCTGAGCGACAAGCCGCTCTTCTTTGCGGTCAACAGCTACACCACCGGCCTTTCGCCCGCCGTCATGGAGTATATGCTCAAGACGACGCTGATCCCCCGCTTTGGCGGAAAGACCAGCTGCGACGAGATCGGCCTGCCCGTCTCCGCCACCGGCGGCGTCGTCCCCTGCGGCGCGACGGCGATCTGGGAAGAGTAAACCTCTCAGTCTCGCTATCGCTCGACAGCTCCCCTAGCGAGGGGAGCCGCTGGCGAAGAGATAAAGCTTTACGGAATGCCAAGGCCTCTCCTCGATAGGAGAGGTGGCATTGCGAAGCAATGCCGGAGAGGTTATTCCTTATTATTACTCTCATTGTATCAGAACCCCCTCCCCATTTCCACCGATTTTCCGCCTTTTTGCACTCTCCGGCCCCAAAAGTCCGACAAAGGGCGGGGAGAGTGTGGAAATTTTGCAAAAAACTTTTCTTTTTCATTTTTACCCGATATAATAGAGGTTGTTTTTCGAACCACCGGCAAAATACCGGTCTACCAACAGGAGGGAATTCTTTTGAAGCGTATTTTCACCAAGGCACTCTGCCTTGTCTGCGCCGGCGCTCTGGCGCTGAGCCTCGCTGCCTGCGGCGGCAAGGCCGACAGTGCTGCATCCAGCACGGCATCTTCTTCCGCACTCGGCAGCGCGTCCGACTACGACTACCAGAACTTCAACTACAGCGATGGTCTGGACGAGAAGGGCTACTGGGAGGGCATCCGCGCTCTGGACTATGTGACCCTGCCCGAAGACTTTGCATCCGTCGCCATCAAGCGCTCGGACGTCGAACCCACCAGCGAGGAAGTGGAGGAGCAGATCAGCGATCTGCTGAGCCAGTATTCCTCCACCGAGCACATCACCGACCGCGCTGCCGCCGACGGCGACACCGTGAACATCAACTATGTCGGCTCTGTGAACAACGTGGAGTTCACCGGCGGCAGCGCCGAGAACTACGATCTGACGCTGGGCAGCGGCACTTTCATCGACGGCTTTGAAGACCAGATCATCGGCCACAAGCCCGGCGAGACCTTCGACGTCAACGTCACCTTCCCCGACGGCTACAGCGATTCCACCGATGCCAGCGGCAATGCTGTGAAGCTCAGCGGCCAGAAAGCCGTCTTTACCGTGACCCTCAACTACATCAGCGAGCGCGTCCTGCCCGAGCTCACCGACAGCTGGGTGGCCAGCACCTTCGGCACCTCCAACAACATCTACACCGTGGAGGCCCTGCGCGCCTACTATCAGGAGCAGCTCTACACCTCGAACCTGAACACCGCCGTCATGGACTACCTGCTGGAAAACTCCACCTTCAAGTCCATCCCTCAGCAGGTGATGGATTATCAGGTCAACCAGTGCCTGAACTACTACAGCACGCTGGCGGGCTACTACGGCTATGACCTCGACGGCCTCGTCCAGAATCTGCTGGGCTACGAGAACACCGACGCCATGCTGGCCCACCTCGAGAGCAATCTGGAAGACTACTCCAAGGAAGCTCTGCTCTATCAGGCCGTGGCCGAGTCTCTGGACATCGCCCCCACTCAGGAGCAGATCGACACCTACTCCGCCTATGCGGACACCTACGGCCAGAACTACTGCACCATGGTGGCCCTGATGGACGCTGTCACCAGCACGCTGACCAGCGGCGCGGTCGTTTCCTGATCCGATCTGCATATGAGAAGATCCCTGCCGATGGCAGGGATCTTCTTTTGCTCATCATTCAGATAACGTAGTCGTTGCCTGCCTCATCGGGTGCGGCGAGGTCGGCAAGGGTGATCTTTCCAAAGTAGTCCTCAATGAGGTCATCGAGGCCCTTCCACATCTCATACGTGCGGCAGCTGCTCATCCGGGGGCAGGATGCCGCGCCCTGTGCAAGACAGCTCACCGGCGCAAGGCTCCCCTCGGTGAGGGTCAGGATCTCGCCCACGGTGTACTGGTCGGGCTCGCGGGTCAGACGATAGCCGCCGCCCTTGCCGCGCAGGCCCTCGAGGAAGCCGTTCTGCACCAGAACCTTGAGGATGTTTTCGAGGTATTTTTCGGAGATCTCCTGCCGGGCGGCGACCTCTTTCAGCGGGACATATTTTTCAGAGCGGTGCTCCGCCAAATCTATCATCACGCGCAGCGCATAGCGCCCCTTGGTGGAAACGATCATAGACATTCCTTTCTCTTCTTTCCTGTTATGATTGTGATGCAGCTGGGTCAGCTGCGGAACACACTTCCGTTCATTTTAACCTATTATACAACAGGGTTTATAACTTTTCAATCAGAAATTTTCGATTTCTCATTGACAACTGCCCCAAAGGAGGCTATAATACAGCCAAACCCACAAATCACATTGGTTTAACGGGAATATGAGGGACGTCGAGACGACACCGGCTTTATCCGGTGCCGCCGGGCGCATCGCCCGCAATAGGGAGGTTTACTATTATGAGCAAGATCTATACTTCCGCAGACCAGCTGATCGGCCACACCCCGCTGCTGGAGCTGACCCATATCGAGAAGGATGCAGACCTTTCTGCCAAGCTTCTGGCAAAGCTGGAATACTTCAACCCCGCCGGCTCCGTCAAGGACCGTATCGCCAAGGCCATGATCGACGACGCCGAGGATTCCGGCAAGCTCAAGCCCGGCTCCGTCATCATCGAGCCCACCTCCGGCAACACCGGCATCGGTCTGGCTGCCGTAGCAGCTGCCAAGGGCTACCGCATCATCATCGTGATGCCCGAGACCATGAGCGTCGAGCGCCGCCAGCTGATGAAAGCTTACGGCGCAGAGCTGGTGCTGAGCGAGGGTGCCAAGGGCATGAAGGGCGCTATCGCCAAGGCCGACGAGCTGGCAAAAGAGATCCCCAACTCCTTCATCCCCGGCCAGTTCGTCAACCCGGCCAACCCCAAAGCTCATATCGCCACCACCGGCCCCGAGATCTGGGACGACACCGACGGCAAGGTCGACATCTTTGTGGCCGGCGTAGGCACCGGCGGCACCATCACCGGTGTAGGCCAGTACCTCAAGAGCAAGGATCCCGGCGTCAAGGTCGTGGCCGTTGAGCCCGCTGCCTCCCCTGTCCTGAGCAAGGGCACCGCCGGTGCGCACAAGATCCAGGGCATCGGCGCAGGCTTCGTCCCCGACGTGCTGGACACCAAGGTCTACGACGAGATCATCCCCGTCGAAAATGACGACGCCTTTGCCACCGGCCGCCTGATCGGCCACAAGGAAGGCGTTCTGGTGGGCATCTCTTCCGGTGCTGCTGTCTGGGCTGCCATCCAGCTGGCGAAGCGCCCCGAGAACGCAGGCAAGAACATCGTCGTCCTGCTGCCCGACACCGGCGACCGTTATCTGTCCACCCCGCTGTTTGCTGAATGATCCTCTCATTCCTTCCGCCCCTGCTGCGGCTTTCCGCCCGGCAGGGGCCTTTTGTTTGCCTTTGTGAGACGATATGGTGTGATTTTTTGCATTTTTGCAAACTTTTTGTGAATCCGAGGCTCTTCCGGGTTTTGCCTATTGACATTGCAGCGTGTTTGGAGTATATTTTTAGCAGTCGATGAGCTAGAGTGCTAAAACGGTATTCCGGCCCACCGCCTGAATCTCAACTTCCGGTACGAATGGAGGCTTGACTTTATGAATACCAATCAATATACCCAGAAGACCCTTGAGGCTCTGCAGGCAGCCCAGCAGCTGGCCGTGGAGTATCAGCATAACGCACTGGAGCCGGAGCATCTGCTCCACGCTCTGGCGACACAGGAGCAGGGCCTGATCCCCCAGCTGCTCCAGAAACTGAATGTGGACGCAGGCAGCTTCTCCGCCGCTGTGGCCGAAAAGCTTTCCGCAATGCCCCGGGTGTCCGGCTCTGGCCGTGACCCCGACAAAGTCTATATCTCGCAGGCCACCGACAAGGTGCTGAGCGCCGCCGCCCGCGAAGCCAAGGCCATGAAGGACGACTACGTCAGTGTCGAGCACGTCTTCCTCGCCCTGCTGGACGAGCAGACCCAGAACACCTCCGAGCTGTTCCGCGCCTTTAGCATCACGAAGGATAAGTTCTTACAGCAGCTCACCGCCGTGCGCGGCAACCAGCGCGTGACCAACGACAACCCCGAGGACACCTACAATGCCCTGCAGAAGTATGGTCAGGACCTCGTTGACCTGGCCCGCAAGCAGAAGCTGGACCCCGTCATTGGCCGTGACCAGGAAATTCGAAATGTCATCCGCATCCTGTCCCGTAAGACGAAGAACAACCCCTGCCTCATCGGTGAGCCGGGCGTCGGCAAGACCGCCATCGCCGAGGGTCTGGCCCAGCGTATCGTCCGGGGCGATGTGCCGGAGAACCTGAAAGACCGCACTGTGTTCAGCTTGGACATGGGCGCTCTGGTGGCTGGCGCAAAGTACCGCGGCGAGTTCGAGGAGCGTTTGAAGAGCGTCCTGAATGAGGTGAAGAAGAGCGAGGGCAAGATCATCCTCTTCATTGATGAGCTGCACACTATTGTGGGTGCCGGCAAGACCGACGGCGCAATGGACGCCGGCAATCTGCTGAAACCCATGCTGGCCCGCGGCGAGCTGCACTGCATCGGCGCGACCACGCTGGACGAGTACCGCCAGTATATCGAGAAAGACCCCGCTCTGGAGCGCCGCTTCCAGCCGGTACAGGTGGATGAGCCCACCGTGGAGGACACCATCTCCATCCTGCGCGGCCTGAAGGAACGCTACGAGGTGTTCCACGGCGTGAAGATCAACGACAGCGCCCTGATCGCCGCTGCCACCCTGTCCGACCGCTATATCACGGATCGTTTCCTGCCGGATAAGGCCATCGACCTTGTGGATGAAGCCTGCGCCATGATCAAGACCGAGATGGACAGCATGCCCAGCGAGATGGACGATCTGGCCCACCGCATCACCCAGCTGCAGATCGAGCAGGTGAGCCTGAAAAAGGAGACCGATGCCCTGAGCCAGAGCCGCCTGAAGGATCTGGAAAAGGAGCTGGCCGAGCTGCAGGACAAGTTCCGCAGCATGAAGGCAAAGTGGGAGAACGAGAAGAACGCCATCGGCAAGGTGCAATCCCTGCGTGAGCAGATCGAGCAGACCAATGCCGACATTGAAAAGGCTCAGCGTGAGTACGACCTGAACAAGGCCGCTGAGCTGAAATACGGCAAGCTGCCCCAGCTGCAGAAACAGCTGGAAGAGGAAGAGAAGATCGCCGCCGCCAAGAAGGAGGACAGCCTGCTGCGTGACCGCGTGACCGATGAGGAGATCGCCCGCATCGTGGCCCGCTGGACCGGCATCCCGGTGGAGAAACTGGTGGAGGGTGAGCGCGAGAAGCTGCTGCATCTGGATGATGTGCTGCACCAGCGGGTCATCGGTCAGGACGAGGCTGTGACCAAGGTGAGCGAGGCCATCCTGCGCAGCCGCGCCGGTATCGCCAACCCCAACCGCCCCATCGGCAGCTTCCTGTTCCTCGGCCCCACCGGCGTTGGCAAGACTGAGCTGGCCAAGGCACTGGCACAGGCCCTGTTTGACGACGAGCGCAACATGGTGCGAATCGATATGACCGAGTATATGGAGAAGTTCAGCGTCAGCCGTCTGATCGGCGCGCCTCCGGGATACGTCGGTTACGAAGAGGGCGGCCAGCTGACTGAGGCTGTGCGCCGCAAGCCCTACAGCGTGGTGCTGTTCGATGAGGTGGAAAAAGCCCACCCCGACGTGTTCAACATCCTGCTGCAGGTGCTGGACGACGGCCGCATCACCGACAGTCAGGGCCGCACCGTGGACTTCAAGAACACGGTGATCATCCTGACTTCCAACCTGGGCAGTGACATCATCCTGAACGATCTGGAGCAGCGCCGCGCACAGGGCTCCAATGAGCTGAGCGACGAGGCCCGCAAGCAGATCGACCTGCTGCTGAAGAGCAAGTTCCGCCCCGAGTTCCTGAACCGTCTGGACGAGATCGTGTACTACAAGAGCCTGACCAAGGACGAGATGCGCAAGATCGTGGATCTGCAGCTGAACGACCTGCGCAAGCGCATGGACGAGGGCAAGCACCTCAAGCTGGAGGTCACCACCGCCGCCAAGGACTTCATCATCGACTCTGCCTACGACAGCGTCTACGGTGCACGTCCCATCAAGCGGTTCATCCAGAGCCGTGTGGAGACCCTGATCGCCAAGGCCATCATTCAGGGCAGCTATGCCGAGGGCAACACCCTGACCGTGGACTACGACGGCAGTGCACTGGTGCTCCGTTAAAGGGATTTTACCAGGTTTTAACCCGGTGTGCAGGCCGGATGCTTGCACCACCGTAAGGAATATGGTATTATAAGAAATAACATTGATGTGCTTTTCATCGCAGAATGGCAACGATGGAAAGCACATTTTTGTATTCTTTCGTCAGGGCCTTGGCTCCCCCTTTGGGGGAGCTGCTGAGCGTAAGCGAAGCTGAGAGGGCGAGGGTGTTAAAGCAAGGCGCACTCGCTTGCTCTCTCCGTCATTGCTGGCGCAAGGCCCCCTTCTGTCACCTGTGGTGACAGCCAAATCTAAAAATAACAGAAAGTTGAGTGTGATTTTCCTCTTTATGGACGATGGCAGTATGACGCTCATTGTAGCGCTGGTGATCCTGGTGGCCTTTTCCGCCTTTTTCTCCGCCTCCGAGACCGCTTTTTCTTCCCTGAATCAGATCCGCCTGAAAAGCCGTGCCGAGGACGGTGACGGCTCTGCCGCCCGGGTGCTGGCCTTGTCGGAAAAATACGACAAGCTGCTTTCCACCATCCTCATCGGCAACAACATCGTGAACATTGGCGCCGCCTCTATCGGCACCATCCTTTTTACCCATTGGCTGGGCCAGGAGCGTGGTGCCACCATGTCCACCCTGGTGCTGACAGTGGTGGTGCTGATCTTTGGCGAGGTGACCCCCAAGAGCCTGGCCAAGGAGATGCCGGAGACCGTGGCCACCGCCGTGTCCCCGGTGCTGAGCCTGCTGATAGTGCTGTTCACCCCTTTGAACTGGCTGTTCACCCAGTGGAAAAAGCTGCTGGGCCATTTTGTCCACAGCAGTGAGGAGGACACCATCACCGAGGGCGAGCTGATGACCATGGTGAGTGAAGCCGAAAACGACGGTGAACTCACCGACCGGGAAAGCGAACTGATCCGCAGCGCCATCGAATTCGATGACGTGGAGGTGGAGGAGATCCTGACCCCCCGCGTGGACGTGGTGGCTGTGGAGGACAACACCTCGCTGGATGAGGTGGCACAGACCTTTGCCGAATCGGGCTATTCCCGCCTGCCGGTGTACCACGACACCATTGACAACATCATCGGTGTGGTGCACGAAAAGGACTTCTATCTGGCACGCCTGAAAAAGGAGACCTCGCTGGAAGAGCTGGTCAAGCCCACCCTGTACACCACCGGTTCCACCCAGATCTCCCAGCTGCTGCGCACCCTGCGGGAGCAGCACCATCATCTGGCCGTGGTGGTGGATGAGTACGGCGGTACCGAGGGCATCATCACGCTGGAGGATATTCTGGAAGAGCTGGTGGGCGAGATCTGGGACGAACACGACGAGGAGACCGAGGACTTTCACAAGCAGTCTGACGGCAGCTGGATCGTGCTGGGCAGCGCCAGTGTGGATGACCTGTACGAGATGCTGGGCCTGCCGGAGGACGAGGACATCGACTCCAACACGGTCAACGGCCTGGTGCAGGAAAAGACCTGCCACCTGCCCAAGGTGGGCGACCGCTTTACACTGGGCGGCTACGACGGCGTAGTCACCCGCACGGCCAAGCGCCGCGTGACCGAAGTGCGCCTGACCCCGGCCGAAAAACCGGAACCGGAAAAGGACGACGACGAAAAGAGCCACTACGGCCGCATGACTTCTAAATAACCACAAGAGCCGCTGCACACAGGGTGCAGCGGCTCTTGTTATTTGCTGGGCCTGCAAAGCCCTTTGCTTTTATCTACAGGCGATCACAGCAGGGGGATACCGGCCTTGGCACAGGCTTCGCGGGTGGCTTCGTCCCACACGCTGGCCTGCACTTCACCGATGTGCACACTGCCCAGCAGCAGCATGCACAGGCGGCTCTGGCCGATGCCGCCGCCGATGGAGTAGGGCAGCTCGCCGTTCAGCACGGCCTTGTGGAAGGGCAGGGCGCGGCGGTCGTCACAGCCGGCCATGGTCAGCTGCTTGTCCATGCTTTCCGGGCTCACGCGGATGCCCATGCTGCTCAGCTCATAGCTGCACTGCAGCGGATCGTTCCAGAACAGCAGGTCGCCGTTCAGATCCCAGTCGTCGTAGTCCGGAGCGCGGCCGTCGTGGGGCTTGCCGCTCTTCAGCGGGGCACCGATCTTCATCAGGAAGGTGGTGCCGTTCTCCTTCACGAAGGCATTCTCGCGCTCCTTCGGGGTCAGGTCCGGGTACTTGTCCTCCAGCTCCTGGGTGGTGATGAAGATCACGTTGGGGGTGTGCAGGGGCAGGTCCTGCAGCTGCGGGAACATGGCGTGCAGGTTCATCTCGGTGGCGCAGACGGCCGACACGATGGAGCGCACCACGCTCTTCAGGTAGGCCTCATTGCGGTCCTCCTCCCGGATGACCTTTTCCCAGTCCCACTGGTCCACATAAATGGAGTGAAGGTTGTCCATCTCCTCGTCCCGGCGGATGGCGTTCATGTCTGTGACCAAACCGTTGCCCACATGGAAATCATACTGAGCCAGAGCCATGCGCTTCCACTTCGCCAGCGAATGCACCACCTCGGCGTTTGCCCCCAGCGCGGGCACGTCGAAGGTGACGGGGCGCTCCACGCCGTTCAAATCATCGTTCAGGCCCGTGGCCGGGTCCACGAACAGCGGCGCCGTCACGCGCTTCAGATGCAGCGCGCCGCACAGCTTTTCCAGGAAGATCTGCTTGATAAGGCCGATGGCCTTCTGTGTGTCATAAAGCCCCAGCGCCGGCCTGTACCCGGCGGGAATGACGGTTTTCGGCATGATAGAACTCTCCCCCGCGCTCAAAATCATACGGTCCGTTCCGTATTTAATGTATTATAGCACGGGCGGGGGTGTGGTTCAAGCCACCGGACGGCTTGCCACAGCCGTGCCCGCGTGTTACCATAAGGAAAGAACGCGCCGGCCCTGTCCCGGGCCGCGCAAAAAAAGGAGCGTGCCGTTATGGCGGAGCACCGCATTTTCAAAGCCCGTTTTTCCGATATCTACCCGCTCTACGTACAGAAGGCGTTGCGCAAGGGCCGCACGCAGGATGAAGTAGACGCCGTCATTCTCTGGCTGACGGGCTACACGCCCGGCGGCCTTGCCCGGCAGCTTGCGCAGCGAACGGATATGGCGTCCTTTTTCGGGCAGGCGCCGCGGTTCAACCCAGCCGGCGCAGAGATCAAAGGCGTGGTGTGCGGCGTGCGGGTGGAGGACATTGAAGACCCTTTGATGCAAAAGATCCGTTATCTGGATAAGCTCATCGACGAGTTGGCCAAGGGCAGGCCCATGGAAAAAATACTGCGCGGCACAAAGGACGGTGGGGGGCAATGCTGAATTTCGCGATCCTTTCGGCGGGAAACATTGCCGGGCGCATGGCGCGCACGCTGGACAGCCTGCGGGATGAGGTGCAGCCTTACGCCATTGCGGCCCGGGACAGCGCGCGGGCCCAAGCCCTGGCCGGGCGGTACGGCTTTGCAAAAAGCTTTGCCGGATATGAGGCGCTGCTGGCCGACCCGGCCGTGGACGTCGTTTACATCGGCAGCATCCATCCTCTGCACGCACAGCACATCCGCGCGGCGCTGCTTGCGGGCAAACATGTGCTGTGCGAAAAGCCCCTGACGCTGAACGCGGCCCAGGCGCAAAGCCTGTTTGCCCTGGCGCGGGAGCGCGGCCTGCTGCTGGCGGAAGCCATGTGGACGCGTACGCTGCCTTTTGCGCAGGCTCTGCGCAAAACGCTGGCAGACGGGCGGCTGGGCGCGCCGCGCCTGGTGACGGCTGTGCTGGGTGAGGCCATGGCGGATATCCCCCGCATCGCGCAGCCCGCGCTGGGCGGCGGCGCGCTGCTGGACATAGGCGTTTACGCGCTTACGCTGGCATGCCTGGCACTGGAGGGAGACGTGGAGCGGGTTGGGGGCGTGTGCGTTCAAAACGGGCTGGGCGCGGACATTGAGGAGAGTATTTCTCTGCGTTTTTCCGGCGGAGCGTGCGCCTCGCTGGCCGTGAGCGCCCGGTGTGCGGCGCCCCACCGCGCCGCCGTTTGCTGCGGCGGAGGACGCATAGAGATCGACGGCCCGCTTTGGAGCCCCGCGGCCATGACGGTGTA
>OGXL01002593.1_pt1 | contig 13195 bp, 12 predicted proteins | sample 1576311 | NCBI WGS metagenome assembly OGXL01 (sample SAMEA3541564, study PRJEB24748) | human gut metagenome | biome: human gut; feature: human-associated habitat; material: faeces | place: China | collected 2012 | reverse complement strand
CACGGCCTTCTTGCGCTCCTGCGCAATGTCGGCTTCGGCCTTCTGCTTGAGGGCATCAAACTCATAATACATTTCATAGACAGATTCTGCCTCCGGATCCTTTGCAGTGGAAATCAATTTTCCCTTTTTCATCGTAATCTTACGGATCCAGCTTCTGTAATCTGCCTCATCAGAAATATGCTCCGCAATAATATCTTTGGCTCCATTGATCGCATCTGCTACGCTTTCCACACCTTTGTCTTCTGATACAAAATCCTGTGCTTCTTCTTCAATCGGCTTGACTGTCATCTGAAGCATAATGATATTTGCCAGCGGTTCCAGTCCTTTTTCCTTCGCAATGATCGCACGGGTGCGGCGTTTCGGTCGGAATGGACGATAAAGATCCTCTACTACGACCAGTGTCTGTGCATCAAGGATCTGTTTCTTCAACTCTGCCGTCAGTTTTCCCTGCTCTTCGATACTTCCAAGTACCTGATTCTTTTTTTCTTCCAGATTACGAAGATAGGTCAGTCTTTCATGAAGAGTACGAAGCTGTTCATCATTTAAAGAACCAGTTGCTTCTTTACGGTATCGGGAAATAAACGGGATAGTACAGCCTTCGTCAATCAATTTGACTGCAGCTTCTACCTGCCATTTTTCCACATTAAGTTCTTTGGTTATCACCTGAATAATATCCATTATAGTCTCCTTTTTCATGCATGATAATCATTGTATCTTTTATATTTTGTTTTCTGTTCTATGCTTCTGAATTATAATCATCACCGGCTCGGTCAGATATCTCCTGGATTCCCGTATGCTGCCGGTCAGTTCTCTGCTGATCGAGTTCTCCTGTTACATACATATAAAATGCGGTTTCTGTAAACTGCATATACGGCATCAGCCACAGCAGCCCAATATAAAGAGTAAACAGTGACAAAAACAGCAGTGGGACAAAACTAAGCTCCAACATCAGATACTGCCAGATGTGCCCCTTCATGGCATGTGTACTTGCTTTCAGTGCCTCTATACCGCCCATTTCCGGATCATCAGCCAGAAAATAGAATGCCAGTGCAAATGGCACTGTAAAGATTACACTCAGTACCATTGCAAGAATCCACGCTCCCAAAAGAAGCTGATACCAGTGAATCATGCTTTCCACAGTATTTCCCGGATTTACCATATAAGTCACATAATAGAATGGAATCTGCACCACTGTGTCGATCAACGCTACGACCAGTCCGGCAACCAGTACTCTGTCCGGCTGGTTATGAAACATATACAGCAGATCACTCAGGCTGTAATCCCTGCCTCTGCAGATATTCAGCTGCATATAGCTGTATCCGGTACTGAAGATCATTCCTATCAGAGATACAATAAACACAAAAATTTCGCTTAATACCAATGCAAATACGGAATCTCCCGGAAACAGCTGTACAGCAAAAATATTTCCGATAAAATTAACAGCTACAACGGCCAGCATTGCAGCAATTGCAATCCCCCAGTTTCCCTTCAGATTACTCTTTGCATAGGATTTCCAGTACTTTCTCTGTCCAGTCATTTTTCTCCTATCTGCCTTTTTTCAGGCATCAGACAAAAATTCCACCTTCGCAAAACCGAAGATGGAATTTACATATTTTGAATTTTACTGTTCCTTACTTCTGCAATGATCCCGACATCCTGTATCAGTCTGCAAGATTAAATGCATCATGTACTGCATTCATGGCTCTCACACCATCTTTTTCATTGATCAGAACAGTTACTCGAATCTCAGAAGTTGAGATCATATTAATGTTTACACCCTCATTATAAAGGCTTTCAAACATTTTTGCAGCAACACCAGGGTTGCTCATCATTCCTGCTCCAACAATAGAAAGTTTTGCAATATTTCTCTCTGAATGCAGTTCCTGATAGCCAAGTCTGGCTTTATTTTCTTCAAGAGCCGCAATTGCATCATCCAGATCTTTGCCATCTACCGTAAAGGAAATATCCTTTGTACCTGCACGTCCGATAGACTGCAGAATAACATCAACATTAATATGTTTTTTAGCAAGAACATCAAATAATTTAAAAGCCATACCCGGTACATCTTTCAGACCGATAACGGCAATCCTTACTGCCTCTGTATCAAGCGCCACACCGCTGATCAGCATTCTTTCCACTGTAACTTCCTCCTTTACGACAGTTCCCTCACTGTTATTCAGACTGGAACGTACCACAAGCGGTACTCCATATTTCTTCGCCATCTCTACAGAACGGTTATGAAGTACTCCTGCCCCAAGCGTTGCAAGATCCAGCATCTCATCATACGTAATTTCTTTCAGCTTACGTGCTTTCGGAACCTTACGTGGATCTGCTGTATAAACTCCGTCTACATCTGTATAGATTTCACAGGCATCTGCATGAAGAGCTGCTGCAAGAGCAACTGCAGTCGTGTCAGAACCGCCTCTTCCCAGAGTTGTATAATCATCGTATTTATTGACTCCCTGGAATCCTGTAACAACGACGATCTTATGATTTTCCAGTTCTCTGCGGATACGTTCTGTATCAATTCTTTTGAGACGGGCATTTCCATGCACACTTGTCGTATGCATAGCTACCTGAAATGCATTCAGTGATACCGCCGGAACTCCCAGTTTGTCAAATGCCATTGCCATCAGAGATACAGACATCTGTTCTCCAATCGTAAAGAGCATATCCATTTCTCTTTTTGGTGGTTTTTCATTAATATCTTCTGCCATGGAGATCAGTTCATCCGTATATTTTCCCATTGCAGAAAGAACGACTACCACATCATTTCCTTTTTTATATTCTTCAACACATCTGTTGGCAACATTGTAGATACGTTCTTTGTTTGCTACAGATGTACCTCCGAATTTCTTTACTATTAACATAGTTTCCTCCCGGAATACGATTTTATCAATCCTTTACACGGATCATTGCGATCACTTCACCATTCAGTTTACTGATCTTTTCTTTATATTCTTTCTGTTTCATGCACTCTGTAATGAATCCGAATTCATCTGGAAGAGAAGCAACTTTTACAATCTGAAGTTTTCCAAAAGCGGCTTCTGCCTGTGCTTCCGTCACACCTTTGACTCTTACGAAAAATCTTCCCTCTGTCTCCTCCATCGGAGTCAGTTTCATCGGCTCATTTGACCAGTTTGTTGCAATATTTTCATGAAGATTCTTCGCTTCATCAACAACATCTGCCACCACTGCACTTGCTGTTGGAAGCTTTCCTGCTCCACTTCCGTAGAACATCGCATCTCCAAGCATGTTTCCATGTACAAAAACAGCATTAAAAACATCATTAACACTGTATAACGGACTCTTCTGGCCAACCAGGAACGGTGCAACCAGTGCGGTGAATGTGTCCTCGCCCAGTTTTCGGCTGGTTCCGAGAAGTTTAATGGTCATGCCAAGTTCTTCTGCATATAACATATCTTCTGGTGTGATCTTTGTGATTCCTTCTGTATAAACATCTTCATAATTCAAAAACTTTCCATAAGCCAGAGAGGACAGGATTGCGATCTTACGGCATGCATCATAACCTTCTACGTCTGCAGTCGGATCAGCCTCTGCATATCCCTTCTGCTGTGCTTCTTTAAGAACCACATCAAAATCAGAACCTTCTGTTGCCATCTTGTACATCATGTAGTTGGTAGTTCCATTTAAGATTCCTGTGATCTCATCGACTTCATCTGCTGTCAGAGATCCGTTAAGTGCTCGAATGATCGGAATTCCACCACCGCAGCTTGCCTCAAACAGGAAGTTGATGTTCTTTTCTTTTGCAATCTCCATCAGCTCCGGGCCATGCTTTGCAACCAGTGCTTTATTGGAAGTGCAGACACTCTTACCTGCTTCCAGTGCTCTCTTTACAAAGGTATATGCCGGTTCAATACCGCCCATAACTTCTACTACAATGTCTACTTCCGGATCGTTGGCAATGATCTCATAATCATGTACCAGAACTTCCTGTACCGGATCTCCCGGAAAATCTCTGAGGTCGAGAACATATTTGATATTGATCTCCTGACCTGCCCGTTTATTAATGCTTTCGTGGTTTGTGTTGATAACCTCCACGACACCACTTCCAACTGTACCGTATCCTAATACCGCAATATTAACCATATCTTCCTCCTGTGTAAAAAAATTTCTATTCTCTTCCAAGGATCTTCAGATAATGAATTCCTTCCCGACTTTCGATTTCTTCAACCATGGCCTCTGCATCTCCCTCTCCCGGAAGAATATCTACACTGAGTGTGAGAGTTGCGATTCCATTGATTGGAATACTCTGATGAATCGTAAGAATATTTCCATGAAAATGTGCAATGGTCTGAAGTACTACAGATAAAAGTCCTGGTTCATCATCCATCTGAATAATGAAGGTAATGGTCTTTCCTCTTGCCTCTTCGTGAAAAGGAAAAATATCATCCTTATATTTATAAAAGGAGCTTCGACTGATTCCGGTCTGTTCTGCTGCATCCTGTACTGTCTGCGCTCTGCCTGAATCAAGCAGGCGCTTTGCCTGTACTACCTTCAACAACACTTCCGGAACTGCCCGCTCCCTGACTACAAAATACTTTTTCTTCTCTGTTATCTTTTCCATTCCAATCTTCCTGTTCCTGTTGAGTCCTTAATCCTTTTACAGTGTATATCTGCCACATTGTGGATACTACTTGTAACCCCAATAATAGATATCCCTCCTCGGGCATGTCCATATATCAAGGACACGTGTTTCCCTATGAGGGATATGTTATCATACCAGCCCACACTCTGCAAGGATTTTTTGTCGCTCCAAACAGGCTGAAAACTGATGTTGTGTTACTGCTGCTCTGCTGGTTTATTTGACAGCGCGATCCATTTCAGATATGCATTAATGAATGGATCAATGTCTCCGTCCAGGACGGCATCCACATTACCTGTCTCTTCACTGGTTCTGTGATCTTTTACCATCGTATACGGCTGCATAACATAGGATCTGATCTGGTTTCCCCAGCCGATATCAGTAACTTCACCACGAATACCGGAAAGCTTTGCCTCCGCTTCCTGCTGTTTCAGAAGATACAGCTTCGCTTTCAGCATCTGCATGGCCTTATCTTTATTCATATGCTGAGAACGTTCATTCTGGCACTGTACCACGATTCCTGTAGGGAAATGTGTGATACGGATCGCAGAAGAAGTCTTGTTGATGTGCTGTCCACCGGCACCACTGCTTCGATAGGTATCAATACGGATATCATCATCATTGATCTCAACATCCAGATCTTTTTTAATATCCGGCATAACATCGCAGGACACAAATGAGGTCTGACGTTTACCGGCTGCATTAAACGGTGAAATACGTACCAGACGATGTACACCCTTCTCGGATTTCAGATAACCATAAGCATTTTCACCATTTACCTGGAATGTAACAGACTTGACACCTGCTTCATCTCCATCCAGATAATCCAGAACTTCCATTGTAAATCCCTTACGGTCTACCCAGCGGCTGTACATACGATAAAGCATTCCGCACCAGTCGCAGGCTTCTGTTCCACCTGCTCCGGCATTCAGCTTAATGATCGCATTTTCACTGTCATATTCTCCTGATAATAAAGTTTTGACACGAATACTGTCAAAATTCTTCTGGAATTCATCCAGCATTTCCTGAATCTCCGGAATGATTTCCGGATCATTTTCCTCATAGCCCATCTCGATCATGGTCTCCATATCTTCCATCTGGGTTTCCAGACTGTGATAGATTTCCATATCGTCCTTCATGCTCTTGAGTTCTTTCATCTTCTGCTGGGAAACTTCTGCATTATCCCAGAAGTCCGGCGCTTCCATTTCACGCTCTAATTCTTCAACCCTCTGCTCTTTATTAGCGAGGTCAAAGTGAATCCCTCACTTCCACTAATGGTTCTGTGTATGTTGCAAGAATACTCTTGAACTGATCTAATTCAACCACAGCTTCACCTTCTTTCTATATAATAAATACAAATAATCATATACTGTTATACAATACCATAATTTTGCCTATAATTCAATCTTTTCCAAATCTTCTGGCACATACAGATTTCCGTGAAAATATTTCTTTCCTTCTCCTGTATATAATTCTTTACGGCGGGCGATGTTTTTATCCTCTGTATGATAAAGAATCAGATTCTGCACGCCAAGCTTCTCTGCCAGTTCGCTGGCGTCTTTGGCTGTGGAATGGTGCTTCTCGTACGGATGAAAAATGTCTGCCTGGTCATAGAGACAGAATGCCTCATGAAGCAGCCATTTGCTGTTCTCGGCATATTTTTTCTCACATTCATTGTATGGCTCATCTCCACAGCAGGTAAGCTTTTCTCCATTTCCCATATCCATACAGAAACCATATTGTTTTGCCTTGGTGGACTGAATGTCGAAGAATGTTGTCTTATGTCCCATCAATTCTCTTTCTTCTCCGTCATTTACCACAACCAGATGCAGACGGTCTCCAATAAAGCAGGTCTGTTTTGCCGGATAAAGCATCTCTGCCATTTCTTTGAGAATTCGGATGACTTCCTCGTGTCCATAGATAGTTGCTTCTCCATCATATTGTCCCTGTTTCATATTCTGACAGATCATACGGATCATCCAGATGATTCCCATCAGATGATCCACATGTTTGTGGGTCACAAAGATCTCTCGCATATCTTTCCAGTCAAAACCAGCCTGTTTCAACTGACGAAGCAGGGTATTTCCACCGCCACCATCCACGAGTAGATGTTTATCCCCATCTTCCAGTACAAAACATGTATTATAACATTCCGTAACCATTGCATTTCCTGTTCCAAGCATTGTTATATTCATGGAAAATTCCTCCTGTATGTTCGCAATAATATCGGATTAATCTTACCATAAGTTAGCGAGAAAGGGAACAGACTGGCTGTTCCCCTTGATACAAAATTATTTACTTTTACTGGATCTATATATTTAAACATAATAAACATTCGAATATTGAGGATTTCCAGCTGAATTCCGCTTAGTAATTCCATTGATCCATCCTCTGCGACCTTTATAATTTATCTGATAATAAAATTTTCCATTCACAACGCGCCATTTTTCCACTCTAATCTTAGCTCCTCTTCTAAGTGTCAGAAGTTTCTTGCCAGATCCACAATATTTATAAACATTAATATTGCTTTTCACTTTCAGGTATTTACCACCGCCACGTATTGACTGACTGATCAGCTTTCCATAAGTGCTTGTGCGTTTCAGCTTTCCGCTTTTATATGTATAAGTATAATCTACCCGGCAAAGCCCAAGAGACCATGTCATAACTTCATGTCGCACTTTTAAAGTATTTCCCGAACAGGAAATCACATCGCCTCGTTCATACTGACGATATTTTCCAAAACAATTATTCAAATTTAAAATACGTTTCCACGATCCATTCTTGTACTCATAAAGCCCATTCAAATATATATGATCGTTATCTCCATGTGCTCCTATATAAAGCAGTGTCTTTCTGTTTTTCAATTTATATAACCGAGCATCAAGATCGTAAAACGAATCCCATCTACCGCCATTTATGACCTGCTTTTTTCCATTTACCCTGACTACAACAGCTTTGTACTCTCCATAACCCTGATAATTTCCCATGCTTATAGAAAACAGATCCGCACGTCGATCACCGGTAACATCATGTTCTGTATACATTCTTCCGTCTCGCAGAACTATCGTGTCTGCTTTCGTAAGTTTTGCTGGAAACATTACCAGTGCACACAAGAACAAAAACAGAAATAATTTCTTATAAATACTTTTTGTATTCATATTTACGTGTCCCCCTTTCACATTTTCATATTATTTTTCCTGTTACTTGAAGTATTTCTATAATATTTCAAATCGCTTGTCTGTTTAATCCATTTTCTGGTTATCTGATCCCATCTTTTATAAGAAATTCTTTTTCCATTATATAAGCATTTATATTGTATATTTCCATTTTTCACTCCATTTACATACGCGCCACACATTACCTGTTTTACCTTTTTATTCTTCGTCAGAGTATAATACCAGTATTCAACATTTCCACATCCACCCCAAGATGCATGCAAACGTTTTGTTACTCGATTATAGCTTATGCCTGACATAGGGCTTCCAATCTCACCTGCATATCTCATCTTTCCACGTGTGTAAGTATATACATATGCTCTGGCCGGTGAATTTCCTACTCTCTCTTTTCCATCGGTAACAAGAAGTTCCTTAAGGCCATCCTTATCAATATCCCATAATGTAAAATATCTGTATTTTCTTTGCGTTAAGAATTTTCGATATGCCTTCTGGGCTTTCCTCTTTGTTGAAGTGGAAGCCTTTGCCTGAACAGTATATGTACCCAAATTCAGTGGTAAAGTTTCTGTTATCATCAATGTAGCTATGCACAATGTTATGATAGCAAGATAATGTTTGATTTTTTTCATGATTTTCCCTTCCTCTATTTTACTGTAATTTTTACTTTTGCATTTTTCTTACCAGATTTTACAGTGATGACCACCTTACCTTTCTTCTTGGCAACTACTTTTCCATTTTTGCTAACTGTTGCCACTTTTTTATTTGATGTTAAATATGTTACTTTTTCCTGGCTTGTCAATGGCGATACTAAAGCCTTGATCTGATATGATTTTCCTTTTTTCAACACTTTGCTTCGTTCAGAAACCGTAACCTTTGAAGTTTTTACCGTTCCTTTCTGGACTTTTACTTTTGCCTTTAACTGTTTTCCACTGGCCAGAGTTACTGTCAAAACCGCATTTCCTGCTTTGATAGCCGTAATCTGGCCTTTCTTTGTAACTGTAAAAATCTTCTTATTGTTACTGGTATAAGCCTTGACATAATCACCACTTGCAAGTCTGGACACTTTTAAAGCAGTTGTTTTTTGTTTTACCTTTAATGGAATTGACGTCATGTTCAACGAACCGGTAGGGGCAAGTTTGGCGAGTTTCTTTGATTCAGTTTTTCCACATTCATTGCAAATCCGCTCACTATATCCATCCTCAAACACAGTTGACTTTTTAATAATTTTCCAGTTTGTCCATTGATGAATATCCTTTATATTTAATCTACAAATTGCTTGAACTTTATTTATTTTACTTGTTGCAACAATATCTACAACACCTTTTGCCTTTGCTGTTACAAGACCATTTTGTGACACTGTAGCAATCTTTTCATCACTACTCGACCATGTAACTGACTTATCTTTCACATTTATCGGTGTAACATCTGCTGTCAACTGTAAAGTAGCTCCAATTGTACTTAACACCGCATATTCTTTATTCAGACAAACTTTTTCTTTATCTACAACTTCTATAATTCGTGCATAAGAACTAATAAACTGTCCCCAAGTATTATACACTGAAAGCCATGTTGCTCCTGTTGAAACTGGTACTATATTATTTTCTTTTATTTTCGCAATATCCTGACGGGCAGTATAATAGTACTTTCCCCATTTATTTTCTTCAGAAATAATATTATTCATAGAATACGTATTTCCATCTTTCACGAGTACAATATGCTCCAGCTTTGTCATATCATATACATCACATCCTTCCATTCTGGAATATTCACTTTCATTTCCATACTCATCTTCTACGATTAATTTTAACTCCCAAAGATCACGTGTACTTTTTCTCGATATTTCTCTCGTATCAAAAGTAAATTCATGTTTTTTCTGCATACTATACGATGTTTCATATATTGTATACGGGTAAACACTTGAATCATTAATAAATTTCACCTTTGTCTTACTTTTATCTGTAATTTCAATTTTATAGGCAATAATACCATCACCCACATAATCACAACTAAATTTTATCTCTGGCCTTTCAGTATCAATAGTAATGTCAACATTTCCGCTTCCAATTTTTATATTTTGACCTTGCGAGTTAGTATCTAATGCCCAGACATCTACTGTTTGATTTCCAGTTACTTCTGTATCTATCACCGCATCAAATCCATGAAAGTTTCCAACTCCAAAAAATGCTTTCTCAACATCTGGTCTTTCCTGATCTGCAGTAATTCTCTGAACAAATATGCCCCCAATATAAACATCTATAGAAAGACTATTGTTAACATTATCGGGGTCAAAAGCCCATCCTCTCACATAAACAGCTTTATCTCGGCCTTCTATAACATCTACATTTCCAATCGGAACTTTATTACTTTGACCGGTAGTTTTAAATGTTTTCTTGTTTCCATAATATCGTTTTCCTCCAAAATCAGCAAACATCTGATATGTATAATTCTGTCCTGGAGATAATGTTACTCCTAATTCACTTTGCAGATTATAACTAATCTGCATATAATTATAATTTACAGATGTTCCTTCTGAACTTTGATGAATCAAACTACCAGCTTCGTTCCAAATACTAACACCTGCTCCAGTAAATTGAACTCTTTGACCCACATCAATCTTTCCATAAATACATGCATTCGTTTCTGTAATATTATCTTCCCATTCACTCCATGCAGTATTAATTCCACTATCAACACTTCCCCCTCCATTGCCATTAGATTTGTAAACATAACAACTTATCGGTGTACCATGACTACTTAAAGGCTGTGGAGTATTATAAAAAGGACTTGTTGTCGATGAATCGTCACAATAAAGTTGACCTGTAACTTTAGATTTTTCATTATCAAGATACACATAATGACCAGGCAGCTTTACAATCGTATAATATCCTGCATTAATATTGAACCAAAGTTGATTTGCATCAGAATTCCAATTTCCTAGATATTCTAAATTTTTCCCTTTCTGATTTGCATATGTTGCTGGAGGAATTCCGCCATCTCCCTTCTGCCAGCAATCAGATCTAATATAATTTCTTTCCAATTCCCATTGATACAAAACATCTGGATTAAAACCAGCACTTCTATCTACACCAGTCTCATATAACAATTTAGCTTGTGCTACAATCCAACATCCAGCATCTCGCATATTTGCATAATTCGACTGACCTTGATTCCAGTATCTATAATTACTACCATATGCTCCTACATCTACTGCTTCATCTTCAATGGTATCCGAAAAAAGGTCTGCATCATTCTCATCATCTGATGATTCAAATACATTATCATTCCCTTGTTCTTCGTCTATATCTTCCATTGCCTCATTATCTGTTGTATTATTTTCTACAATGTCCAATTCTGTTTCATCTGCTGACTGTTCTTCCTCTATTTCAAAAGCAACATCTGCAGCCCAAATATCTATTGTACTTCCTAAATCCATAATAAGTATTGACACTATCAAAACTATCATTAAGCAATTTTTCTTCATCCATATCCCTCCTCTGGAATTTATTTTCAACCGTCATATTTAGTTCAAGTCGAACATGGACCTTCCATACTAACCTGGAGGATACAGCCATTGCTGTTCCTCCAGGTTTTAACACCAGAGTATTTTAGCCAATAGTTAATGTTGACAGGCCGTTACAATTAAAGAAAGCACACATTCCTATTTTGTCGACACTCTCAGGAATTTCTACTTTCATTGCATTTACACAATCGTAAAATGCATATGCTCCTATAGATGTAATCCCATTGTCAACTTCAATTTGCTCAATTTCCAAATGGTATTTATTCCACGGAACATCCGTTTCTATATTCCAGTCCTGCATCTCCCCCTGTCCTTCAATTTTAAGTACATGATCATTGCCAAGTGTCCAATAAATTTTATTTTCTCCTACACCACACTCTCCATTTTTTTCTTCCGATTCAACCTGTCCATCTTCGGAATCTTCACTTACATCTAAATTCTCTTCAAAAGACACATCTTCGGAATCTTCAACATCTGAATCATCTTCAAATTCCACTTCCGTTTCATCAGTTGTTTCCGCCCCAAAATCGCTTTGGTTCGAATCTTCCGTTTCCGGTACTGTAATTTCTTCATCTACGGATACCGGCTCTTCTTCTCCATCTTCAAACACTATATCTGAAGCCTGAACATTCTGGTTAATATATCCACCTATGCTAATTGTAGCAACAATTCCTAATGCAAGCACATGTGCTGCCTTTACACTTTTCATATATTTTCACCCCTTATTTTTTTATTTTTACGATTTTCGATCTACTCCAGGACGAGTAATATTTATTACGTCCAACTTTCTTGTAAACAGCAATTCTTATATAATAACGCTTTCCTTTTTTCAATTTAGGCAGTACCTTTTGTGTGGTTTTGGTACCATTAATATTTACAGTTTTTACACCTTTTTTAAATTGTTTATCTGTTGAATATTGTATTGCATATCCACCGCCTAAACTGTTTTTCTTCCACCTAACTGTCACTTTTCCTTTTGTCGTATTTATGGCACTAGCAATTTTAGTACCTGTTGGTTTTACAGTAACTGTTATCTTTTTTGTAGCTCCATAATAATTTTGTGTAGCTGCTGCCTTAACTGTAATCACTGCATTTCCAACATAATTCTTGACAATTGTAATTTTGCCCTGACTGTTTATTTTTATCGATTTGTTATTTGAGCTGTATGTCAGCTTGGCTTTTCCATATACCTGCACGCCAATATTTACACCCTGTGCTTTCGAAGATGCAACTTTTACAATTCCCTGTCCTTTTATCTCGTTTTTCGCTTTTCCTATAGTATACTCAGTCTTATAACTTCCACTATAATTTCCAATTCCTTGTATGACTATTTTTGCAGTGCCGGCATTAATATTGTCAGAACAGGTAACTGTATAATCTTTTCCTTCCTGTAATGTACCGCCTCCATCTTTAACTACTACTGAAGGAACATTCTGTTTTCCTGTATAAACATAAGCTCCTTTTTTTACTTCAATTGAGCATATACCAAGATCACGTTTTTTTATTTCACGAGTTGTCGGATTCCATGGCACCCATGTGATATTTCCGCCATAATCTTTCAGTCTATCCAGTGTCCACGTTCTGTCATTATATGGATAATATGCAGTAATTGAAACATTCTCAAAGCTCTGCTCTGCTATTTCTGGATAATTTCCAAAGAAATATACATTCAAAAGATTATCACAATCTGCAAAGGCTCCATTACCGATTTTCTTGACTCTTGTACCAATGTTAACTTCAAAAAGATTGTTGCAACCTGAAAAAGCATTCGGTTCAATTTCAACTGTCATATTATCTGGCAATTTCTTTATCTCAAATGTAACAGAAATTTCACCCTCCCATGTTCCAAGTACTTTCTCCATGGCGGAGTAATACGATTCTTTTCATTTGTTCTCC
>OGXL01002585.1_pt1 | contig 13229 bp, 9 predicted proteins | sample 1576311 | NCBI WGS metagenome assembly OGXL01 (sample SAMEA3541564, study PRJEB24748) | human gut metagenome | biome: human gut; feature: human-associated habitat; material: faeces | place: China | collected 2012 | reverse complement strand
ACTGCCGATAGGTTCAGGCCATCGCTAAAATGGCACGCACCTCCGACTTGTCATTCCGAGGAGCGAAGCGACGTGGGAATCTCAAGCAGGCACTTACGATTTCGCCGAATGCTTCCCTGTGTTCTGAGTGCGTACCGCGAGATTGCCACGCCTTGCTCCGCATCCCGCCGCTGTGGACGCCTCGGCGTCCGCAAGGCAGCTGCCCATTTACTGCGTCCAGCGGGACCAGAAACTGGTATCCATCAGCTTCGACGCAGCATGGGGCAATGAGGACACCCAGGAGCTCATTGACATTCTGGACCGCTTCCAGGTCAAGGCCACCTTCTTTGTGGTGGGCGACTGGGTGGACAAATATCCAGAGTCGGTCAAGGCCCTCCACGACGCCGGGCATGAGGTGATGAACCACTCCAACACCCACGCCCACTACCCTCAGCTGTCCCCGCAGGCGGTGGTAGATGACCTGAACGCCTGCAACGACAAAATCGAGGCGGTCACCGGCGTGCGTCCTACCTTGGTTCGCCTGCCCTATGGCGACTACGATGACAACGCCATCCGCGCTGTGCGCTCCATCGGTATGGAGCCCATCCAGTGGGATGTGGACAGCCTGGACTGGAAAGAGCTCCCCGCCCAGGAGATCGCCCAGCGGGTCACCGGAAAGGTCCAGCCCGGCTCCATCGTTCTGTTCCACAACGCCGCCAAGCACACGCCGGAGGCCCTGCCATCCATCCTGACCGCGCTCATTCAGGAGGGCTACACCTTTGTGCCCATTTCCCAGATCATTCTGGACGGGGAATACACCATTGACCACACCGGGCGGCAGTGCCCGGCATGACAGAGCGCCCCTCCGGCCGTCTCCGCCGGAGGGGCGCTCAAAGCTGTGGAGACTGGGGCGCTCAAGATGTCAACAGACCTGAATATATCCCTTCAGGAAGTCCGTCCGTTCGCCCCGCTCCACCGCGGTGAGCAGATACTGAGCCAGAAGGATGCCAGTGCGGTACTGCTTCTGCACCTCTTTGACAGACATCCACACGTCGCTGCGGTAGTCCCGGTCCACCTGCTCCCGGATCAGAAAGGTCAGGAACGTGCCGCCCGCGGACCGCTCCCAGCACAGGTCCGGTCCAGAGGCGTCCGGAGGCATCACGATGCACCGGGTTTCCGTCCCGGACATATCCCGGGTATCGAAATACCGAACATAAAGCGTGGGATCTCCGCTGTACCGCAGAAGCTTTTCCCGTTCATGGAAGGCAAAGCGGGCGATTTTCTCGAAAGGGACCTCCTCCGACCGGTACGGCTCCTGTTGGAGGCGCAGGATCTCATGGGTGTTGGCCATCTGCCTCTGGATCTGTCCGCAGATCCGCTGACAGGTTTCCAGATGTGAACGCATATAGTCTTCCAGCTGGTTCAGGCCATCCTGATACTGCTCCAAATCGAAGCTGCGCATTTGCAGGATCCGTTTCACCGGAACCCCAGTGCTGCGCAGGAACACCACGTCCGCGATCTCCGCCAGCTCCCGGGGCCCGTAGGCGCGGTAGCGGTTTGCCTCCTTCCGGGGGGAGAGCAGCCCTTCCTGTTCCCAGAAACGGATCGTGGCCGCAGGCACATCTAACAGCTTTGATACCTCTCCGATGGAAAAAATATCCTCCATTTTGCACCTCTAAAGAACTTTTCCCCATTTTATCACATTTTCCCTTGACATTCAAGTTACTTGAAGGTGTATGATTAAAGCATCTGACCACGGGGCTGGGGACAGAGCCAGATTTGGCTGACGTCGACCGGCTCCGAATGTATGTTTGTTGTAAATTTGGAGAAATGAGGAGATGGCTATGGCAAACACCGAAAAAAAGAAATTTCAATTCAAAATGCCTCACACCTATGTGATCCTGGTTTCGATCATGGTGCTGATGCTGGTCCTGACCCACATCATCCCCGCAGGCCAGTACGACCGGGTGGAGGATCCGGTCTCCGGCAAGATGGTTGTCGTGGATGGCACCTACCATGAGATCGATGTAGAGGCCCCTGGTATCTTTGACCTTTTCCTGGCTCTGCAGCAGGGCTATGTAGAGTCGGCCAACATCATGTTCCTGATCATCTTTTCCTACGGTTTCGTCTATGTGCTGACCAAGAACGGAACGATGGACAAGGCATTGGGGACGATGGTTCGAAAAGTAGGAAAGCGGGTTCAGCTGCTCATTCCCATTACCATGCTGGTGCTGGGCATTCTGGGCTCCACCATGGGCATTTATGAGGAGGTCTACGGCCTGTTCCCAGTCTTCGTGGGAATCTTCATGGCCCTGGGTTATGACGCTATCGTGGGCGGCGCCACCATCTTCCTGGGTGTATCCCTGGGCTATGCTGCTGGTACTACCAACCCCTTTAATATTGCAGTGGCCCAGGATGTGGCAGGCGTAGAGCTTTATTCCGGCATGGGTCTGCGCTGGGCCATCTTCATCGCTTTTGAGATTCTGGCCATCACCTATCTTATGCGCTATGCCAGCAAGGTGAAGTCAGACCCCGCCCGCTCCCTGCTGCATGGGGTACCCATCGACAGTGTGGAGAGCAAGGGGCTTGATGACTTGGATGGAATTAAGATGACCACCCGTCAGAAGCTGTGCCTGCTTGAATTCTTCGGCGTAATCGCCTTCCTCACTTATTCCGTGCTGAACCTGGGCTGGTATGTGGATGAGATCGCCGCCCTGTTCCTGATGGCCATGGTGGTAGCAGGTATTATCAGCGGCTATTCCGCCACAGAGATCTGTAAGACCTTCATTGAGTCCACCAAGTCCATGGTATCTTCCATGCTGATAGTGGGCTTTACCCGCGGTATCACTGTACTGATGCAGCAGGGCTGCATTACTGACACCATTGTGTACAACCTGGTGAACCTGCTGGAGAACGCCAGCAAGTATGTGGCGGCTTACGGCATGCTGATCCTGCAGAACATCATCAAGTTCTTCATCAACGGCTCCACCAGTCAGGCCACCATCACCATGCCCATCATGGCGCCCACCGCGGAGCTGGTTGGACTGAGCAAGCAGATCGCGGTGCTGGCCTATCAGTTCGGCAACGGCTTCGCCGACTGCTTCTGGCCTACCTCCTGCGCGCTGTGCTGCGGCCTGATGGGCGGCGTGCCTCTGAACAAGTGGTACCGCTTCGTCACCCCGCTGTTCCTGATGATGCTGGTCCTGGAGTTCGTATTTATGACCATTGCCGTCTGGATCGGCTACTAAAAGAAGCTTTTGCCCCCATTCCGGGGTAAAATAAAACATACCGGCAATAAGGATATGGAAGGCTGACTTCTGTATCCTTATTGCCCTATCCACCGAAAGTAAGAAAGGGGATCTGAACATGATCGTAAAGCATGGTAATGTGCTGCTGTTTGAGGAGGGCGGCTTCGTCCTGCGGGACATCCGCGTGGAGAATGGGAAAATCAAGGAGATTGCTCCGGAGCTCCAGGCCGCCGAGGGCGAGGAGGTCTTTGACGCCTCCGGGAAATATGTCACCCCTGGCATGATCGACGCCCACAGCCACATCTGCATCAGCGAGGAGGGCATGGGCAGCATCGGGGATGACTGCTGTGACTACTCCGGCGCCCTGACCCCGGAGCTGGAGGTGCTGGACGGCATCTACCCCTTTGACCGGGCGGTGATTGACTCCGTCCGGGCCGGCGTCACCGCTGCCTGCGTCTGCCCTGGCAGCGACGGCGTGGTGGGCGGCGTCGCCTCCACCATCACCCTGAACGGCACGGTAGCCGACGAGATGCTACTGCGGCGCTACACTGCCATGAAGTGCAGCGTGGGCGAGAACCCCAAGACCGCCAAGCACGGCTTTGAGTCCCGCATGGGCGTGGCCTATCACCTGCGCAAGTGCCTGGAGGACGCCATCGAGTACCGCCACGACAAGGAGGAGGCGGAAAAGAGCGGCAGCTGGTTCAAGCGGGACATCGGCATGGAGAATATGCTGAAGGTCCTGAACAAGGAGATGCCTATCCACATGCACGCCCACCGCTCCGATGACATCTGCACTGCCATCCGCATCGCCCAGGAGTACGATGTGGACCTGGTGCTGGTCCACTGCACCGATGGGATCGCCATCGCTGATTACCTGGCCAAGTTCCCCTATCCGGTGATCGTGGGCCCCGGTATGACCCCCCGCTCCAAGCACGAGACCTGGAACAAGACCTATGAGACCGCCGGCGTGCTGAGCCGTGCCGGCCTGAAGGTGTGTATCACTGCTGACCATGATGTCACCCCCCTGTACTATCTGCCGGTCTACGCCGCACTGTCTGTGCGGGACGGCATGGATGAGCTGGAGGGGCTGAAGGCGGTCACCATCAATCCGGCCGAGGTGCTGGGCATCGACGACCGGAAGGGCAGCCTGACGGCGGGTAAGGACGCCGACATCGTGGTGTGGGATCAGCACCCCTTCGCCTATCAGGCCCATGTGGAGCAGGTATTCCTGTCCGGAAAGGCCATGTGCTGATTCACTCTAATATTCCGTTTTAGGGAGGGAACAACAGGTCATGCGCCGATGGAAAGAAAAGCTCTCCAAGATCAAAATGCCGCATACCTATGTGATCCTCACGATCATCCTGCTTGTAGTGGTCGCTCTGTGCTATCTGATCCCGGCTGGGGAGTACGTCCGTGAGCTGGATCCGGTCAGCGGGAAAACTGTGGTCATTCCCGATTCCTTCCACTTTACCGAGGGGAAGAAGCCGGGGCTGTTCGACATCTTTTTGTCCCTCCAGCGGGGGTATGTGGACGCGGCAGACATCCTGTTCCTGATCGTATTTGCCTATGGCTATGTCTATATCCTCACAAAAAATGGGACACTGAGCGGCGCGATCCATGTATTGATCCGAAAAATGAGGGGAAGGACCCATCTGCTGATCCCGGTGTTCATGCTGCTTTTCGGAGTGCTTGGATCTACCCTGGGGATCTTTGAGGAGACCTATGGATTGGTGTCCGTGTTTGTTGGGATGGGGCTGGCCCTGGGATATGACCCACTTGTTGGCGGGGCGGTGGTCTATGTCGGTGTGGCCACCGGCTTTGCCGCCGCCACCACCAACCCGTTCTCTGTGGGCATCGCCCAGAGCATTGCGGAGGTCCCCATCAACTCCGGTGTCCTCTACCGCCTGGTGGTCTTTCTGGTGTTCCAGGGGACCGCGATCTGGTATGTGATGCGCTATGCCAAAAAGGTCAAGGCCCATCCGGAGCAGTCCGTGATGTACGGTGTTCCGATGGAGTTTACTCCGCCCGATGTGAGCGAGTCAGACGGTGCCTTTACCCTGCGGCAGAAGCTGTGTCTGCTGCTGTTCCTGGCCACCATCGGGATGCTGCTGTTTGGCACCATTCAGCTTGGGTGGTATATCAATGAGATCGCGGCTATGTTCCTGATGATGGCGGTGGTCTCCGGCCTGGTGGGGGGCTACTCCGCCACTGAGATCTGCAATACCTTCATTGAGTCCACAAAATCTGTGGTGTCCTCCATTCTGGTGATCGGGTTCACCCGGGGGATCCTGCTGACCATGAAGGACGCGATGATCTCGGATACGGTGGTCTATGGCCTGTCCCAGCTGCTCAATTCCTCCAACAAGATGATCTCTGCGGTGGGGATGTGTTGGCATCTCTTTCGTTTCTTTCCTGATAGAGAGCATAGCAGGCATTCAGGTTTCCTACAGCCAGCAGGCGTGTTTCTTGTTCTTCCTTCCGGAAAACTACGATGTCGTTGCGTTGGAATGTGATCTGCCAGTCGTTGGACGGCAAAGGCAGACGGTTGACAAAATAGAATGTATAGTACCGGTCCGCTTCTTTGGTAGCGGGTTTATGGTCGAGAAACAAACGGCTGTTAACAGGAATCTCCTGTTCTGTCACTCCTGACAATTCAATCGTTAGCGGGCCGATATTCAGTCTCACAATCTTCAGTTTTTAATGTATTACGGGGGGATAATTCGTAATGATCCGTTCTTTGGCTTTCGCCATCTGGCAAAGATAGTCCATGCTTCCGGTGATTGTTTTTTCACAGTGTGCGGCGGCATAGCATACGTTGCATACGGGACGAAGGTGGCAACCCTCGCATTCGGTATGGGATACCAGTTCCTTGGCTTCTTCTAAAAGTTGTTGCCATGCAGTTGTCATCGGAATCTTTTTCAGGTCAACGGCCGGTTGATCCAGCATCACACAGGGGGTGAGGATGCCTTGCCAGTTGATCCAGCATGAACTCTTGGCAGCTCTGCACTCCAAAGAGCAGGCTCGTGTTCCTTCCACATGGGCAAGCGTATATTTCAAGTCGTGCATGTATCGTGCCATGTCATTCCCTTTTTTGTACTCCATATATTGCATCTCGATGCGGGCCGCCTCGTCGGCATCCAGTCTTTCAGTTAGAATGTTACGCAGACTTCCGCATTCGGGGCGTGAGAGAGGAAACATGTATGAGTTTACTTCTGCCGGAATGTCCAGATGCTGGGCCAGACGGATGATCTCGTCGTAATCTTTTTCATTCTTTCGTACGATACTTACGTTCAGTTTCACATCAATGTCTGCCTTTTTCAACCGTTTCAGGGCTTCCATGCACAGGGTGTATCCTTGCGGATTGTGGCACAAGCGTCCGTAAGTTTCTCTGCTGTCTCCATACAGGGTGACGTTTATCCGCCGCGGCTTGTGGGTCTGCAAGATGCGTACCATTTCGTTGTCGATGAGTGTGCCGTTCGTATTGAGAGTCAGGATGAATCCCATTTCGCGCAGCCGGGTGTACAGCTCCTTGAAGTGTGGATAGAGCATCGGTTCACCTCCGGTGAGAAGGATGAAGAGTGTACCCATGTCTTGAAGTTGTTCTGCCCAGTCGAGCCATTGTTGCAAAGGCGATAAACCTCCGTGCCGTTCCACCACGCTGCGTTCGGTGCGTATGAAGCACATGTCGCAGTTGAGCGTACAGGTGGGAGTCAGCTCGAAGTTGGTAGTGATCGGGACACGGCTCTGATTGGCTTTGTCCACCAATGCCCGTTCCAAAAGGTTGGCATCGTGAAGATGATCCATAACTTGGAATGTATATGTATTTATGAGAAAAGTCTTTATAGACTTCCTTTCATTTGTTTCTTTTTACTTTTTGCAATGCGGCAAAGGTAGCCGATGCCGCCGCATTGCCCTTTTTCATTGCGGGCATTGGCATAGCAGACATCACAGATAGAGCGTAAGGTACAACCTGCGCATTCTTTATGGAACGGAAGTTGTTCGCATTTGGTTACTATTTGTTTCCAGGCATCGCTTACGGTTGTGGAAAGTAGCGAAACGGCTGGTGTTTCCATATCGACGCACGGAGTCATGACGCCCTGCCAGTTGATCCATGCGGAACTTTTACCTGCCCGGCAGGCAAGTCCGATGCCTTCAGCAGGTACGGGAGATTCTCCACGTTCCAATTGCTGGAGGACATGAGTGGCGTATGATGTGTATTCCTTGCCATATTTATGTTCCAGTGCCTCAACCTCGGCATGTGCCACTTCATCCGGTACGGGGCGGCACGTATCAAGGGGTAGCGTGGTGGCGCATCCCGGCCGTGAATAGACTGAAATGTAACTGTTGGTCAGCATAGGTAAGTCCCATTCGTCAGCTAGTTCCAGCATTTGCCGGTGTTCTTTTATATTTTGTCGTGTCAAGGTGAGGTTCAGTTTGGTATCTATGCCATATTCTTTTAATCGTTTCAGTCCTTCCAGGCAACGGTCGAAACCGTTTGTCGCGTGGCACAGATTGAGATAAGTTCCGTTGGTCACACCATATAACGAGACATTCACCCTCCGGGGTTTCAAACGTTGAAACAGACGTACTGTTTCGTCATCTATCAAAGTCGCGTTTGTATTGATGGTGAGGATGAATCCTTTTTCTTTCAGCCGGATATATAATTCTTTGAAATCAGGATAGAGTAGGGGCTCGCCTCCTGTCAGTAAGATGAAGAGCGTTCCTATTTCCTGTAGCTGGTCGGCAATGTGCAGCCATTCCTCTATGCTCCGTAATCCTCCTCTTTTCTCGGCTTGTGACTTCTCCATGCGGATATAGCACATATCACAACGGAAATTGCACGTCGGTGTCAATTCAATAGTGGCATTGATCGGAGTACGGTTTGCCGTCGCTTTGTTCACCAATGCCCGTTCCACAGGGTTTATGTCTTGCAGGGATTCCACTAGGATAATGATTTTTTTTCAAAGAAAAGTTTTTGAGTCTAGTGTATTGGATTTCATTTACTTCCGTGGTCGTATATGTTACCGAAATTTGTCTCGATGGAAAATATATAGATTATCTTCCCTTTTTGAAGCCCAACAAAAGTTAATACTTAATTTAGAGCATATCCTTTTTATAAGGCACCAGAATTGGCATCTCACAAAAAGATATTATCAAATTCGATTGATTTTTAACTATTGGCATACAACCAAGTCTATATTTTACGATGATAGACCCAAAGATAGGGAAAGTAGAATCTTTCAAGGTCTTCATTGCTTTGCATAATTCGTAAATTTTGATTCGCAGCGAAGATAGATATTTTAGAACCCTAATTTGAGAGGTTTACAGTATAGACTTTACTTTTAAGGTCCAAGTCTATACTGTTATTTGATGCGAATTTCATAAATAGGGGAATGTCTTAAGAGTGGTTAGGACGACCTGGTATTTCTTCAACAGCAGATTTGATTTCACCCCAACCTTGATGATTGTATTCTCCAGTGTTATTTACTGTATCATAGCTAGTCCACTTGATGCCTCTAATCTCGTCACCTACTTTTGCGTCACTTAAATCGAATCCATTCCAATCAATATTGAGAATAGGTATACCCCATTTTTCTATAGTCCCTTCGTGCCCTGTAGCATGGATACCATTAATATCTACATAGGTTGTAGCGCATGGTTTTCCATGATTGTTTGTATTGTTTTCTCCATAATGACAATGAAATAGTGCTTTAAAGTTATAGCATGCAGCTACATATTCGTTCGGAATGAACTCTTCGCTAATAAGCATCGGTTTTTGATAATCTTTCTTCATACTATTTTTTTCTTTTTTGATTCCTGTTTCGGAGGAAAGGAAATCAGAAAAGGTTTGAAGCGAAATAGTGATTGGGTCCCGGAGAAACTCCGGTGTGAAAGAATTTTGAAATAATTGATATATTGCGATTTACCATCTACAATATGATCCTTTCATTTTCCTTTTCATTACACTAATTCTTTGCAGCTCAAACGATATTCTGACTTAGTTCCTCCAGTAGTCTGATCATATATTATTTAATCTCTATTTCTATTAATGAGAATCAATAAATTTATCTAAGCGTTAGGAATCAAGATTGAAATAAATGAATAAGATTGCGATTTACTGTTTTATTTACCGATTAGGATTTAGCAGTTTCCCAAGAATTTATGTCAAGGTTCTTGGTGGCGTGACCCTCCCAGCCCTTTTGTCCTCTCCAAACAATGACTAATTCACTTTTCTCAAATTTCTGATTATGGTTGTAATCAACATATCCCCAATAAAAACCAGATTGGGCTTCGGCTTCATGAAATGCACTACATGGATGATAGTTTCCTAGCCAAATACCTCGATTTCCTGTAGTGGGTTGTGAACCAGAAGCAGGCTTATCTCTAAAATAATACAACGTTCCTCTTGGTGCATCACAAGTAAACTTATAAACAGTTCCACTATCTCCACAAGCAGCCACATGCGTTTGCGGCACGAAAGCCTCGCTTTTCAGCTCCGGCTTTGTATAAACTTTCTTTGTCATCTTTTTTTTCTTGTTTTGCCAGACTTCTTATTCTGTAAGAGGGCAAAAGTTTGAAAAGGGAAAAACATGACCGAGTTCTGCAAGAACTTGGCTATATGAAAGTTTCATAGTAAAGAGAAAATTGTAAGATGTTAGGAATTTGGAGATGGAACGTGAACAAGCCGAAAGCGACATGTCACATCCGGATATTTATCTCCGTAAATCGGTAAAGACTGTAAATCACAGTCGTTTCATCCTTTTTATTCTTGATTCTTATTGATTGAGTTCTTGCAGAACTCTGTCTGTTATTAAATAAATTATCTATCTCATACTCCGTATCGCATCCGCTACACGCATCACATCCTCGCACGTCATCATTGATCCCGAAGGCAGACAGAGTCCACAGTTGAACAGGGCTTCCGATACTCCGTTGACGTAGGTGGGGGAGGATGAGAATACGGGTTGCAGGTGTAACGGTTTCCAAAGCGGACGGGTCTCGATGTCGGCTTTTGCCAAGTGCTGCATCAGCTGCAAGGCGCTGAAACTGGTTTCGTTACTGTCCACTTTAATTGTAGTCAGCCAATAATTGGGTAGAAATATGGTAGATTTCTTGGGTTCTACCACAGTGATACCCGGAAGTCCTGCCAGCAGCTCGGTGTATAGCCGATGGATGGCACGGCGGTGTGCGATATGGTTGTCCACTACACGCATCTGCCCGCGTCCGATACCAGCCGACACATTGCTGAGCCGGTAATTGTATCCGATCTGTTCGTGCTGGTACCAGGGGAACGGTTCACGTGCCTGGGTAGCATAGAACTTCACTCTCTGGGCTTCCTCTTCCGTATGGCATAATAAGGCTCCGCCACCGCTGGTGGTGATCATCTTGTTGCCGTTAAAAGAGAAAATCCCATATTGACCGAAGGTCCCGCAATAGCGTCCGTCGTAAACGGCCCCCATTGCTTCGGCAGCGTCTTCCACCACGGGGATGCCGTAGCGGGAGGCAATGTCACAGATTTCGTTCATGCGGGCAGGCGTGCCGTAAAGGTGTACTGGAAGAATGGCTTTGGGCTTGAGGCCGGTCTGTTTCATACGGTCGCAGATGGCCTGTTCAAGCAGTATAGGATCCATATTCCAAGTATCAGGCTCACTGTCCACGAAAATGGGGGTAGCACCCTGATAACAAATGGGGTTGGCTGACGCAGCAAAGGTGAAACTTTGGCAGATCACTTCGTCTCCTTTGCTTACGCCCAGCATGATCAATGCCAAGTGGATGGCTGCCGTACCTGATGATAATGCCACGGCGTGTACCTCCCGGTCGCAATGCGTTGAAAGCCACTGTGACAAGTCATGCTCGAAGCCATCTACATTCGGCCCTAAGGGAACTACCCAATTGGTTTCGAAAGCCTCACGGACGAACTCTTGTTCGGATCCGCCCATGTGTGCCAATGACAACCAAATCTTACTCATTTTCAGTTATGAACAAAAAATTATTTGTTGCGTGCTTCGGTGATGAACACTACAACACGGTTCCACTCGTTCTTCAGCTGGTATGGTTGCAGGCTATCACCTTTGTAATCCACCCGGATGCGGCTTGGATCCACACCGAACTCTTTCACCATCATGTTGCAGACAGCTTCGGCACGGCGCTGGCTCAATTTCAAATTGTAGGCCGGATTACCAGTCTGTACGTCGGCATAACCTGTTATGATCAGGTTGACTTCCGGATGGTCTTCCAAATACTTGGCAGCTTCTGCCACATTCTTTTTCTGGATATCGGTAATATTGTACTTGTCGATAATGAATGATACGGTCATACCCAACATTTCGTTCTTCACTACCTCTTTCTTCACTTCTGTGACGACTGGTGCCGGTACCGGCTTGTTACGCTCTTCATTGATCTTGCGGTTCAATTCGTCAACCCATGCCTGGTCGTTCACCTCTGTGTAGCGGAAGCGGCGATCGCCGTACTGGTCCTTGAAATGATAGGTGAGACCTAACATGACGTTGGCGTATGAATCCCATTTGCGGTCGTAACGCGTACCGTTGAAAGCATCGTCCGTTGCGTTGAAGGTCGCTTCCAGATTGATGTCAAGCGCATTGCTCAACATATAATTGAACTGGAGGCCTGCGCGTAGAGAGAAAAACGTTTTGTTGTCAGTGCTGATTTGGTAGGGGGCAAACTCCTCACTGGGGGATTTGTCCCACTCTTTGACTTTATCATCGAATCCGAAACTGGAGTTGAATCCCATACCCAAGATACCTACTACATTGAAACGGATATCTTCGTCATATTGGGCGAAAATATTGTGCAGGTTGAACAATCCGTCCAAATAACCGTTGAACATATTGAAACCGTAGTTCCCTTTGCCATACACCTCGGGAAAGGCTTCAATCACTTCGCTGTTGGCGCGTGACATTTGTTTCAAATAAGCGAGTTGCACACGTGCTCCGATGGCGGGTGAGAAGTATTTACCGACCGAGAGGGCTATGCTTGGTCTGGTCATGGCGCCGAAAGATCCGAAGCGGCTGTTCTCGGACAGCGAATGATTGGCGCCGGCCTGAATTCCGATGAACCAGTTGTCACCGGCCTTGTAATGCTTTAGCGCCCGTACAGTGTCGGTCTTTAATTTCCAAGTTGCATCGTCTTCTATTGTTTGTGCCCATAAAGATACAGAACAAAAGAAGACCACAAATAATATAGCTATTTTTTTCATGCCAAATTATACTTTTAAAATGGGTCGTTTATTCATTGATGTACACTATGACGCAGCTCTTTTGTGGATCGAGCGATGCAATGACAGCAGGGTTTTTCTCTATAAAAATACGTCCGGCCGGAATGTCGTATGTGTTGGCTAGCACATTGCGGATGGATTGTGCCCGTGCCATGAACAATTCGGTGTCTCTTACTTCTTTGGTTGAAGTGATATAGAGGTCGCCATCGGCTAGCTTCTTTATATTTTCTGCTGCTGTGTAAACGTTTACTTCCTGTAGTTTGTTGATTGCGGCGGAAGCATTGTCAAACGAGATAAACGAACGGATATGATTGCTTTCCACCACTTCTGTCTCAATCTTTGTGACAGGAGGAGCTGCCGCTTTGTTGGCTTCACGCAGGCGGTTGATTTCGGCGTTTGCTTCGTCATATTTCGACATGTCGCGGCGGGCGTAGGTGAATTGCCGTGAGCCGTTATGATTTTTGAAACGGTAGCTGACACCTGCCAATATGTTGACATGGCCATCCCAGCGGTCGTTTGAACCTTCGCCTTCCCAACCGTCGAATGAGTCGTCAAGCAAACTGTTCGTGATTTCAAGATTAAAGTCCCACGCTTTACCGAGGCGGAATTTCGCCATCAGACCCAGGCGGATGGACAGCAGGTCTTGCGATTCGGTATTGTATATTCCGTCGTTCCAGGTACGCTTGCTGAAGTTGGCGGTGTGTTCGTAACCGGCTCCCAAGATACCGATCAGGTTGAAGGTCCGGTCTTCTTCATACCCGCAAAAG
>OGXL01002580.1_pt1 | contig 13251 bp, 10 predicted proteins | sample 1576311 | NCBI WGS metagenome assembly OGXL01 (sample SAMEA3541564, study PRJEB24748) | human gut metagenome | biome: human gut; feature: human-associated habitat; material: faeces | place: China | collected 2012 | reverse complement strand
AACGGGGCCGCAGCTCGGTAATAACTCTGCACATCTCCGGCCACAGGTAGCGTTCATCCGCAAAGCCCTTCCGCTTTCCCGCGGTGGAGAAGGGCTGGCAGGGGAAGCCGCCGGAGATGATGGTGACTGTTTCAAGTCCTGTTTTCTCAAAAAACGCCTCCTTCGTGAATGTGGTGATGTCCCGGAACTTCGGCACGTCCGGCCAGTGCCGCTCCAGGACGGAATAGGGGTAGTCCGCCCATTCACACTGGCAGACGGTCTCGAACCCGGCCGCCTCCGCCGCCAGGTCCAGACCGCCGATGCCGGAGAACAGGCTCACATGGGTCAGTCGCTCCATACCTCGTCCCCTTCAAGGTCTCCCTCGTCCTGGGGCTCCTCCACATCCTCCAGGCGGACCAGGTTATGGCGGCGGATGATGGACGCCTCCAGGATGTCCTGGGCGGCGTTGCTGTCCTCCGGGAGGCCCAGGCTGCGATAGAGCTTTTTCAGCACCTTCTCATAGCCGCCGGCCTTTTTCTTCAGCCGGAGGAAGTCCTTCTCCGTTTCCGCCTCGGACAGGCGGCGGGCCAGCGAATAGTAGAGGACGATCAGGTTGTGGATGTCGCCCACCAGCATACGGAAACCGTATCCGGGGATGATGTACTCGTCCTTATACTTTTTGGGCTTCGGCTCCTCCACGGGCACCGGGGTGGCCTCCGCCAGCTCCTTTGCCATAAGGTCCTTCAGGTCCTTCGGGTCGCCGAACACCAGGTAGCGGCCGGGGATGCCCCAGCCCTGGAACTTCTCCTCGGCGATCTCGCCATAGCGTTTCACCGCGTCCAGCACATGGAACACGTCCTCCTCGTCCTTGATCCGGCCCGCCAGGAAGGCGAGCTGGTGGAGAAGGCCATACATGTTCTCGTTCAACAATCCCATGGGTGCATGCCCGGAGTGCAGCGGCCTCGGCTTCCTTCTGAAGGTCGACCCCGCCATCATCATCCCGGACCCGTCCCTCTCCATCTACGACGGCGGCATCCAGGCCAGCGGCTGGGGCAATATCCGCAGCGACTCCATCGCGCGGATGTACTTCGACGCCCTGTCGCAGAAATATCACTTCGACCTGCACGCGCCGATCTCCAGCCTCTCGAAGGAGGCCATGGACGTCATCCTCTACGGCACGCACGGCGAAAAGCTCACGCTGCACTACGACCGCGGCAGCAGCCGCGGAACGCTGGAGCAGGCGTTTGAGGGCATCATCCCGAACATCGAGCGCCGCGTGCGCGAGACGCAGTCCGAGGCCATGCGCAAGGAGCTGGAGGAGACGATGTCCGCCTCCCCCTGCCCGCACTGCCATGGCAGCCGCCTGTCCGATATCTCCCGCGCCGTGACCGTCGGCGGCCTGTCCATCACGGAATTCTGCGACATGCCAGTCGACCGCGAGCTGGCATTCGTGAACGATCTGCGGCTCGAGGGCGCGCAGGCCGTCATCGCCGAGCAGATCCTGCGCGAGATCCGCGCCCGCCTCGGCTTCCTGCAGAGCGTGGGTCTGCGGTACCTGACGCTGTCCCGCGCGGCCGCGACGCTCTCCGGCGGCGAGGCTCAGCGCATCCGCCTTGCCACGCAGATCGGCTCGTCGCTGATGGGCGTGCTCTATATCCTCGACGAGCCGAGCATCGGCCTGCACCAGCGCGACAACGACAAGCTGCTCGACACGCTGCGCCGCCTGCGCGACCTCGGCAACACGCTCATTGTCGTCGAGCACGATGAGGACACGATCCGCGCGGCAGACTATATCGTGGACGTCGGCCCCGGCGCGGGCGTGCACGGCGGGCAGATCATGGCGCAGGGCACGCTGCAGGACATCATGAACGCGCCCGACAGCATCACGGGCCAGTATCTCTCCGGTAAGCGGCGCATCGCCGTCCCGGCGCAGCGGCGCGCGGGGAACGGGAATTTCCTGCGCGTGTTCGGCTGCCGCGAGAACAACCTGCGCAATGTGGACGTCAGCATCCCGCTGGGCACGCTGACGTGCGTGACGGGCGTGTCCGGCTCGGGCAAGTCGTCACTCGTCAACGAGATCATCAGCAAAAAGCTCTCGGCCACGCTGAACCGTGCGCGCGTCCGCCCCGGCAGGCACGACCGCTTCGAGGGCATCGAGAACCTCGACAAGGCAATCGTCATCGACCAGAGCCCCATCGGCCGCACGCCGCGCTCGAACCCAGCGACCTATACGGGCCTGTTTGCCGACATCCGCGACCTGTTCGCCGCCACGGCGGACGCAAAGGCCCGCGGCTACGGCCCCGGCCGCTTCTCCTTCAACGTCAAGGGCGGCCGCTGCGAGGCCTGCAGCGGCGACGGCCTTGTGAAGATCGAAATGCACTTCCTGCCGGACGTCTACGTCCCGTGCGACGTGTGCCGCGGTGCGCGCTACAACCGCGAGACGCTCGAGGTGCGCTACCGCGGCAAGTCCATTGCGGACGTGCTGGAAATGACAGCCGACGAGGCGCTGGGCTTTTTTGAAAATCTGCCGCGCATCCGCGACAAGGTCGCAACGCTCGTGGAGGTCGGCCTCGGCTATGTGAAGCTCGGCCAGAGCTCCACGACGCTCTCGGGCGGCGAGGCCCAGCGCGTGAAGCTCGCAACGGAGCTGGCGCGCCGCGCCACGGGCCGCACGATGTATATCCTCGACGAGCCGACGACGGGCCTGCACATGTACGACGTGCAGAAGCTGCTCGACGTGCTGCAGAAGCTCGTGGACGCCGGAAACACCGTGCTTGTCATCGAGCACAACCTCGACGTCATCAAATGCGCCGACCACATCATCGACCTCGGCCCCGAGGGCGGAGACGGAGGCGGCACGATCGTCGCCACCGGCACCCCGGAGGACATTGCCGCCTGCCCGGCGTCGTTCACGGGCCAGTATCTGAAGAAGATGCTGTAAGGCGGCATGCTCCGATTGCACCTGTAGGGGAGCGGCATGCCGCTCCCGTCCGCGAAGCGGCAAAAGGATTGCAAATTCGATGCAATGCACTGTTCCCACTGCCGCACCACCCTGACGTGTCATTCCGAGGAGCGAAGCGACCTTGGCTCTCCCTCTGGGAGAGCTGTCACCGAAGGTGACTGAGAGGGCCTTGGAGGCACTGCCGATAGGTTCAGGCCATCGCTAAAATGGCACGCACCTCCGACTTGTCATTGCGAGGAGCGAAGCGACGTGGGAATCTCGCAGGACCCGGCTGGATAACATGGCACTTCCGGCGAAATCGCGACTGCCTTCCCGAGATTGCCACGTCGGCCGTTGGCCTCCTCGCAATGACAAATCTGGGGGCCTCGCGCCGTAGAATTCATGCCGCAATCATTGCCAGCCTCCAAGGCGCTCAATGAGCGCCGCTACAGACGCAATCGGTTGGTACGTTTTTATCGGAAGCCTGTTCCTATCGTCAATGCAGCGCCGGGAGCGGCATGTCGCTCCCCTACCATATTCCATCAACACACAGGAGGCGATCCCATGGACGGATCCACGGCCAATCTGCTGCGGCGCTTTTTGCAGCGCGCGCCGGACGCCCTCACGGACGAGGAGCTGCTGACCCTGCTGCTGCACGCGGGCACGGGCGCGGAGGAGCCCCGGACGCTCGCCGCGCGGCTCATCGGCCAGTTCGGCTCGCTCGGCGCGGCCCTCTCCGCCTCGCCGGAAGAGCTGGCCAGCGTGGAGGGGATGGATGCATCGCGGGCGCTGCTGCTGCGGCTCGTGACGGAGCTGCACCGGCGCTACTACCTCTCCCGGCCGTTTTCCGGCGCGCGCCTGACGGGCACGACGGATTTCGGCAATTTTCTGCTGCCGTTTTTCTACGGCGCGCGGGAGGAGCTTGTATACCTGCTGGCGCTGGACGCCGCCGGGCGGCTTCTGACCTGCACCTGCCTGAGCGAGGGCAGCGTGAACTCGGCCAACGTGCCGATGCGCAAGCTCATGCGCGCCGCGCTGAGCGCGAATGCCAGCGGCGTGGTGCTGGCGCACAACCACCCGGCGGGCATTGCCCTGCCGTCGCACGAGGATGTGGAGCTGACACGCCGCCTGCAGCAGGCACTCGACGTCGTGGACATTCTGCTGCTGGACCATCTGGTGATCGCGGATGACGACTTTGTGTCGCTGCGCGACAGCGGCTACCTGCGCTGACGGATATCGCGGCATGTAAGGGAGAACTCCTGCCCTATTTCAGGCTTGCATTCCATCCTGCGGCGTGCTATGATAAAATTTGCGAGGTTTGGGCCGCAGCACATCCCTGCGGCCCCAGCAACGCCAGACCAATTGGATCATTTTGAAATTCACCATACAGGAGTCTTTTCGGGAATGAACATTGTTATCATCGGAGCCGGCAAGATCGGCGCGACGCTGACGGAGCAGCTGCTCCGCGAGGGTCACGAGATCACCGTCGTCGACACGCGCACGGCTGCGCTCGACGCCATCGGCAACACGCTCGACGTCATGACCGTCGAGGGCAACGGCATCAGCATGGACACGCAGGTGGAGGCCGGCGTGCCCTCTGCCGATCTTGTCATCGCCGTGATGTCCACGGACGAACAGAACCTGCTCTCGTGCCTCATTGCCAAGCGCCTCGGTGTGGGCAACACGATCGCCCGCGTGCGCAACCCGGAATATACGAGCGGGCTGCATCTCATTCAGGACGACCTCGGGCTGAGCATGGCGCTCAACCCGGAGCTGGCCAGCGCCACGGAGATCGCGCGCATCCTGCGCGCCCCGGCCTCCATCAAGATCGACACGTTCTCGAAGGGCCGCGTGGAGCTGCACAAGATGCGCATCGACCCCGGCTCCATACTCGACGGCATGAAGCTCTCGGACCTCGGCCGCCTGCAGTCCGGCGCGCTTGTGTGCGTTGTGGAGCGCGGGCAGCACGAGGTGTACATCCCCGACGGCAGCTTCACCCTGCTGGCAGGCGACCGCATCAGCGTGGTGGCAAGTCCGAAGCTCGCCGCAAAGTTCTTCCACAAGATCGGTGTGCAGACGAACCCCGTCAAGCGCGTGATGCTGCTCGGCGGCGGGCGCATCTCCTACTACCTCGCGCGGCAGATGCTGGACTTCGGCGCGAGCGTGAAGATCATCGAGTCCAGCGCCGCCGTGTGCGACTCGCTGGCAGAGCGTCTGCCCGAGGCCACGATCATCCACGGAGACGGCACGAGTGAGCAGCTGCTCGCCGAGGAGGGCATTGCAAAGATGGACGCCGTGGCCTCGCTGACGGGCATCGATGAGGAAAACGTGCTGATGAGCCTCTATGCCCGCAGCGTCTCGAGCGCGAAGATCGTCACGAAAATCAACCGCACGACATTCTCTCACATCATCAAGGGCATGGACCTCGGAAGCGTGTTCCATCCCCGCTATATCGCGGCCGACCACATCGTCCGCTACGTCCGCGCCATGCAGAACTCGCTCGGCTCGAACGTCGAGACGCTCTATAAGATCGTCGGCAACAAGGCCGAGGCACTGGAGTTCCGCGCCACGGAGAAGTCCGCCGTCTGCGGCAGGCCGCTCATGGAGCTGCCCACGCGGCCGAACCTGCTTATCGGAGCCATCAACCGCGAGGGCCGGATCATCACCCCCGGCGGCCGCGACACCATCGAGCCGGGCGACACCGTCGTCGTCGTGACGGCGGCGACGGGTCTGGACGATCTGGACGACATTCTGGACAAGCGGAGAGTGAAAGCATGAATTACCGCATGATCCTCTCCCTGCTGGGCGACGTGCTGCTGGTCATCGGGGCCTTCCTGCTGCTGCCGTGCATTGTCGCCGTGATCTACGGCGAGCCGGAGCTGTGGACCCTGCTTGCCACGGCCGCAGGCAGCGGCCTGCTCGGCGGTCTTTTTATCCTGCTGCGGCCGAAGCGCCGCCGCGAGCTGCACGCGCGCGACGGCTTCGTGATGGTCGCACTGAGCTGGATCCTCATCTCGCTCGTCGGCGCGATCCCGTTTACGGTCTCCGGGGCGATCCCGTCGTATCTCGACGCCGTGTTCGAGACCATGTCCGGCTTTACGACGACCGGTGCAAGCATCCTCCGCGCCGTGGAGGATCTGCCGAAGTGCCTGCTGTTCTGGCGCAGCTTCACCCACTGGCTCGGCGGCATGGGCGTGCTCGTATTCATGCTGGCCATCGTGCCGCTGTCCGGCGAGAGCATCTATCTGCTGCGGGCCGAGTCCCCCGGCCCTTCCGTGAGCAAGATGGTGCCGAAGATGCGCACGTCCGCCGCGATCCTCTATGCCATCTACTGCGCCATGACGCTGCTGCAGATCCTGTTCTACCGGCTGGGCGTGCTGTTCGGCTGGGGCGAGATGACGTGGTTCGACAGTCTGTGCCTTGCCTTCGGCACGGCCGGTACGGGCGGCTTTTCCGTGCGCAACAGCGGCCTTGCGGACTACTCGGCCTACCTGCAGGCCGTGACGACGGTGTTCATGGTCCTGTTCGGCGTGAATTTCTCGGTGTATTTTTTCCTGCTGCGCCGCCGCTTCAGGCTCGCGTGGCACAACAGCGAAGTGCGCTGGTACTTTATCATCATTTTCGGGGCCATCGTCCTCATCAGTGCCAACCTGCTGCTCACGGGCGGGTTCTTCCCCACCGTGTTCCAGACGATCCACCATGTGGCCTTCTCCGTCGGCTCCGTCATCACGACGACGGGCTACGGCACGGCGGATTTTGCGAAATGGCCGGAATTTTCCAAGACCGTGCTGCTCATCCTAATGGCCATCGGCGCGTGCGCCGGGTCGACGGGCGGCGGCATGAAGGTCAGCCGCGTGCTCATCCTGGCCAAGACGGCCCGCGCCGAGACGCGCCACCTGCTGCACCCCCACTCCGTGGAGGTCATGACGATGGACGGCAAGCGCGTGAGCAATGAGGTCATCCGCGGCACCATGGCGTTCTTTATCTGCTATGCCGCCATTGCCGTCGTGTCCATCCTGCTGGTCTCGCTCGATAACTTCGGGGCCGAGACGAGCGTGACATCCGTGTTCGCCACGTTGAACAACATCGGCCCGGGCCTGAGCCTCGAGGTCGGCCCGTTCGGCAGCTATGCGAACTTCTCCGCCCTGTCGAAGGTCGTGCTGACGCTCGACATGCTCCTCGGACGGCTGGAGCTGTTCCCCGTGCTGCTGCTCCTCAGCCCCGCAACATGGCGGAAGCATTAAAGGCCAAATGTAGGGGCGAGGCATGCCTCGCCCGTCCGCGAAGCGGCATAAGGACGGCCCATTCGGTGCAGGGCACCATTGTCAGCGCCGCGCTCCCAGATTTGTCCTTGCGAGGCCCCAAAGGGGTCGTGGCAATCTTCTGCGACCGGTCACGTTTTCGCCGGAAGTTCCCTGTTATCCGGCATTGTACTGTGAGATTGCCACGTCGCTTCGCTCCTCGCAATGACACATCAGGGGAGTGCCGTGGTGCACCAGTGCCCTCCTGCCGTTGAATGTCTCTGTACAAGGCGCTCAGTGAGCGCCGCTACAGACGCAATTGGTGCATACCGTTTTATCGACGGCCGGTACGAGTCGGAAGTGCCTCCCCGAGATTGCCACGGCCCCGTTGGGGCCTCGCAATGACAAACCTTTGGCTTTCACCGTTTTATCGCCAGCCGGTTCAAACCGCCAGTACAGTGCCGGGAGGGGCATGCCCCTCCCCTACAACGCACGACTGGAGGTCGGCGTATTATTCATTCTTAAGTCTTCAGTATTCATTATTCATTTGTTTTTACATGCCCGGCCCCTGCAACACGCAAAAGCAGCCCGGCAATATCACTCAAAATCATCCAAAATTCGATCATTCTGGAGGCGACTGCGCCATGCAGGACTATTTTCACCCGCAAATGACCCAACAGGAGCTGCTGGCCATGTCGTCTCTGGCGCTGGCGCACATCGGCGACGCCGTGTTTGAGCTGCTCGTGCGCACAAAGCTGTGCGTCGAGGGCGGCACAACGAACGGCCGCCTGCATCAGCAGACCGTCGCGCTCGTGCAGGCCCCGGCGCAGGCGCGCTTTGCCCTGCGCATCCAGCCCCTGCTCACGCCGGAGGAGGCCGCCGTCTATCGCCGCGGCCGCAACGCCCATCCTCACGGCATCCCGAAGCACGCCACGCCGGGCGAATATGCCCGCGCAACGGGGCTGGAGGCCCTGTTTGGCGCACTGTATCTCTCCGGGCAGACCGCGCGCATCGAGGCGCTGTTTGCCGCCATGATGGAGGAAGACCATGCCATTTGACGCCATGTTTCTCACGGCCGTCGCCGCAGAGCTGCGCCCCGCCCTCGTCGGGGCCCGCGTGGACAAGGTCCAGCAGCCCGCGCGCGACACCGTCGTGCTCCAGCTGCGCGGGCGCGACGGCGGCGGGAGACTGCTGCTGTCCGCCAACGGCAACCGGCCGCGCGTCCACCTGACGCAGGCGCAGCTGGAAAACCCCGCGCAGCCGCCGATGTTCTGTATGCTGCTGCGCAAGCATCTGGCGGGCGGCAGGCTTGCCGATATCCGCCAGCCCGCGGCCGAGCGCATGCTCGACCTGACGTTCGACTGCACGGACGAGCTGGGCGTGCCCTGCCGCAAGCACCTGATCCTCGAGCTGGTCGGGCGCAATTCCAACCTGATCCTCACGGGGCCGGACGGCCGCATTCTCGACTGTCTGCGCCGCGTGGACTTTGAAATGTCCGAGCTGCGCCAGCTGCTGCCCGGCCTGTTCTATCACGAGCCGCCGCGGCAGGACCGCCGCATCCCGCAGGAGACGACGGAGGCCGGGCTTCTTGCCCTGCTCGCCCGTCCCGATGCCGCCATGCGGCTGGACAAATGGCTGCTTGCCCACTTTGCGGGCCTGTCGCCGCTCATCGCGCGCGAGCTGTCGTTCCGCTTTGCGGGCGAGACGGACGCGCCCATCCCCACGCTGGACGCCGCGCGGCTGGCGGCATTTCTGACGGCGGAGTTCGCCGCCCTGCCGCCCGTACAGATGCAGCCCATGCTGCTGTGGAAGGACGGCGCACCGACGGATTTCACCTATCGCGACATCCGGCAATACGGCGGCTATCTGCGCGCCGAGCCGTGCGAGAGCTTTTCCGCCCTGCTCGACCGCTTTTACACCGAGACGGACCACGCCGAGCGCATGCGGCAGCGGTCGCAGACGCTGCGCAAGGCCATTTCGAACCTGCACGAGCGCACGCGCCGCAAGCTGGAGCTGCAGCGGCAGGAGCTGGAGGCCACGCACGACCGCGAGCAGCTGCGCCGTCAGGGCGACATCGTCACGGCGAACCTGCACGCCATCACACGCGGGCAGACGCTGCTGCGCGCAGAGGATTTTTATGACGAAAACCTGCGCGAAATTGAAATTCCGCTCAAGCCGAACCTCTCCCCGCAGCAGAACGCCGCGCGCTTCTACAAGGACTACGCCCGCGCCAAGCACGCCGAGCAGGTGCTCACGCAGCAGATCGCGCAGGGCGAGATCGAGGAGGCCTATCTGGGCGGCGTGCTCGAGGAGCTGGCCCGCGCCGAGAATGAGCGCGATCTGAGCGAGATTCGAGCGGAATTGGAGGCCGGAGGCTATGTCCGCCCGGCGGACCGCCGCAAGCAGGTCAAGCAGCAGCCCTCAAAGCCGATGCACTTCCGCTCGTCGGACGGCTTCGACATTTTTGTCGGCCGCAACAACCGCCAGAACGACCAGCTGTCGCTCAAGACGGCGCGGCGCGACGACCTGTGGCTGCATGTGCAGAAATTTCACGGCACGCACGTTATCATCGCGTGCGCAGGCGTGCAGCCGCCGGACGAGACGATCACGGAAGCGGCCGAGCTTGCGGCCTACTACTCCGAGGCGCGCGAGGGGCAGAACGTCCCCGTCGATGTGACGCCCGTGCGCTTCCTGCGCAAGCCGAACGGGGCCAAGCCCGGCATGGTCGTGTATGACCGCTACCGCACGGTGCTCGTCACCCCGGATGCCGCCCTCCCCGCCCGCCTCCGCGTGGAATGAGAAAATGAGAAATAGCATGAACGGCACGCTTTGCGTGCCGTTCGTTGTTTTATGATATATAATTTGCAGGGGCATGGCATGCCACTTCCCTACAACGCACGACCGGAAGCTGCGCACAGCTTTTTTATTTTTCCATTTTCAATTTGCTGTATGCCGTTTCCTACAGATGATCCCGGATGGCGCGCAGGGCCTCGGGGGTATCGACATCCGCCAGCGCCTCCGGCGGGACGTCGACGGCAAGGTAGCGCTCCGGATACTGCCGGATGACGGCGCTGCCGCCGCGGTCGCCCTCGAGCGCGCACAGCGCCGGGAAAAATTCCCGCGGGAACACGTTCGGATTGCCCCGCCGCGTGCCGCAGGCCGCGCCCACGATGCACGACGGATGCTCCCGCCACTGCCGCACGACCGCGCGCACGGCAGATGCCGACAGCAGCGGCTGGTCGGCCACGAGGAAGGCTATGCCGTCGCACTGCGCCAGCGCCTGCGTGCCGAGGCGGACCGTGCGGCTCAGCCCGTCGCCGGGCCGGTCGTTGCGCACCGGCTCGAAACCGAATTCCCGCGCGAGGGCTGCAACGGCGGGATACTGCGTGACGACGGCGACGCGGTCGAATACTCCGGCCGGAACGGCCTCGAATGCCCGGCGAATGAGCGGCTTGCCGTCCAGCTCCGCCTCGAGCTTGTTCGCGCCGAAGCGCACGGCGTTCCCCGCTGCCATGATGACACAACCGAGCATGGTGATACCTCCAGTTTGTATTGATAGGGACAAAACACGCACCCCCGATTTGTCCCTGTGCCCCTCCGGATGCGGCCGGCCTCCAGGTTTGTCATTGCGAGCCTTGCGCGCTCGGAAGCCGTGTCGCTTGGCTCTCCCTTTGGGAGAGCTGGCGGCGCAGCCGCCTGAGAGGGAAAATCAGCCCTCCCCTTGATTGCTATTGCCATTCAAAAGTGCCTGCAAGGCCCTCTCAGTCACCTTCGGTGACAGCTCTCCCAGTGGGAGAGCCAAGGGCGCTTCGCGCCTCGCAATGGCGCAAATGGAAGCCTCCCCGGCGAAAGGGGCGCGGAAATCCGTCCCTTACTTATGATATTTCGTCCCTGCCAGGATGCTCTCCGCGCGGTAGAGCTGCTCGAGCGCCATGACGCGCATGAGATGGTGCGGGAACGTCATTTTGCTGAACGACAGGCGGAAATCCGCCATGCGCTTGATGCGCGCGTCGATGCCGAAGGACGAGCCGATCAGGAAGCACGCCGCGCTGCGGCCGTTGAGCTTTTCCGCCTGCAGACGCTCGGCCAGACCCTCGGACGAAAGCTCCGTCCCCTCCGGCGTGAGCACGCAGAACCACGCGCCGCGCGGGAGCTTTGCCTCGATCTGCTCCGCCTCGCGCGCAAGGCCCGCTGCGATCTGCGTTCCGTTCGGATCGTCCGGCAGGCGGCACTCCGGCAGCTCGATCAGCTCGAATTTGCAGTAGGCCCCGAGCCTGCGGATATACTCGTCCGCCGCTGCCGCGTAATAGCGCTCCTTGAGCTTGCCGACCGTGATGAGCGTGATGTGGAACATCGCGTTGTCCTCCGTCATTTCGATTTTCCGGGCAGCGCCGCGCGATTCAGCGAAACCCTTCCGCTGTGCGGGCTGCCTTTGATTTTGCTGATCATTATAGCACCTTCGAGCCGGTTTGACAACCTTCGACCGGTACCTTCCAAAAGAACGTTAAGAATCTCCGCCATTGGATGTCCTTTTTATATAATGTGTCTACTTGCATAACGACCGCTTTTGTGGTAAAATTAGAAGGAATAACTATGCAGGAAAGGAGCCCTCTATGTATTCCAACGCCTATGTATGGTCACGCGTTCTTTCCTATCTGGAGCAGCATTCCCCGGCCATTGCGATCGCCTCGTATTTTGACGATGCCGAGGTCATCGAGCTGACGGAAAGCAAGCTCGTCATCTACTCGCCGTCGCCGTTCCGCAAGGACGTGATCGTCAAGCGCTATATCGATCAGATCCGCGAGGCCATGCGCGACCAGTTCCAGACGGAGGTCGAGGTCGTCGTCCTCGACGAGACCGAGCTGCCGCAGTACTCCAAAAACAAGAAAAACCGCAATTTCGTCGAGTTCAACTCGCAGTATACGTTCGATAAATTCGTCGTCGGTTCTTCGAACCAGCACGCGTTTTCCGCTGCCCGCGCCGTCGCGGATAACCCCGCCGACGCCTATAACCCCCTGTTTATCTATGGCGAGTCCGGCCTCGGCAAGACGCACCTGCTCTATGCCATCGCCAACCAGATCCAGCGCGAGCACCCGGACTATAACATCGTCTACATCAAGGGCGACCAGTTCACAAACGAGCTGATCGACGCCGTCCGCAGCGGCAAGAACTTCGAGTTCCGCGACAAATACCGCAACGCCGACCTCTTCCTCATGGACGATATTCAATTCATCGCGGGCAAGGACGCCACGCAGGAGGAATTTTTCCATACGTTCAACTCGCTCTACGAGAATAAGCGCCAGATCGTCCTGACGTCCGACCGCGTCCCCGGCGACATGGTCCGTCTGGAGGACCGCCTGCGCACCCGCTTCGAGTGGGGCCTTATCGTGGATGTCCAGCCGCCCGATTATGAGACGCGCTTCATCATCACGCGCGAAAAGGCGCTGGAGCTGGGCATTGAGCTGCCGCAGGACGTCGTGGATTACATCTCCGAAAATATCACGAACAACGTCCGTCAGATCGAGGGCACCGTCAAGAAGATCAAGGCCTACCACGACCTGACCGGTATGCCGCTGGACATCACGAACGTCTCGCGCGCCATCAAGGATATGTATAAGGGCAAAACGCAGGCCATCCCCACGCCGGACCTCATCATCAGCGAGGTCTGCCGCTTCTACTCCATCGACGAGAGCACCCTGCGCAGCACCCTGAAAAACAAGGGCACGGCCGAGGCCCGCCAGGTCGCCATGTACCTCATCCGCAAGCTGACGAACCTGTCGCTTCCCGATATCGCCAAGGAATTCGGCAAGAACCATACCACCGTCCTCTATGCCCTGAAAAAGGTCGAGCAGGAGCTGCCGAATTCCTCCAACGGCCTGCAGGATAATATCCGCGATATCACGTCGAATATCAACTCCCGGCTGTAAACGCCCGGATGCGGCAGGTTCCCAGACCTGTCATTGCGCAGCTTGGCTCTCCCTTTGGGAGAGCTGGCGGCGCAGCCGCCTGAGAGGGAAAATCAGCCCTCCCCTTGATTGCTATTGCCATTCAAAAGTGCCTGCAAGGCCCTCTCAGTCACCTTCGGTGACA
>OGXL01002575.1_pt1 | contig 13268 bp, 10 predicted proteins | sample 1576311 | NCBI WGS metagenome assembly OGXL01 (sample SAMEA3541564, study PRJEB24748) | human gut metagenome | biome: human gut; feature: human-associated habitat; material: faeces | place: China | collected 2012 | reverse complement strand
ATTCGGAACAAAATACAGGTGGAGCAAAGATTAATATTGGTACTGTGAAATCCTACACAGAAGATACTGACAGTAGTAATGATAATCGAGTTAACAATTTCAATCCTATCGACAAAATCACCGAACTTTATGAGCGTCTTTTAAAAGAAAAGGATGAAAAGTATGCCGCTTTAGAACGTCGTTTGCAGCATATTGAAGAAAGTCTGCAGAAATAAAAAAACAGATAAAAGAAAAATCTTTTTATAAAGTCTATCTTCTGACTGGAGATGAACCATATCTTATCCTTCAGGCAAAGCATATGCTGAAGAATGGAATGATCAGAGAAGGTGATACGATGAACTACGCAGAATTTACCGATGCGAAAGTAGATATCAATACCTTGCAGGAACTGGCATTTACCTATCCGTTCTTTAGCGAAAAACGTCTTTTGCTTTTAGATGGAACAGGAATCTTAAAAACAGGAAAAGATGAATTTGTGAATATTATGGATAATATGCCGGAAACGACCTGTATTCTTATATGTGAATCAGAAGTGGATAAACGTTCTAAAGTATACAAGTGGATAAAAAAGAATGGTTATATTGGAGAATTTTTAAAAAAGAATCAAACAGAAAAAGTTCTTCTGCGCTGGATTGCAGCTTTGCTTGGAAAGGAAAAGAAGCAGATTAGAGAAAATGATGCAATATATTTCCTACAAAAAGTTGGAGATGATATGTTTCAGATAAAGAATGACGCGAGTAAGTCTAGCGCCTATGTCGGAGAAAAAGAAGAAATTACAAAAGAAGATATTGATGCGATTACATCCGGGGAAGTACAGGATAAAATATTTGACCTTGTAGATGCCATTGCCAGAGGAAATAAGCCGGCGGCACTTGGGTATTATAATGATCTTATTCTTTTAAAAGAACCACCAATGCATATTTTATTTCTAATCGTGCGTCAATATCGGATTCTTCATATTATTTCCAATATGCGCACACTTCGCAAACCAGATGATGCCATCGCCAAAACCGCTGGAATCCCACGATTTGCCATTCGAAAAAATGAACAACAGCTAAGAGGTTATGGAGAAAAAACATTAGAAAGATGTATCGAGGAATGTATTCAGATAGAAGAAGACATTAAAACCGGAAAAATAGGAGATCAGATTGGAGTAGAAGCTCTGATTTGCAAATTACTTTTACCCTAATATCATACAATTTGGCAAAATAACAAGATAAAATAAAAAATCTCCGAAAAGCAGCCGCTCTTTTCGGAGATAAATGGTTTATTTTAATTAAGCAATTCCGTTAACCGCTTTTGTAAGACGGGAAACTTTTCTTGCTGCTGTATTCTTGTGGAAAATTCCTTTAGAAGTAGCTTTGCTGATTTCAGAAATAGCAACTGTTAAAGCAGCCTGTGCAGCTTCTTTGTCACCTTTTGCTACAGCAACTTCTACGTTCTTAATACAAGTTTTTACTTTAGATTTAATAGATTTGTTCCTTAATGTCTTTGTTTCGATAACTAAAATTCTTTTTTTTGCAGATTTGATGTTAGCCAATCTGTACACCTCCAAATATTATTACTTATAATTATTACTATGTTTATATTGTTTTGCATTATTTCGGACACGGACAATCTAATGTAAACATACTTCTATATTCTATTAATTTTCGAGCAGTTTGTCAAGCGTAAAATGAATTTTTTTTCGAAATATGTTATACTGAGATAACGTTTTTAATTTAAAAGGAAGGGAACATTTATGGGTGCAATGTGCGAGATATGTGAAAATAGAAAAGACTTGGAATTATATATCCATATTCCGTTCTGCGTCAGAAAATGTAAATACTGCGACTTCCTGTCCGCCCCTGCCTCGCAGCGGGAGCGGCAGGCGTATGTGGACAGCCTTTGCGGAAAGATCCGTTCCTATGCGGACTCTGCAAAGGCTTATCACGTTGTCAGCATTTTCCTTGGCGGCGGAACGCCATCGATCCTGGAGGGGGAGCAGATCCTACAGATTTTTGCAGCCATCCGTGAAGTCTTTCTGGTGGACGAAGATGCGGAGATCACCCTGGAGGCCAACCCGGGGACGGTGACAGGAGGAGGACCTGCCTCTGTCACGAAAGAAAAGCTGGCGGCCTGGAGGCAGGCGGGGATCAACCGCCTGAGCATAGGTCTTCAGTCGGCGGAGGACCGGGAGCTGAAAGCTCTGGGGCGGATCCACACCTTTGCAGAATTTAAAGAAACGTACCAGGCGGCTGTGGCGGCAGGGTTTTCCAATATGAATGTGGATCTCATGTCCGCCATCCCTTTCCAGACAGAGGAGAGCTGGGAGAGGACCCTGCGCACGGTGGCCGGACTGACCCCGCCGCCAGCCCACATTTCTGCCTACAGCCTTATCATCGAGGAGGGGACGCCCTTCTATGAGAGATACGGGAGCGGGGAGCACGCGGAGGAGCTGCCGGATGAGGATACAGAGCGGCGCATGTATGAGAGGACGGAGGAAATCCTGTCAGAGTACGGCTACCACCGCTATGAGATTTCCAATTACGCCCTGCCCGGATATGAGTGCAGGCACAATCTGGGCTACTGGGACCGCCGGGAGTATCTTGGCATCGGGGACGGCGCTGCCTCCTTCTTTGAAGGAAAACGCTGGTCCGGCGAGGAGGAGCCGGTGATCCTCACCAGAAAGGATGCCATGGAGGAATTTATGTTCCTGGGACTGCGGAAGATGGAGGGGGTATCCCGCCGCCGTTTCCGGGAAGAATTTCAGACAGAGATGGAGGAGATCTACGGGACGGTCATAGAGGAGCTGTGCCGCCAGGGGCTGCTGGAGACTGTCGGAGACAGGCTGCGCCTGACCAGGAAAGGCATTGATGTCAGCAACTATGTGATGAGTGAGTTTCTGCTGGATGGGGAGTAAAAGACAGAGAGATATACTGGTAGAAGAAGAGGCCGGAATTTCCGGCCTCTTCTTCAGTCTTAGTGTTCGTTCTGGTATTTCAGAGCAGCCTCCACGAAGCCCTTGAAAAGCGGGTGAGGCCTGTTGGGCCTTGATTTCAGCTCCGGGTGGGCCTGGGTGGCGATGAACCAGGGGTGGGAGGGGATCTCCACCATCTCCACGATGCGCCCGTCCGGCGACAGGCCGGAGAGCAGCATGCCGTGTGAGGTAAGGTCATCCCGGTAGTCATTGTTCACCTCGTAGCGATGGCGGTGGCGCTCGTGTATCTCCTCCTTGCCGTAGAGGGCGTAGGCCCTGGAGGATTTATCCAGCACGCACGGGTAGGAGCCAAGCCGCAGGGTACCGCCGATATCCTCGATGCCGATCTGGTCCGGCATGATGTGTATCACCGGGTGGGTGGTGTCCGGGTTGAGCTCAGCGCTGTGGGCGTCCCGGAAGCCCACCACATCTCTTGCAAACTCCACAATGGCAAGCTGCATGCCAAGGCACAGGCCCAGGAAAGGAACGCCGTGCTCACGTGCGTAGCGGATGGCCAGTATTTTGCCGTCAATGCCCCGGCTGCCGAAACCGCCGGGCACGAGAACGCCGCTGACATCCCCCAGGAGCTCCTCCACATTGTCGGCAGTGACAGTCTCAGAGTCGATCCATTTTATATTGACTGTGGCCCGGGAGAAGATACCTCCGTGTTTCAAAGCTTCCACCACGCTGATGTAGGCGTCGTGGAGCTGGATATATTTTCCTACGAGAGCCACAGTGACATCCGTGTTGGGGCTCTTTAAGTAATCCACCATCTCTGTCCAGTCCTTCAGGTCGGGGGCGGGACAGTCCAGATGGAGGGACTCGCAGACAACCTCCGCAAGATGCTCTTTTTCCATGGCCAGGGGAGCCTCGTAGAGGTATTCCACGTCCAGGTTCTGGAGTACGTGGTCTGCAGGCACGTTGCAGAAGAGGGCGATCTTATCCTTGATGCCCTGATCCAGAGGATGCTCGGACCGGCACACAATGATGTCCGGCTGGATTCCCATACCCTGCAGGTCTTTTACGCTGGCCTGGGTGGGTTTTGTCTTCATCTCCTGTGAAGCACGCAGATAGGGGATGAGGGTGACGTGGATGAGGATGACATTTTCCCGGCCCTTCTCGTGCTGGAACTGCCGGATGGCCTCCAGGAAAGGCTGGCTCTCAATGTCGCCCACTGTGCCGCCGACTTCGATAATGGCAATTTCCGTATTCTTTGCCACAGGGTTCCGATAGAAACGGCTTTTGATCTCGTTTGTGATGTGGGGGATCACCTGCACGGTGCCTCCGCCGAAATCGCCCCGCCGTTCTTTCTGCAGTACGGACCAGTAAATTTTTCCGGTAGTCACATTGGAGTTCTTTGTAAGGCTCTCATCGATAAAGCGCTCATAGTGACCCAGATCCAGGTCTGTCTCCGCCCCGTCGTCTGTGACGAAGACTTCTCCGTGCTGCACCGGATTCATGGTGCCCGGGTCAATGTTGATATAAGGATCAAACTTCTGCATGGTCACTGTATATCCTCTGGCTTTCAGAAGCCTTCCAAGGGATGCCGCCGTGATACCTTTTCCCAGTCCTGATACTACACCGCCTGTTACAAATACATACTTTACTGCCATAGTCTCCTCCTTTTGTCGTCATATGTTTTTTGTTCCATTACTTTTTAAAAAACATATTATATACCCTTTTCCTCCTGAAAAACAGTCTTTTTTTCATATTTTGGCTCAAAAGTTGCCTGTATAAACAGTTTTTTGAAGACGTTGATGTCCACGGAGCTGAGCATGACAGAGGTGTGGAGCTGGCAGCCGTTCAGTTTCGGAAGCTGTTCCAGGGCGAGCTGGGCGTTCTTGTCCGTAGCTGCGCTGACAGACAGGGCGATCAGTACCTCGTCCGTGTGAAGGCGGGGATTGCGGCTTCCCAGGTAGTTCACCTTCAGCTTCTGGATAGGCTCGATGGCTTCCGGGGAGATGACATGGCAGGCGTGGTCGATGCCGGCCAGCTCCTTCAGGGCGTTCAGAAGAAGAGCAGCGGAGGCGCCCAGAAGATCACTTGTCTTTCCGGTGACGATCTTTCCGTCCGGAAGCTCCAGGGCAGCGGCGGGAGCGCCGGTCTGTTCCGCCCGGCTGAGGGCTGCGTCCACTACAGGGCGGTCGTGGACCGTGATGCCGGCCTGGTTCATGAGCATTTCGATCTTGAACACTTCCTCCTCAGAGCAGGAGCCGGATATGAAGCGGTCCATTGTGTCGTAGTAGCGGCGGATGATCTCCTGGAGTGAGGCCTGGCGGCACACTTCATCATCGCATATACAGTTTCCGGCCATGTTGACGCCCATATCCGTGGGGGACTTGTACGGATTTTCCCCGTAAATGCGCTCAAAGGTGGCGCGAAGGACAGGGAAGATCTCGATATCCCGGTTGTAGTTTACAGTGGTCTCCCCGTAGGCCTCCAGGTGGAACGGATCGATCATATTCACATCGTTGAGGTCCGCTGTGGCAGCCTCGTAAGCCAGATTCACCGGATGCTTCAGAGGAATGTTCCAGATGGGGAAGGTCTCAAATTTAGCGTAGCCTGCCTGCACGCCCCGCTTGTGCTCGTGGTAGAGCTGGGAGAGGCAGGTTGCCATCTTTCCGCTTCCCGGCCCGGGGGCTGTGATGACCACAAGGGGACGGGTTGTCTCAATATAATCATTTTTTCCATATCCTTCATCGCTGACAATAAGCGGCACATTTCCAGGATAGCCGGGTATAATATAATGAAGATAGACCCGGATGCCCAGACGCTCCAGCCTTGCCTTGAAAAGATCCGCGCTGTTCTGGCCGCTGTACTGGGTGATGACTACACTGCCTACATACAGGCCTGCGTGGATGAATTCCTCCCGGAGACGGAGCACATCCGAGTCATAAGTGATGCCCAGGTCCCCGCGGACTTTATTTTTCTCAATGTCCCCGGCGCTGATGACGATGACGATCTCCGCCTGGTCTGCAAGTTGTTTGAGGAGGCGCAGTTTGCTGTCGGGCTGGAAACCGGGCAGAACCCGGGAGGCATGATAGTCGTCAAAAAGCTTTCCGCCGAATTCCAGATAAAGTTTTCCTCCGAATTTGTCAATCCTCTCACGGATGTGGGAGGACTGCATGTGAAGGTATTTGTCGTTGTCAAATCCAATTTTCATCTGTAAGTTCCTTTCATTTCTGTTAGCTGTTATATATGTAAATATAAATACACATTTCCTTCACAAGTATACTACAAGAAAGCCCGAGTTTACAATCTTTTCATAATGTTTTTATTGATTTTGAAACAGGGGATACTTATAATAATATGGTAACGTCGGTGTTGCCGGCGCTGCACATATACAGGAGGAGAACTATGGACAACCAGAATAATCAGAACAGAAATAATAACCAGGATCCGAACCGGAACAACCGGCAGGGTGTTTCTTTCGTCCTGATCGTGACGCTGATCACTACCATACTTGTACTGGTCCTGTTTCAGTTCCAGGGGGTAAACAGTGCTGAGGAGATCTCCTACAACAGGTTTATCAAAATGGTAGAGGACGGAGAGGTCGAGAAGGTTGATATAGGAGCCAGCCAGATCAATATCACAGCCAAGCAAGGCAAGGACGATACTGTGCAGAGAGAATACTACACAGGTATCGTCAATGACGACCAGCTTGTGGACCGCCTGCTTGACGCGGGAGTGGAAGTGAATCAGGAGATACCTGATACCACATCCTCCATGCTGCTGAGCATTATCCTGACATTTCTTCCCATCGCCTGCATCGTGGGACTCTTTGTGTGGTTTACAAAGAAAATGTCCAAGGGCGGCGGCATGATGGGCATTGGCAAGAGCAATGCCAAGATGTATGTGGAGAAGCAGACAGGCGTCACATTCAAGGATGTGGCAGGCCAGGACGAGGCCAAGGAGTCTCTCCAGGAAGTAGTGGACTTTCTGCACAACCCGGGAAAATATACGGGTGTGGGAGCCAAGCTCCCCAAGGGAGCTCTTCTTGTAGGTCCGCCGGGAACAGGTAAGACGCTGCTTGCAAAGGCAGTGGCGGGAGAGGCGAAAGTACCTTTCTTCTCCCTTTCCGGTTCCGCCTTTGTGGAAATGTACGTAGGTGTGGGTGCCTCCAGGGTCCGTGACCTTTTCAAACAGGCCCAGCAGATGGCCCCCTGCATCATTTTCATCGATGAGATCGACGCTATCGGAAAGAGCCGTGACACACAGCTTGGAGGCAACGATGAGCGTGAGCAGACACTGAACCAGCTTCTTGCGGAGATGGACGGTTTTGACACAAACAAAGGGCTGCTTCTTCTGGCGGCCACCAACCGCCCGGAGATCCTGGACCCGGCGCTCCTGCGCCCGGGGCGCTTTGACAGGCGGATCATCGTGGAGCGTCCGGACCTGAAGGGGCGTATCGACGTGCTGAAGGTCCATGCGAAGGACGTGCGCATGGACGAGACCGTGGATCTGGAGGCCATTGCCCTGGCCACGTCCGGAGCCGTGGGATCTGACCTGGCCAACATGATCAATGAGGCGGCCATCAATGCTGTCAAGCACGGGAGAAATGCTGTCTCCCAGAGTGACCTCTTTGAGGCTGTGGAGGTGGTCCTTGTAGGAAAAGAGAAGAAGGACCGCATCATGAGCCAGGAGGAGAGGAGGATCGTATCCTACCACGAGGTGGGACACGCCCTTGTGAGCGCTCTCGAGAAGCATGCGGAGCCGGTGCAGAAGATCACGATCGTTCCCAGGACCATGGGAGCTCTCGGCTATGTCATGCAGACGCCTGAGGAGGAGAAGTTCCTGAACACGAAGAAGGAGCTGGAGGCCATGCTGGTGGGCATGCTGGCAGGACGGGCTGCCGAGGAGATCGTCTTTGACACAGTCACCACCGGGGCCTCCAACGATATAGAGAAGGCCACAAGTATCGCGCGGGCTATGATCACCCAGTACGGTATGAGCGAGCGATTCGGCCTGATCGGCCTTGAGTCCATACAGAGCCGCTACCTGGACGGAAGGCCGGTCCTGAACTGCGGCCAGGAGACAGCCTCCGAGATCGACCAGGAGGTCATGAAGATGCTCAAGGGGGCCTACGAGGAGGCCAAGAGGCTGCTGAGCGAGCGCAGGGAGGCTCTTGACAGGATCGCGGCCTTCCTGATCGAGAAGGAGACCATCACAGGCAAGGAGTTCATGAAGATCCTGCGCGAAGTGGAGGGGACGCCCGAGACGGACGAGGAGCAGGACAGCGGGGAGCCGAAGGAGGCGCGCATCGCCATGAAGCCGGTGGAGGAAGAGGCGGGAACAGCAGAGAGTGAAAAGGAATAGTGTGTTTTCATAAATGAGCAAGGGCTCCGCAAAATGACTGCGGAGCCTTTTTTCAGGTCTGTGTCAGGACTGTTTCATGGACAAAATGCAGGGAAGATGATATGATTGAGAAAAATAATGTGAGGTGATGTTGATGAAACCGTACACACTGGGAGTATACGAGAAGGCGCTGCCTGGAACTCTGACATGGAAGGAGAAAATGCTTGCCGCCGGAAAGGCGGGATATGACTTTATTGAGATCAGCATTGACGAGACGGATGAAAAGCTGTCCCGGCTTGATATGAGCAGAGAGGATAGACTGGAGCTGGTCTCCCTCATGTATGAGACAGGGATCCCGATTCGCACTATGTGCCTCAGCGGACACCGGAGATATCCGATAGGAAGCAGCGTGCAGGCAGTCAGGGAGCGGGGAATGGAGATCATGGAGAAGGCGCTGGATCTGGCGGATGACCTGGGAATCCGCGTGATCCAGCTGGCCGGCTATGACGTATATTATGAGGAGGGCAGCGAGGTGACCCGCGGATTGTTCCTTGAAAATCTCAGGAAAGCGGCCGATATGGCGGCGGCGAAGGGGATTCTTATGGGCTTTGAGACTATGGAGACCGAGCTCATGAACACGGTGGGTAAGGCGATGGACTATGTAAAAAGGGTTGATTCGGTTTATCTGAATGTCTATCCGGATCTGGGCAATATCACCAATGCGGCCGTTTTATACGGGACGGATGTCCTGGAGGATCTGGAGACAGGGAGGGGACGTCTGACGTCCATGCATTTGAAGGAGACCGTACCCGGCAAGTTCCGCGAGATTCCCTATGGAACCGGTCACGTAGACTTTGAGGCGGGCATTAAAAAGGCGTGGGAGCTGGGGGTCCGCCGGTATGTGACAGAGCTCTGGTACACGGGAAATCCGGAGTGGGAGAAGGATCTGGACTTTGCAGTCTCGAAGATGACAGCGATCCTGGACACGCTTGCATAAGATGAAAGCATTGGGACAGGGGAAGATTTTCCCTTGTCCTTTTTGGTGCGGGACAGTATAATGGAGACCATGGAAAACAGTAATTTTGATATACAGGAAGAATTGAAAAAGCTGCCGGGGAAGCCCGGCGTGTATCTGATGCACGATGAGAAGGACGAGATCATCTATGTAGGGAAAGCTATCAGCCTGAAGAATCGGGTGCGGCAGTATTTCCAGAGCAGCCGCAACAAAGGGGTGAAGATCGAGCAGATGGTGACTCACATCACCCGCTTTGAGTACATTGTGACTGACTCGGAGCTGGAGGCCCTTGTCCTGGAGTGCAATCTCATTAAGGAGCACAGGCCCAAATACAATACCATGCTCATGGACGACAAGGCCTATCCCTTTATAAAGGTGACGGTGGACGAGCCCTTCCCCCGGATCATGATGGCCAGGCGGATGGTGAAGGACAAGGCAAAATATTTTGGCCCCTACACAAGCGCCGGGGCTGTCAAGGATACCATCGAGCTGATACGAAAGCTCTACAAAGTGAGGAGCTGCAACAGGCGCCTCCCCAGAGATACGGGGAAGGAGAGACCTTGCCTGAACTACCATATCCACCAGTGCGGCGCTCCCTGTCAGGGGTATGTGTCCCAGGAGGCCTACAGAAGCTCCATAGACGAAGTGCTCCGGTTCCTGGGAGGAAATTATGACGTTATCCTGAAGGAGCTGGAGGAGAAGATGCTGCAGGCATCAGAGGATATGGAATTTGAGAAGGCCATCGAGTACAGAGAGCTGCTGGGAAGCGTGAAGAAGATCGCCCAGAAGCAGAAGATCACGGACACGGCCGGCAATGACAGGGATATCCTGGCCGCTGCCACGGACAAGGAAGATGCGGTGGTGCAGGTCTTCTTCATCCGGGGCGGCAGGCTGATCGGCAGAGACCATTTCTACCTGAAACTGAACGGGGACGAGACCAAAGGGGAGATCATCTCCAGCTTTATCAAACAGTTTTATGCCGGAACTCCCTATATACCGTCGGAGCTGATGACCCAGACGGAGATTGAGGACGGGGAGATCCTGGAGCAGTGGCTGAGCCAGAAGAGAGGGCACAGAGTGCATATCCGGGTGCCCAAGAAGGGGACGAAAGAGAAACTGGTGGAGCTGGCGGAAAAGAACGCGTCCCTTGTTCTCTCCAAGGACCGCGAGAGACTGAAGCGGGAGGAGGGGCGCACCATCGGGGCTGTGAAGGAGATCGCCCGCCTTCTGGGGCTGGAGGATCTCAACCGCATGGAAGCCTACGATATCTCCAACATCAGCGGATTTGCCTCTGTGGGCTCCATGGTGGTCTATGAGAAAGGGAAACCAAAGAGAAACGACTACCGCAAATTCCGGATCAAGAGCGTCCAGGGGCCGGATGACTACGCCAGCATGAAAGAGGTGCTGACAAGAAGGTTCCGCCACGGACTGGAGGAGAGGGAAGAGGGAAAAGGGGCCGGAAGCTTTACGGCTTTCCCGGATCTGATCCTGATGGACGGAGGAAAAGGACAGGTTGGGATCGCGCTGCAGGTATTGGATGAACTGCACCTTCACATACCTGTGTGCGGCATGGTAAAAGATGACAATCACCGCACAAGGGGGCTGTACTACAATAATGAAGAGATCCCTATTGACCGGAATTCCGAGGGCTTTAAGCTGATCACAAGGATACAGGATGAAGCCCACCGTTTTGCCATAGAGTTCCACAGAAAACTGCGCAGCAAAGAGCAGGTCCACTCGGTTCTGGACGACATTCCGGGCGTGGGCCCGGCGAGGCGGAAAGATTTGATGAAGCATTTTGCCAGCCTGGATGAGATACGGAAGGCGGATGTGGAGGATCTGAAAAAACTGCCCAGCATGAATGAAAAATCCGCACAGGAAGTGTATAAGTTTTTTCACTGATGTGTTATACTTGTCGTAGTATTGAAAAGTAGAAAAGGAGATAAGACATGTCAAAAATAGAGATTCAGAAGATTGTCGAGAAGATGGACCTGAAAAATCTGACTCCCGATGTGGGACTGGCTGACAAATATGTGGAAGTGCCGGATATCAACAGGCCGGCTCTGCAGCTGACTGGCTTTTTTGACCACTTTGACGCAGAGAGAGTACAGATCATCGGATATGTGGAATATACGTTTTTAGAGCAGATGGATGCGGCTACAAAGAGCCATGTCTATGAGACGCTGCTCGCCTACAAGATTCCCTGCATCATTTTCTGCCGGGCGCTGCGGCCGGACCAGGAGCTGCTGGAGAAAGCCAAGGAGCTGGACGTGCCTATCTTCTCCACAGAGATGAAGACGTCCGCCTTCACTGCGGAGCTGATCCGCTGGCTGAACGTGCAGCTGGCCCCCTGTATCTCCATCCACGGTGTGCTGGTGGACGTGTATGGCGTGGGAGTCCTGATCATGGGAGAGAGCGGCATCGGAAAGAGCGAGGCAGCGCTGGAGCTGGTAAAAAGAGGGCATCGTCTTGTCAGCGATGACGTGGTGGAGATCCGCAAGGTCAGCGACGACACCCTGGTAGGGAATGCGCCTGACGTGACGAAGCATTTTATTGAGCTGCGAGGCATCGGCATCGTGGACGTGAAGATGCTCTACGGTGTGCAGAGTGTCAGGGAGACCCAGAATATCGAGCTTGTCATCACGCTGGAGGACTGGGACAGGGAGAAAAAATACGACAGGCTGGGCATGGAAGAGCAGTATACAGAATTTCTCGGCAACAAGGTGGTCTGCCACCAGCTGCCTATCCGCCCGGGCCGTAATCTTGCCATTATCGTGGAGACGGCGGCCATCAACTACAGGCAGAAGAAGATGGGCTACAATGCAGCGGAAGAGCTGTACAAGCGTGTGCAGAGAAATCTGACTAAGAAATAAAACAGAAAGAATAGGGAGTTACAAGATGAAGTATTGTTTTGGAGTAGATATTGGCGGAACAACAGTGAAAATGGGGCTGTTTTCAACAGAGGGAGAGCTTTTTGAGAAGTGGGAGATCAAGACCCGCACGGAAAATGAGGGAAAAGAAGTCCTCCCGGATATTGCAGCTTCCGTTCGCAGTAAGATGGAGGAAAAAGGGATCTCCATTGAAGATATGGCAGGTGTCGGGATCGGTGTTCCGGCTCCGGTCAGCGAGGAAGGCATTGTAAAGAACAGCGCCAACATTGGCTGGGGATACAAGAATGTCAAAAAGGAGATGGAGGAGCTGCTGCCGGGTGTCTGCGCCAGGATCGGAAATGACGCCAATGTGGCGGCCCTTGGCGAGATGTGGCTGGGAGCAGGTAAAGGCTGCAGTAATATGATCATGGTGACGCTGGGGACCGGCGTGGGCGGCGGTGTCATCTGCCACGGACAGATCATTGCGGGGGCCAATGGAGCAGGCGGAGAGATCGGACATATCTGCGTGAATTATAATGAGACAGAAAAGTGCGGCTGCGGCAAGACCGGGTGTCTGGAGCAGTACGCGTCCGCCACAGGCATAGCCCGGCTTGCGAAACTGCGTCTTGCCAAGCCCCATGAGAAAACCATTTTGGAGGGCAAGAACCTGAGCGCAAAATCTGTTTTTGACGCAGTAAAAAAAGGAGACAGGATAGCAACAGAGATCGCAGAAGAATTTGGCGCCTATCTGGGACATGCCCTTGCCAATATGGCGGTCATCACAGACCCGGAGAGGATTGTTATCGGCGGAGGAGTCTCCAATGCAGGCCCTGCCCTTCTGCCATTCATAGATAAGCCTTTCCAGGAGAAGGCCTTTTTTGCCAACAAGGACACGAAGATCGTGCTGGCTACGCTGGGGAACGACGCAGGCATTTGCGGAGCTGCCAGGATGATCCTCTGATCACGTTTTTGTATATCAGATCTGCAATAAAAAATCAGGTATGAACGAAACATTCATACCTGATTTTTTCGATTCGCTTTTTGTTTTTAACCGGTAGCTTGACCGCCGCTCTCGCCGCCGGTACCCGGATCAGTGCTGCCGCCGTCACCGCCGGTACCCGGATCAGTG
>OGXL01002574.1_pt1 | contig 13277 bp, 12 predicted proteins | sample 1576311 | NCBI WGS metagenome assembly OGXL01 (sample SAMEA3541564, study PRJEB24748) | human gut metagenome | biome: human gut; feature: human-associated habitat; material: faeces | place: China | collected 2012 | reverse complement strand
TGGATCACTTTATGAGGTCAGTCCCTGGTCTTTATCATGGGATGATGAGAATTATTATCTCATAGCATATGATAGTTCTGAGGGGATAATTAAACATTTTCGTGTAGATAAAATGATTTATATTAAATCAAATGGGAAAGGAAGAGAAGGACGACAGGTTTTTAAATCATTTGATATGGCTGCATATGCCAGAAAAATGTTTGGAATGTATGGAGGAAAAGAGGAATGGGTGCGTATTGAGTGTGATAACTCTTTTGCAGGTGTAATGATAGATCGTTTTGGTAAAGATGTATCTATGATCAGGCTGGATGATAAACGCTTTGTTGTCAATGTGGAAGTCGCAGTCAGCAGACAGTTTTTAGCATGGATTATTAGTCTTGGTGAAGGCGTAACACTTGTTGGACCGGATAATGTTGTCGAAATGATGAACATTGAAATTGATAGATTGATAAAACAATATAAAAAATGAGAACAAAAATTCGATATGCAAGGTGTGTTTATGGGACACCCAGGTCTTTATAATAGGAATCAGATAAGAGATAAACTCTTACTGGTTCTTATTTTTTTGAAATAAACGAAGTGTGTAAAAATGATGGAACATTAGAATAGGAGGTGCCTATGGGAACAGATTGAAGAACAGGAAGAAAATATTAAGGATGAATTTGTTTCGCCAATAAAGGAACTCACATACGATGAGGTAACAGAGCCGATTGAAAAGAATGTTGCATCGTATGAATTGTCAGAAATGGACTGGGCAGAATATCTTACACATTTTACATATCTTGTAGAAGGTCTGAAGGACTATAGAGACGAGCTGTCAAAAAAACATTCAGATATAGATCAGAAGATTTGCGATATTCTTCATTATATTGAATTATGTGAAACCGATGATAATGAGGCTGCGGATCTGGTTGAACTGTTAAGGGTATGCAGGGAAAATAGAAGAGACATCAAAGATGAACTGCAAAGAATTGAATACTTTCAAAACAACCTCGGAACTAATGCGAATGCTGCTAAGGCAAAACAGGCATTAAAATGTATCAAAGGTTTGGAAACAAGAAAATACAAACCTAGAAAGTATGAAGAGTTGTTTGAAAACTGTGTACTTAAAGACAGACGATTGCAAAGAGAAGATATATATGAAACGGTTTATAATAGCCAAAATACAAAGCAAAGATATAGCATTGAACCGACATTTAATGATAAAGGTGGTGAAGAAACAATGGTACAAGAAAGAAACTATACTCCATTTGATGGAAAAGAGAATGACTGGGTTTCATTTGCAAAACAACAGGCGGAGTTTTATAGAAATGCAGGACAGTACATAACAAATCTTCAGATAGATATTAAAGAGATAGAGGCAGAGATTGAGGATATAATGGGTGTTTCAGAGCATAGTGAAGTGACCAAAATGCAACCTGTAGAGAATGAGCAGGAAGAGAAAATGCATGTGGTAGAATACAGTTGAAGGAGGCGATGATTATGGCAAGAACAGCAAATGTGTTTGCTCGAGTTGAGCCTGAACTTAAAGAACAGGCTGAAAGTGTATTAGATCAGTTAGGAATTCCAATGTCAAATGCAGTAGGAATGTTTCTACGGCAGATTGTTTTGCAAAAGGGAATTCCATTTGAAATGAAATTACCAAGAACGGCACCGTTGACCTATGGTTCTCTTACGAAAGAACAATTTGATAAAGAAATTGAAAAAGGTATGTCTGATGTAAAAGCTGGCAGAGTTTACTCAGCAGATGCCATTGAAGCTGAAATGAAAAGAGATTTTGGCATATGATTTTTTATGTGGCATATTCCGCTGAAGCAAGACAGGATTTGAGGGACATTTATGAATATATTGCGTATGAATTGTTGGTACCTGAAACAGCTGCCGGACAATGGTTGCATTGTTCGGAACGATAGGAAATAGCAATACAAGTTGGGCGGCGGCTCAGGGAGCCTGTCACTTTCGTTCCCTGGATATGGGCCCCGAGGACGATGATAAAGGGACAGTCTGCCTCCCGATCCGGGCGCATCCCCAGAAGGATCCGCATCTCCACCACCGCAAATACAAAAAGGGCAATGGAAAAAGAACTCTCCACTGCCAGTTCCAGCCAGGAAGGCCCCGCAAGGGCGGCCGCATGTCCCAGGAGACACACGGCCCCGGCCCCTGGCCAGAACCAGGCAAAGGTAGATTTCCACTTTCCCATCGCCATACAGATGATCAGATAATATGCCAGGCAGAAAACCGCTGCTGCCAGTATCATCTTATCTTCCGCAGCAGTGTTTGTATTTCTTTCCGCTTCCGCAGGGGCAGGGATCATTGCGCCCGATCTTCTTCGGCTTGCGGATCGTGCCTGACTCCTTCTGCTCTTTGTAGAGAGCCTTTCTCTCCTCCTCGGTGAAAATAGCATCCCACTGGGGAAGATTGTAAAGCCAGTCAGCCTTGGCGGCCACCATGTTCTTATATAACAGGGCTTTGTCGTACACAAGGTTTACCTGTGTGTCCTCGTCCATGGTCTCAATGGGGTTTGGCACCTTCAGGCTCTCGTCAATGCCATCCAGAAAGCCCACCATCGTCATAACGCTGTGTCCGAATCTGTCTGCCAGCTCTTTGACTGTGCCGCGGACTTCCTCCTCCGGGTTGGAGAGCAGTTTCTCATAGATCTCCTTCTCGATCTGGAAATAGGAAGCCCAGAACTTCTGAAGCTGGCCTCTGTCTGCCTTCTCATTGTAAGCGGTAGCCCGCCACTGTTCCAGTAATGTACTCATTTTTATACTCCTTTGTGCTCCTGCCTGCGCAGGTTTTTTTCTGTGCAAGCCCTATTATATACTATTTTCCCCGATTTTCAAAGAGGATGGATTTGATTTTTTAACTGTTTCCCTATATAATACTGGAATACAGCAATATGTTTCTGAAAGGAGTCTTCTCATATGGAAAAGATCAGGCGAATCCTGGCAGCCTGCGGGGCTGTTCTTCTCCTCGCCATGTACGGCAGCACGCTCTTCTTCGCCATCACTGACCATTCACAGACAATGGGTCTTCTGAAAGCCTCCATTGCATGTACCTTTATCATCCCTGTCCTTCTGTACGCCTACACACTCGTGTACAGGAACATCCAGAACAGCCGCCCGGCCTCCGGCGAGGAAAGCGCCTGTGAAGATATGACGGATCTGGCAGGGGAAGAAGATCCCGGCAGTGATCAGACGTAAAGTCCGGCCCACATCCAGGCCGGGCTTTTTTCTTTTACCTGACCTTTTCTACTCTGCTGCGCCTCTTTTATCTTCTGTCTCTTATTTAAGTACTCTTCCATGGAAATTGCTTCCTGGCTGATGTCTTTTCTCTCGCTGTTTCTCATGCTGCATACCTCCACTTCTATTTATACTCCATACTCCGATTTCCCGGCTTTATTATTATATTGCCGGTTTTCTGTTTTTATGACTTTTTCTGCTATGCTGTTACTATACTTCACAAATGTGTCTTCTGTATGGAGAGAAGCTAAAATAAAAGTAAGGAATTTCTTAAAAAAGTATTGTCACTCCTCCTCGAGAGAATGCTTTTTCTTTATAACAACCGTCTCGTCATAGCAGGCAAAGATCCTGTCAATATGTTCTCCGGAGGGCTTGGGTGTCAAAAGGCTTACCACCGGCACAATGATCATGCCTGCCACCATCGCCAGCGCACCTGCATTGATAGGCGAGTCAATATATCCTATGAGCATGTTGGACACAGTAATGCCTATCCCTGCCGCAAAACTGGCCCACACAGACATCCTTGTCGTCCGCTTCCAGTACAGGCCATACAGGAAGGGCGCCAGGAACGCACCTGCCAGAGCGCCCCAGGAAATTCCCATGAGCTGTGCGATAAAGGCCGGGGGATCCAGAGCCAGCACAACAGACAGGATGATAAAGAACACGATCAGAAGCTGCATGACTATGATCTGCCCTCTCTCGCTCATCTTCTTCATCACCGTATCCTTCAGGAAATCCAACGTCAGCGTGGAGCTGGACGTAAGAACCAGGGAAGACAGGGTAGACATGGACGCGGACAGCACAAGAATCACCACAATGCCCACCAGAATGTCCGGAAGCCCTGACAGCATAAAGGGGATAATACTGTCGTACACAACCGATCCGTCTGTCCCGTAGATCTCCGGCGAATCAAAGAGCCTGCCAAAGCCTCCCAGGAAGTAGCATCCGCCGGACACGATGATGGCGAACACTGTGGAGATAATGGTGCCGGTCTGAATGGACTTCTCATCCCGGATGGTGTAGAACTTGTGGATCATCTGGGGCAGTCCCCACGTCCCCAGGGAAGTCAGGATCACCACACCCAGCAGATTCAGCGGGTCCGGTCCAAAGAAGGAGGTGAAGGCGCCGGGCTGCCCCATCGTCACTTCCACGTCACTTGGAATCTGGGCCATCTTTCCCACTGCCTCCATGAAACCTCCCTGTCCTGCCAGCACTGCCGCAATGACTGCCACAATGCCGGCCAACATGATGATTCCCTGTATAAAGTCATTGATGGCTGTGGCCATGTAGCCTCCCAGGATGACGTACACGGCTGTGATCACTGCCATGAGGATAACGCACCAATGGTAGGGAATGTTGAAAGCCATCCCGAAAAGCCTGGAAAGCCCGTTGTAGATGGACGCCGTGTAAGGTACAAGAAAGATAAATACAATGGCGGACGCCGCAATCTTCAGTCCCCGGCTCCCGTATCTCTCCCCGAAAAAGTCCGGCATGGTCCTGGAGCCAAGGTGCTGGCTCATGACCCGTGTCCGCCTCCCCAGGATGACCCAGGCGAGAAGGCTGCCAATGACCGCGTTTCCTATCCCGATCCAGGTGGAGGCGAGGCCGTATTTCCACCCGAACTGTCCGGCATACCCCACAAACACGACTGCTGAGAAATAGGAGGTTCCGTAGGCGAAAGCTGTCAGCCACGGTCCCACTGACCGCCCTCCCAGCACAAATCCGTCCACACTGCCTGCATGTCTTCTGGCATAGATCCCCACTGCCACCATTACCACAAAAAACAACAGCAGGATCGTAAGCTTGATGATCATTTTTGTTTCCTCCTTTTCTCTGCACTTCCTTTTTTCTACATCACTTTAAACCGTAACGCTTTAAAGTGCTAAATCATTTCTCTAAAAGAATACCACAGTGCAGCGCGCCCTGTCAACCGCAAAATAAGTAAAAAGCCCCACAGGCATTGACCTGTGGGGGCAAAACATAACATCTTTTTGAGGCTGCTCCTTCGCGAACCTACTATTTATTTCTGTAGATAATATCTTTTCTTCCCGGTCCGTTGGAGATCATAGTAATCGGATAGCCGATCTCCTTCTCGATAAACTCGATGTAATTCCGGCAGTTCTCCGGGAGATCCTCGTACTTCTTGATGCCCCGGATATCGCATTTCCATCCCGGCAGCGTCTCAAGAACCGGTTTTGCTTTCTCCAGAAGATGTGTGGTGGGGAAGTCTTTTGTCACTTTTCCATCGATCTCGTAACCTACGCAGACAGGGATCTCATCCAGATATCCCAGCACATCCAGCACTGTGAACGCCACGTCTGTGGTTCCCTGCAGCCTGCAGCCGTACTTGGAAGCAACACAGTCAAACCATCCCATACGCCTCGGACGTCCTGTCGTGGCGCCGAACTCTCCGCCGTCTCCTCCGCGTCTTCTCAGCTCATCTGCCTCCTCGCCGAAGATCTCGCTGACAAAAGCGCCGGCTCCCACTGCGCTGGAGTAGGCCTTGCAGACAGTGATGACCTGCTTGATCTCATAGGGCGGGATGCCGGCTCCGATGGCGCCGTATCCTGCCAGTGTAGAGGATGATGTGACCATGGGGTAGATACCGTGATCCGGATCCTTCAGGGAGCCAAGCTGTCCCTCGAGAAGGATCTCCTTTCCTTCCTTCAGCGCATTGTAAAGGAAGAGAGACACATCACACACATAGGGTTCGATCATCTCTTTGTATTCTTTCAGTTCTTTATAAAGGTCAGCAGGATCGATCAATGGCTTATGGTACAGATGTTCCAGCAGTACGTTTTTCTGCTCTGCAACGCGGACCGTCTTCTCTTTCAGCAGCTCGTCGTCAAAAAGCTCGCTTACCTGGAAGCCGATCTTGGCGTACTTGTCAGAATAGAAAGGAGCGATCCCGGACTTTGTGGATCCGAAAGATTTTCCGCCCAGTCTTTCCTCCTCGTACGCATCAAAATTTTTGTGGTAGGACATCACGATCTGCGCCCTGTCGGACACAAGGATCTTTGGCATGGGAACTCCCTTTTCCACGATGGACTGGATCTCCCCGAAAAGGCGCGGGATGTCCAGAGCAACTCCGTTGCCGATAATACTTGTCGTGTGACTGTAGAACACGCCGGAAGGCAGTGTGTGCAGCGCAAATTTGCCATAGTCATTTATGATGGTGTGTCCTGCATTGGCGCCTCCCTGAAAGCGGATGATTATATCCGCGCTCTCGCCAAGCATGTCGGTAATCTTTCCCTTACCTTCATCGCCCCAGTTGGCACCTACTACTGCTTTTACCATATCCATTCCTCCTGTGTATCATTTACATTACTGGCTCACAAACAGCCATATGCATTATACTATATTTTCCCCTCAATGTACAATACTATTTTCCCGAAGCCACCTACATAAGGGGAGCAAAGAGCCTGAGCACCTGTCCTGTGATCTTGGAGAACAGACTCCTGTTACGCAGCTCCACAAGGCTCACCTTGTGGCACTTCATAAGCGTCTCCTGGAAATCTCTCTCCACCCGGTCCACCACGGAGTTGTTATAGATGAACACCCCGCACTCGAAATGCAGGTAAAGGCTCCTGTAGTCCAGGTTGATGGTGCCCACGGTGGCCGTGTCATCGTCTGACACGAAAACTTTGGCGTGGACAAACCCCGGCTTGTACTCGTAGATCTGCACGCCCGCGCGGATCAGTTCCCGGTAGTAGGTCTTGGCCACCACGAAGGCATACCACTTGTCCGGGATGTGGGGCATGATGATGATCACCTCGATGCCGCTCTTGGCCGTCCTTGTCAGGGTGGTGATCATCTCGTTGTCCAAAATGAGATAGGGGGTCATAATATGCACGTACTTTTTCGCGTGATTCAGTATATAGAAATATACTTCCTCCCCCACATTTTCATTGTCAAAGGGGCTGTCTCCGTAGGGCAGCACGTACCCCAGCTCCCGCCTGAGCCCCTGGCGTCTCGGCGTGAGATAGCGGGTATAGTGCTCCTCCTCTTTCTCGTCCACATTCCACATCTGCAAGAAGAGCATAGTGAGGCTCTGGACCGCGTCCCCCTTCAGCATGACAGCTGTATCCTTCCAGTGTCCGAAGCGCTCTTTACGGTTGATGTACTCATCTCCAAGATTGATGCCGCCTGTGAAGCCCACTCTCCCGTCGATCACGCAGATCTTGCGGTGATCCCTGTTGTTCTGCACCGTAGACAGGAAAGGCCTGATGGGGTTCATCATCTTGCACCGGATCCCTTTTCGCTCCAGCTCCTGGGGATACTCGTAGGGAAGATTGGAGATGGCGCAGGTGCCGTCGTACATGAACCGCACTTCCACTCCCTCCCTGGCCTTCTGCACGAGGATCTTCAGGATGGTGTCCCACATATATCCCTTCTCCACGATAAAATATTCCATGAAAATGTATTTCCGCGCTTTTTTCAGCTCAGGAACCAGCGCCTCAAATTTATCCTCCCCAAGAGGGAAGTAGGTCACCTCCGTGTTGCGGTATGTGGGGAATCCCATGTGGTGGGCCAGATAGTAGGCCAGGTTGGCATTGGCCGGCTTGCTGGCACGCAGAGCGTCCACCACGTCCATATCCTGCATCATATAGGGATCTGTCTCTATCTTCAGGGTTGCCAGCCTCTTTCCCATCCAGCGGACGCCCACCTGACTCTTCACATATATATAAAACAATGTGCCCACTGCAGGAAAAGCCATGACGCAGAGCATCCACGTCATCTTGAACGCGGGGTTGCCCTCTGCGTTGATGATGTAGATCAGCACCACGACTCCTACTACCCTGAGCGTACCGTTGATAAACAGTGCGTATGACTGTAGCAGATTGGTTGTCACTATAAAAAGTCCAAGCTGTATCAGGATCAGAAGAAGAATAAATCCTGTACGGCTGAATATGATCCTGGAAAGTCCTGATTTTGCCTTTCCCGGTTCGTTCTTTCCCATAAAGTCCTCCTTATCTTGTCTGACGCAATATAGTGTAACACACTTTCCTGCCCTCTACAACCGGACGCATGCCCTGAATTTCGCCAGTATTTGCATGTTTCCCCTTTCTTTTTTTGTTCAAAAGTATTACAATGTATCATATCATACACGCAGTCTGCAGAAAGGAGTCATGGATATGTCTAAATGGATAAAACGCGTGCTTGGTCTGGCTGCTGTAGGAAGCGCCGCTGCCGGACTTTACTATTATCTGAAAAAATCTTCTTCAGATAACACAGATGACGATATGGATGATTTTGAGGATGAGGATTTTGATCTCGACAACGACCTGAAGCCTGTAGGCGACAGGGAGTATGTGCCCCTCAACACACCTCCCAAGGGCGGCAGCGATGCCGGGGAGGCGGACGCGGAGGAAGAGGCCACTGCAGAACCATCCGCAGACGAGGATAAAAAAGACGCATAAAACGTCCTGTCAAAACAGGCATAACAGAAGCGGGAACCCCCCGGATGATCTGCAAAGATCTCCACAGGCGGGTTCCCGCTTTTTCGTAAAGATTTCTCTTTTTTCTATTTTTTCCATATCCTGCAAAGGATACTGCAGGCCTCTTTGATCTTATCTTCCGGCATATTGGCGTAGCCCAGCAGGATAACCGCTTCCCTGCCAGGTTCTCCCACGATGTAGTCCGACATGCCGTACACCCTTATATCGCAGGCCGACGCCTTCTCGATCAGCTCCCTCTCCGATCTGCCGTCATCAAAGTGGAGAAGAAGATGGACTCCCGCATTCTCGCCGGATATCCTGCATGTATCCGCAAGGGGCTTCAGCCCCGCTATGAGCTGGTCGTGCCTGCCCCTGTACAGAGCACGGGTCTTGTTGAGATGCCGCTCATAGTATCCTTCTTCAAGAAAGCGGCACATGATGAGCTGATCCACCTTGGACACAGTGGAATTGATAAATCCCAGTTTCCTTTCATACTCTTCGCACAGCGTCTCCGGAAGGACCATATAGCTGAGACGGATGGCGGGGGCGATGGACTTGGAAAAGGTTCCCAGGTATATGACTTTCCCCCTGGCGTCAAATCCCTGCAGTGCCGGGATAGGCTTGCCCTTGTATCGGAATTCACTGTCGTAATCATCCTCTACAATGTATCTTCCCCTGCCCGCCTCGGCCCAGGCAAGCAGCTCCATCCGCCGTTTGATGGGCATGACGATCCCTGTGGGATACTGGTGGGAGGGGGTCACATAGGCAATGTCCGCCCCTGCCTCCTCCAAAAGCCGGGTGTCCATTCCCCTTTTGTCCATCCGGATCGGGCAGACCTGAAAGTCCAGGCTGCAAAAAAGCCGGTATGCCTGTTTGTAGGTAGGGTTCTCCACAGCGATCACATGATCCCGCCCAAGCAGGGAACTAAGAAGCATGAGCAGATAGTCGCTGCCGGCACCCACGATCACCTGCCTGGGCGTACAGCTCACCCCTCTTGCCTGGTAGAGATAGCTGCATATGGCTCTGCGGAACGCATATTCCCCCTGGGGATCCCCCAGCCGGAACAGCTCTGTCCTGTCGTCCAGCAGCACTTCCCGGGACAGCTTCCTCCAGATATTGTAGGGAAAACTGTTCAGATCTACTCCATTGGGGGTAAAGTCAAACCGGTACGCTTGTCTCTTCTTCTCCTCCGGCCCTGACTTCTCATCTCTGGCAGGAGCCGTCTCCAGATGCCAGAGGTCCTCCACCTGGGCCACAAAATACCCTCTGCAAGGGACCGCCTCGATATACCCCTCTGACAAAAGCTGTTCATAGGCCATCTCCACCGTGCTCCTGCTGACCTCCAGATAGCGGCACAGGGAGCGGGTGGAAGGCAGTTTCTCCCCGCAGGAGATCCGGCCCGTCCTTATATTCTCTTTGATATAACCGTAAATCTGCTCGTACAGGGGCGTGCCGCTGTGGGGCTGCAGATGGATCGTCAGTTCGTTCATGGCAGGCTTATTTAGGCAGCTTGAAAGAGCTCTTCAGGGAGACGATACGGTTGAACACAAGGGCATCAGGCTCTGAATCCCTGGCGTCGATACAGAAGTAGCCATTTCTCACAAACTGGAAGCTGTCGTAGGCCTTCGCATCCTGGAAGCTGGGCTCCACATAGCAGTTTTTCCGGATTTCCAGGGAGTGCGGATTCAGATTCAGGGAACCATCCTCCTTGTTGTACACACCCTTCTCCTCGTCGATCAGGTTCTCATAGAGGCGCACTTCCGCCTTCTGTGCGCAGGAGGCCGGTACCCAGTGAATAGTACCTTTGACCTTTCTTCCCGTAAAGCCGGAGCCGGCCTTTGTCTCCGGGTCATAGGTGGCATGGACCACAGTCACATTGCCCTCCTCGTCAGTCTCATAGCTCACGCACTTCACGAAATAAGCGTGCATCAGGCGCACCTCATTACCCGGGAAGAGGCGGAAATACTTCTTCGGGGGCTCGATCATGAAATCCTCCCGCTCGATGTACAGCTCCCGCTCAAAAGGAAGCTGGCGCATTCCCAGTTCTTCGTTCTCCAGGTTATTGGCTACATCCAGGTACTCTCTTTCTCCCTCCGGATAGTTGTCAATCACCAGCTTGATGGGATCCAGCACGGCCATCATGCGGGGACGTTTCATCTTCAGATCCTCACGGATGCAGTACTCCAGCATCGCATAGTCCACAGAGCTCTGGCTCTTGGACACACCGCACATCTCCACAAACATCTTGATGGACTCCGGCGTAAATCCTCTCCTTCGCAGCGCCGCGATAGACACAAGGCGGGGATCATCCCATCCGTCCACAATGCCCTCCTGCACCAGCTTCTTGATGTAGCGCTTGCCAGTCACCACGTTGGTCAGGTAGAGCTTGGCAAACTCAATCTGGCGGGGCGCCGGGTCAAACTCACACTCTCTTACCACCCAGTCGTAGAGCGGTCTGTGATCCTCAAATTCCAGCGTACAGATAGAGTGGGTGATCTTCTCCACTGCGTCCTCGATCGGGTGAGCGAAATCATACATGGGATAGATGCACCACTTGTCCCCTGTATTGTGGTGGGTCATATGGGCTACTCGGTAGATGATGGGGTCGCGCATGTTGATGTTGGGCGACGCCATGTCGATCTTGGCGCGCAGCACTTTCTCCCCATCTTTGTACTCCCCGTTCTTCATAGCCTCAAACAGGGCCAGGTTCTCCTCCACAGAGCGATCCCTGTAAGGGCTGTTCTTTCCGGGCTCTGTGAGGGTTCCTCTGTACTGCCTTATCTCCTCCGGGCTCAGGTCACAGACATAGGCCTTCCCCTTTTTGATCAGCTTCACCGCGCACTCGTACATGATGTCAAAATAATCAGAGGCAAAGTACAGATGTTCCCCATACTCTGCACCCAGCCACTGCACATCTGCCTTGATGGACTCCACAAACTCCATATCTTCTTTCATGGGGTTTGTGTCGTCGAAGCGCAGGTGGAATTTTCCGCCGTACTTCTTCGCCAGCCCGTAATTTAAAAGGATGGACTTGGCATGTCCGATGTGGAGATACCCGTTTGGCTCCGGCGGGAATCTGGTGCACACATTGTCGTACACTCCCTCTCTGAGATCTTTGTCGATCTCCTGCTCAATAAAATTTTTAGAAACCACTTCTTCTCCCATGTCAACCTCCTGATAACAATAATTCCTCTGGTCATGAAGAATATCTTACCATACTTCCCGTCAATCCACAAGCACAAGACACAAGGTCTTCCTTTAAGTCCTGCTAAAAATCCGTGTAACTCTTTCCGTTCACAAGAGCTGTGTTCTTTGCCGCCGCCAGCTCTGACACCGTCACAAGCTGATAGCCCGCCTCCTGGAGCTTTGGTATGAGCTCCAGGGCCGCATCCACAGACTCTGTATGTATATCGTGCATCAGGATAATGTCGCCGTCGTCCACAGAGCTCATAACCGTGTCCACCGTCTTTTTGGCATCCCTTGTCTTCCAGTCCAGCGTGTCAATGTTCCACAGGATCATGGGCATGCCCACATTCCCGGACACGGTGCTGTTGATGGCCCCGTAGGGCGGGCGCATGACTGTGGCGGAGGTCCCGGCCGCCTCCCGTATCCTGTCGTTCGTCCTCTGGACCTGGGAGGACACGGCCCCCGCGTCCAGCTTAGTCAGATCCGCGTGGTCATAAGAGTGGTTCCCCAGCTCGCACCCCGTGTCCTTCATCCGCTTTACCAGCTCCGGATAGGAGGAGACCTTCTCCCCCAGCATGAAAAAGGTGGCGTGGGCGCCGTACTTTTTCAGCTGATCCAGTATTTCCCCCGTCCGCTTTCCCGGACCGTCGTCAAAGGTGAGCGCCACCATGGGCCGGGAGGGATCCACCATGCTCTCCTTCACGGAGAGGAATTTCCCGTCCCCGCCAAAGGAATAGAGGGAGAGGCCCATGTAGACATCCCCCACGGCCATCTTTCCCTTCTGGTCAAAATAGTACCTGCTCCCCTCTATCTCCTGCCAGCCGGTGAGCGCGCGGCCGTCTTCTCCCAGGTAATATCTGCCATCCTCCCCGTCCTTCCACTGGCCGGCCTCCATGGCGCCGCTGTCGTCAAAGAAGTACCTGGCCCCGGCAATTTCCCGCCAGCCAACCGCTTTCTCCCCGGCGGAGTCAAAATAGTAGCTCTTTTTCTGCCAGGTGACAAATCCGTCCGTGACCCAGGAACCGTCGTAGCGCTGAAATCTTTCATCCTTCCACCTGCCCACCGGGTTCTTGACCGTCAGTGTGCCTTCCCGCACCTGGAGCTGTACTTTCTTTCTCCAGTCCTTCCCCAACTTTTCCTTCAGCTCTCCGTCCAGCTCGATCCGCACAGGATAAGTTCCCTCCATGGACAGGTCCGCATCGCACACAAGGGAAATCCCCTCCCCTTTCTCCAGCCTGCTCACCAGCTCCTCTGCCGTGAGCTTCTTCTTTTTGTCCAGGCGTATCCTCTTATTGTACCTTTCCGTGTCCGAGGTGACCTCCGCGAGCAGGGGCGGCTGCTCCTCTCCTACATAGACGTCCGTTTTGGTGGCAATTTTGGCTTTTTCGATTGCTTTCCGCACCGCGAAATA